>Ga0114957_1003899_pt1 | contig 13147 bp, 9 predicted proteins | sample BantaG_FD_87175 | JGI IMG/M metagenome (GOLD analysis project Ga0114957, IMG submission 87175) | Marine algal microbial communities from Bantry Bay, Ireland - BantryBay_4 metaG | ecosystem: Host-associated > Algae > Red algae > Unclassified | place: Bantry Bay, Ireland | collected 2014-11-21 | reverse complement strand
TCATTCCCTTGGGTGTCTGAACTTTTTTCTGGCAACCTTCGAAATAAAAATTTAAGGGCACTATAAGTGCTAAAAGGCCTTTATTATTTCCACGGTCACTAAAGCTCAGTCATCGGAGTTTCAAAATTGTAATTTTTGTTTGTAATCTGATGTCCTTTCAAAAGTTAATTGAATCCGTAAACTAAACTAACTAAGACCAATTATTGTTTTTTAGATTATTATTTTCATAAATAATTGTCTTCAAAACGATATTAGCCGAATCCAAAGAAAGATGTTAAATTCAAGCTTTAATCCTCACAAATATAATTTTACTTTTTAATTTAAGGATCAATCCAGAATAAATAGCTGATTTTAAAGACTGAACTTATAAAGAAGCCCATATCCATGTTCTCTATTTTTTAGATGTTCACGTTATAAACAATAATAATGGATTCTCGTATTAATTATAAGCTCTCATCCGTTTTTTCCTTCTTCATATGCTCGGCGGCTTGATCTAACTCATCGTAGAAATGCTCTCCTTTATACCGTACTATTGCATCTTTTAGAAATTTATATATTGGTACAGATTCTTTTTTTCCAAGGTCACATGCTGGAGAACATATATCCCAAGTATCATAATTCCATGCTTCAAAGTTAACTGGTTCTTGTTTGCTTACTCTGATCGGATACAAATGGCAGGAAAGTGGTTTTTTAAAATCAAATGCTCCTGTTTGTTGTGTCTTTTCTATTCCGCATTTCGCCGTTCCGCCTTCATCAAATGTCATGAATACACATGATCCATTGGGATGAAGAGATGTTCCTCGCCAGTTGTCCTCAGCAAAATTATCAAATGCCCCTTGTTCTTCTAGTAACTTCTGGCTTTCGAGAGAAAGATTTGGTTTGATAATTTCTAAAATACTTAATATAGTCTCTTCCTCTTCAGCTGTCACAGGTGCTCCATAATCACCGTCCCAGCAACAAGCGCCCTTACATGCAGATAGGTTACAGATAAATTCTTGCTCTATCACATCGTCACTTATCAATACATCTTGGACTATTAGCATGTTTCTAATTAATTACTTGATTCAAAGTTAGATCAATCAAACTTAAAACAAAAACACCATATAAATTACTTCATATGGTGTTTCTAATATCTTATATTATATATGAGTCAATTCTCTAACTCTTTTCTACATTGATTTTCTAGATGATTTCATTATTTTAGAAATGGAAGCAATAGTATATTTTCTATTATCCATTTTATATGCATCTGGTTTATAGTCATATTCTTTATCTCTTTTTCTTCCCAAAGCTACTGTATGTGTATACATAGATTTGACTGTACTAGGACTACTTCCTGTGTCATTCGATATATATTGAGCTTGAGGGATATCATTAATCTCAATAGAAGGTCTTGGAATATTTACCGCTAAATCCTTTTTGTCCTTTCTATCATTTAATCTTGGCAATGCCGCTAATACATTGTACTTTCCAGCTACTATTCTCATTTCTGGAGTCGGTAATACAAGATTATATATTCCTTCTTCAGACTTAGGTATGTAATTTCTAATAAAACTAGGATTTAACGTACGAACAGTTGCCAAATCAATATCCAATTCTTTACTAAGCGACTTTAAATTAAGTGACTCATATACTTTTGCAGAACTTGTATTGATTAGATCTTGGTTAGGAATGTCTGGCATTAGATCGTGCTCGTAGTAGTAATTCATAACATAAGTCATGGCTATGAATTTCGGAACGTACTCTCTAGTTTCTTTTGGTAAATATTTTTTGATCTCCCAAAAACTTCTTTTGCCCCCTGATCTTCTTATCGCTTTACGCATGTTTCCAGGTCCACAATTATATGCAGCAATTGCTAAAGTCCAATCATCAAATTGATTGTATAGTTGAAGTAGATAATCAGCTGCAGCAGCCGTTGATTTTTCTATATCTCTTCTTTCATCTATAGTTCTGGATATTTTAAGACCCATCATTCTACCTGTTGGTCTCATAAATTGCCATAATCCTGCAGCTCCTGATCTTGATGTTGCAGCTGGCTTCAATCCAGATTCTACAACAGAAAGAAATTTTAAATCAGTAGGAAGCCCTTTCTCTCTTAATATGTGTTCGAAAGTCGGAAAATAAATTCTACTTCGGCCAATAAGAGCTTCGCTCATAGATCGTTGACGAGTCAGATATTGATTTATTCTCTTTTTTACTTCGGAGCTGTATTGAATCTCTACAGAACTACCTAAACTTAGAATTCTGTCCTCAATGGTTTTGTGCATTTCCTTAGTCACGTTCCCGAAAACTCCAGGAGATACAGATAACCCTATAAATAAGGCTAAGAGTATGACTTTATACTGCGATGCAGTATGAAATATTTTGTTCATGGGTTAATTATTTAATTAAATCGAATCCTGGGTTGTTATTGCACAATATTACATTAGGGGAAATGTACAATAACGGTATTTTATTTGCTTTTTGTCAAAATCATAAGCAATCTCATAATTTGGTGGCGCAAAGGTACACATAAATTGTTATTCCCATAATATTACACATTAAAAAAAACTATAATGTATATTGTGTTAATTCACAAGTATTGTGCCAATATTTGCTGTTGATCGAATTATAAATAGAATTCGACAATTATTTAGAAGTAGTAAATTTTATGCTTTTTGAAATAGATAAGAGTTCGTATTCCGAATATTTTTTTGACATCAGTTGAATACCAAACGGTAAACCTTTACTATTATTACCCGAAGGGACACTTATAGCTGGTAAACCAGTAAGATTTGCTAAAACTGTATACATATCCGATAAATAGACAGCTACGGGATCTTCACCCATTTCGCCTATTTTCCATGGTAAACTAGTACTAGTAGGTAAAATTAAGAAATCACAATCTTCAAGTACCTTATCCATTTCTTCAGTGATCAACTTCCTCACTTGTTGCGCTTTCGTAAAGTAGGCATCAAAATATCCTTCACTTAATACATAAGTGCCTAACATGATTCTTCGCTTTACTTCTTTACCAAACCCTTCGGTCCTACTGTTGACATACATTTCCTCTAAGGTTTCAGAAGATTGAGACCTGTGTCCATAACGAACTCCGTCATATCTACTAAGATTAGTAGATGCCTCAGCCGTTGTCAATACGTAGTAGGTAGGGACTAGATAATCAGCAAATTCAAAATCTTTTGCAACTACTGATGCTCCTGTCGATTTCAATTGTTCGATCGTCCGCAAAACATTTTCTTTAATACTTTCATCCAACTTTTCATGTTCAACCAAAGAAGGGAAGTAAGCTATTTTGGGTTTTGATTTAGATTCACTTTGATTATATGAAGTTATTGCCTGACTAGAAGAAGTAGCATCTAATGGATCTTTTCCAGCCGAAATTTCTAAGACTAATCCAATATCATCGGGATTATGTCCCAGTATACCTATTTGGTCAAACGAGGAAGCATAAGCTATCAAACCATATCTCGAGATCCTTCCATAAGTTGGTTTCAACCCAAACACTCCACAGAATGATGCTGGCTGACGTACCGAGCCCCCGGTATCAGATCCTAGTGCTATGAGACAAGTGTTCATTTGCACGGATACAGCTGCCGCACCACTAGATCCACCTGGCACTCGTTCTGGATCTATTCCATTTTTTGTAGGTCCATAAATACTATTCTCATTGGCAGATCCCATTCCGAATTCGTCACAATTTGTTCGACCAATAATAATAGCATCTTCGGTTAGTAGTCTTTCTATCGCTGTAGCGTTATATGGAGATTTATATCCTTCTAATATTTTGGAGGCCGCCGACAAGCCATGATCTTTATGTGATATCACATCTTTTACAGAAATAACACATCCAAAGAGTATTCCTAGTGTATCTCCATTCTTAAGTTTTTGATCAATTTGTTCGGCTTGAGTTTTCGCTTCAGCTTCATAAAGTTCAAGATAAATATTAAGTGAAGCATTCTGCTTGGCTAATTCCAAATAGGAAGACATTAACATAGACATACTATACTCGCCTGACCTAAGATCAGATTGTATTTCTTTTAAGTTCTTTTTTGGAGTCATCATGCTGTTGCTATCTTTTCTACTACTTCATCAAATGTAAGTAAGCTTTGTTCTCCAGTAGTCATGTTTTTCAATGTAAACTCTTCGGTTTCCATCTCTTTAGATCCTATCAATAAAACATAAGGGACATTTCTTGCATTCGCATATTTCATCTGCTTTTGCATTTTTGCAGGATCTGGATATAAGTCGGCTACAACATTCATAGATCGTAATAATTGCAACTTTTTGAATGCAAACTTATGAGTAACATCATCAAAAGCGATAAGTAATACATCGAGGTCTTTTTCTACTCCTTGTGGAAATAGATCCTCTTCTTCCATGACATCATAAATTCGTTCTGCACCAAAAGATACACCTACTCCAGATACTCCCTTAAGTCCAAAATTTCCAGTAAGATCATCATATCTCCCACCGCCACCGATGCTGCCCATCTTTAGATTTGGATACATGTTTGTATCCGCTTCTACTTCGAAAATACAACCTGTGTAATAGCTCAATCCTCTTGCAAGTGAAATGTCGAACTTTACTTTATTGTGTACAGATGTAAGATCTAGATAGTTATGAAATTCTCTCAATTCTTCTATTCCTTTCTGTCCTGTAGGTGCATTTTCAAATTCTTTTTCTAAATCGTCTAGCCTATCTATTGCAAGAAGTGATAATACTTTTTTGGCCGCATCTTCACTGATTCCTCTATTGGTCATTTCTATGATAACCTTCTCCTCTCCTATCTTATCTAACTTGTCAATGGCCATAGTCATAGCCATGAATTGGTCTTGTATTCCATTAGCCTCCGCCAAACCAAAAAGTATCTTTCTATTATTGACTTTAATTATAGATTTTAGATTCAATTTATGAAAAACTTCATCAAATATATTTACTAATTCCGCTTCATACATCAACGAATCAGATCCTACTACATCCACATCACACTGGTAAAATTCTTGGTATCTTCCTTTCTGAGGTCGATCTGCTCTCCAAACAGGTTGTATATGATATCTCTTAAATGGAAACTGTATATCATTCTGATGCATCACTACATACCTCGCAAAAGGTACTGTAAGATCATATCTTAATCCACGTTTTGAAATCTGAGTAAGTACCGCTCCCGAATTCTTTTCGGACAATGCATTCTGGTCTGCCTTCTTTAGAAAATCACCATTGTTTAATACTTTGAAAAGTAGTTTGTCTCCTTCTTCTCCATACTTACCTGTAAGGGTTTCAAGAAGCTCCATCGTTGGTGTTTCAATAGGCTGATAGCCATACTTTTTGAACACTGATCGGATTGTATCAAATATAAAATTTCTTTTATAGACTTGAGCTGGTAGGAAGTCACGCGTACCTTTTGGTATGGATGGTTTCATAATTTGTAATTTCTCTTAAGTGCGAAATTAGTTATATAAATTAATATGGTCTTATTTAAACAGCTATTTTGAATACTTAAATTCTTCATCCAAAACTTCAAGTCTCAATTTTACAAATTCTAAAAAGAGTTCTTTTTCCTTTTCGTAGCTGTTGTCATCATAATACCACTTACTGTTTAAAGGCCATATTTTCGCATTGGTTTGGACAGATTTATTGATTTTAGAATCAATTATTTTCATTTTATTCATCATGTATTCTTCGCTGAAGAGACCATTACTTCGAATCTCTGCCCATCTTTGTTTCAATCTATTTTTATAATCAAGATCCTCCGATTCTAATAGTCTATTAAATAAAATAGATCGCTCCATCCTCATCGACCTTTCCATCATGTTCAATTCATTATCTCCATCTCTGCCGAACGAGTGATCATAATCCCATATAGCAATTCTAAAAGGTGTTTTCGAGTCTAATTTATAGAGATAAAAGTTTTTCATAATTCCATCAGCATTGTAAGAATACAGCAGAAGTAAATGCCAATCAATCACATTCTCAACATCTATCCAGTCGCCGATTTTTGCGGAAAACTCTTCTATAGAAGAATCAAATAATAAGGATCTGAATTTTTCAATATATTCTGTTTGATCTATTTTATTAATCTTAGGAAATTTCTGTTGGTAGTAATTATTTGTATCCTGAGGATTTGGTATTCTAGATTCAAAAAGAAAAGGTGGATCTTTAAATATCATAGCCAAACTATCTTTTTTATTGAGCTTCAATTGACCGCCATTGATTTTCTCAGTAATGAGATATAAACCTTGAGCTTCGCCATTGATCATTATATTGACATAGTCAGAAGCGGCGCTGAGGTTATTCTCATGCATATCATGATATAGATCATAACTTATCTTATGTCTCATAAAAGTTTTGTCTATATAATTAGCATTCAGAATCCAATCGTCGTCTTTTGGGAGGCCAGCCAATTGATACTTTTTTATCAATTCTAAAGAAAAAGAATGTTTATCATATCGAGCTGAGTGTCCACCACGGTACTTGATCTCTGCTGGCATTTCAACAGATCCAACTCCATCATTATAGATTATGGTACATTCTTGCTTAATATCCCAACTAAATCCGTCTGACTTTAAGATGTCAATTTGTGGTAATTCTTTTCCATCATTACAACTGGGTAAAGTAAGTAATACCACCAAAATGGATATGTATATATATAAGATTCTATTCATTAATTGTAATAAAGATATTCGTTTTCATCTCTTTTCGAAAACTTAATCACAAGCAAGTGCACATAACACTAAAAAATCTCAACCATCCACCGTACCTTGTGTTTTACTCCAATAATATATAAAAACTGAATGGCAAAGAAAAAAGCAGAGGATGGCTATATCGAAATTGTAGGCGCTAGAGAGAATAATCTAAAGAATGTATCTGTAAAGATTCCTAGAAATCAACTGGTTGTTATCACTGGCATTAGTGGTAGTGGTAAATCTTCACTGGCATTTGACACACTTTATTCTGAGGGTCAAAGACGGTATATGGAGACTTTCTCTAGTTATGCTCGTCAGTTCCTGGGAAATATGGAAAGACCAGACGTTGAAAAAATAGATGGCCTTAGTCCAGTAATATCTATCGAACAAAAAACCACGTCTTGGAATCCTCGTTCGACTGTAGGTACAACTACTGAGATATATGATTTCCTAAGGTTACTATTTGCAAGAGGGAGCGATGCATATTCTTATGTTACAGGAAAGAAAATGGTGAAATACACCGAAAATCAGATCATTGATGATATTTTCTCAAATTATAAAGGAAAAAAAATAGTAATTCTTGCTCCTATGGTTAGGTCTCGAAAAGGTCACTATAGAGAACTCTTCGAAAATGTAAGAAAAAAAGGATACACTAAAGTAAGAATCGATGGAGAGGTCGTTGATCTCATACAAGGACTCCAAGTAGATCGATACAAAGTTCATGATATAGAACTGATCGTAGATCGACTTAAAGTAGAGGAAGATAAAAAGGATAGAATTTCTACTTCACTTGAGACTGCGCTCAAGATGGGAGAAGACTTTATTTACATCAATGAGCATGGTACTGATGAGCTTACTCCATTTAGTAAGCAACTCATGGATGCTGAGTCTGGTGTAAGTTATGAAGAACCATCTCCTAATACGTTTTCTTTTAATTCTCCATATGGTACATGTCCAGCATGCAAAGGTCTTGGACAACTGCATAAAGCAGATATTGACAAAGTAATTCCAGATGACACAAAATCTATAAAACAAGTTGGTATTAAGCCATTCGGAGAGGTCCGAGAAAACATGACATTCAAACAGATTAAAAAAATTGCAAAGAAATTTAAGTTTGATCTTAATACACCTGTAAAAGATATTCCGAAAGAAGCGTTGGATATCCTTCTCTATGGCGGAAACAGTTCTTTAGGAATAGATTTAGGATACTCGCCTCACGAGCTCGTTTATAATCTAGCAACGGATGGAATAATCAATATGCTTGAAAGATGGTATAAAGATACTTCATCCGAGAAAATAAGAAATTGGGCAGAAGAGTTTTTATCTATCCAAAACTGTCCAGAATGCGAAGGTTATAGGCTAAAGAAATCATCCTTATTTTTCCGATTAGGCGGAATGCACATTGGTCAATTGGCCACTATGGATCTAGATAATTTGTATGAATGGTTCGAAAACATTGATGACAAGCTATCTGATAGACAAAAAACAATCTCCAAAGATGTAATCAAAGAAATAAAAATGAGGTTAGGTTTTCTTCTTGAGGTTGGGCTTAATTATTTACAACTTAATCGTCCAACAAGAACCTTATCAGGTGGGGAATCTCAAAGAACAAGACTGGCTACGCAAATCGGTTCTCAATTGACTGGTATTACTTATATAATGGATGAGCCAAGTATCGGATTACACCAAAGAGACAATCAAAGGCTTATCAATGCATTAAAAAACCTTACAGAAATTGGGAATACTGTCGTAGTCGTCGAACATGACAAAGACATAATGCTTGCTTCTGACTACCTTATTGATATCGGTCCTGGAGCCGGTAAAAACGGTGGAGAAATTGTAGCAGAAGGACATCCTAGCGAATTCAAAAAAATAAAAACAATCACGGCCAACTACTTGTCTAATAGGATTCAAATAGAAGTCCCTGAGAAAAGAAGAAAAGGGAATGGTAAAAAAATGACACTGAAAGGTGCGACTGGCCATAACTTACAGAATGTAGACCTTGTGGTACCTTTAGGAAAATTCATTTGTGTAACTGGAGTCTCAGGAAGTGGTAAGTCCTCTTTGATCAATTCTACATTGTATCCAATATTAAGAGCGCATTTCTATCGAAGTAGCCAAAGACCTCTTCCGTACAATAAAATAAATGGTATAGACAATGTAGATAAGGTCATAGAAATAGACCAATCTGCAATAGGCCGAACACCAAGATCAAATCCAGCTACATATACTGGAGTATTTGGCAATATTCGAAATATATTTTCTTCTCTTCCTGAAGCAAAAATCCGAGGATATAAGCCAGGAAGGTTTTCTTTTAATGTCAAAGGAGGTAGATGTGAAGTCTGCCATGGTGCCGGTAAAAAGGTGATCGAGATGAATTTCTTGCCAGATGTATTGGTTGATTGTGAATCGTGTATGGGCAGAAGATATAACAGAGAAACGCTAGAGATTCTATATAAAGGAAAATCAATTTCTGATGTATTGGATATGAGCGTTGAGGAAGCGACAGAATTCTTTCAACCTATACCGTCTATACATAGAAAACTTAAAACGCTCAACAGTGTAGGTCTGGGATATATTACACTTGGACAACAAGCCACTACTCTATCAGGCGGTGAAGCACAAAGGGTGAAACTATCGCTAGAACTTGCAAAAAGAGATACTGGGAATACACTTTACATATTAGATGAGCCGACGACCGGATTGCACTTTGAAGATATACGTCATCTTATCAATGTACTGAATCGACTAGTAGATAAAGGAAATACAATATTGGTCATAGAGCATAACATGGACATCATCAAAGTTGCTGATCATATTATTGATATTGGTCCTGAAGGTGGTCGTGGTGGTGGAAACATCTTATTTGCTGGGGCTCCCGAAAAATTAATGAAAGATAAAGAAAGTCACACAGGAAAATTTCTTGCTTTGGAGATGTAGATACAATGGATACACTTACTAATACTGTCCTGTTCTTAGCATTACTAATGTGCAAGCTTCTTCGACTAAAACTCCCTGTTCCCTTGCCCTCAATGCAAAACTTCTATTTTCTGCACCTGGATTAAAGATTATACGTCGAGGTTTTAGAGACAAGAGATAGTCTTCATGATCTTGCTGTCTATCTTCTCCCATGTACATTGTGATCGTATCAACTCCAGATAAACTAGGATTACCCGTTAAAATCGAAACGCTATCTATATCACCTTCTCGACCTCCGATTGCTAGCACACTGTGATTATACGATCGTAACATCTTAACAGCTTTATTCGAGTAGCGTTCCTCTTTAAGACTAGCGCCAAAGACCAATGTTCCTTTTTCAGTATTCCTAGCTTGATAAGCTTTAGAAACACGATCTGAGATTTCTTTCATCTCATTGTCTTCTAAAGATATTTTATTGCTTGTTATCGCCATCTGAGACTCCTGTTGAAAAGGAATTAAGTGTATATGAGCATGGGGCACTTCTGTACCTATAACCAAAACGCCCACTCTCTTACAATCAATCGTACTTTCTAATGCTTTTGCAACTCGTTTCGAAAATAAATGTAGACCAACTAAAGTTTCATCATCAAGATCAAATACATAATCCACCTCTATTTTTGGTATGACAAGTGTATGTCCTTTTGCAAGTGGATTAATATCTAAGAAAGCAAAGTAATTTTCATCCTCAGCAATTTTATAGCTAGGAATTACACCTTCAATAATTTTCGTAAAGATTCCTGACATAAAAGTTAATCCAGATTAATTGTAATATCCATAATTTCAAAATCAATTATCCCAGCTGGCGTCGATACTTGAGCGAGTTCCCCAACTGCTTTCCCAAGCAGTCCGCTTCCAATTGGTGAAGTAACTGATATTTTCTTTTCTTTAAGGTTTGCCTCCGCTTCTGAAACTAAAGTATATGTAACTTCCTTACTGTTTCTTTTATTTTTAATTTTAACAGTAGACATAACTGTTACTTTAGAGCCATCAAGTTGGCTTTTATCCAGAATCCTACAATTGGCCATTACCTTTTCCATTTCATTGATTCTCATTTCTAGATATCCTTGAGCATCTTTTGCTGCATCATATTCAGCATTCTCAGATAAATCACCTTTATCTCTTGCCTCTGCTATTGCTGCAGAAACTTCTTCTCGACCCTTAGTTTTCATATGATCAAGCTCTGCTCTTAGCTTATCATATCCTTCCTGACTCATATAAGATATTGCCATAATCTATTATTTATTTATTTCAATGTTGCAGTATAGTAGTTGCCTGTTTCGAGATTTCTATTGATGTAAACTGACCTTAATACTATAATACGAAAAACGCTTCTACTGATGAAAGTAGAAACGTTTTTTATCGTTACAGTTACAAAAGTAACTATTTTTTATGCTTTTTAGTTCTTATTAGAATCCAAATCTTAGAGAGAAATTATGTGTACCACTGAACGGATTTGTTGTTCTATATGCGTAATCGATACCCACTACTCTATTTTCAGCTCTCTTCAATGGTACATCTATAGATACCCCACCAGCAAATCCAGTATATAAATTCATAGCGTCAATATCAGAATCCAAAGCGTACTTGTATGCAGCTCTCAACACTACAAGATCTCTAAATGAGAATTCAGCACCGACTCCTATATCATCTCTTGCAAATGCATTAGAAGTAAAGTTTGCTATGGCTCTCAAGTAATCAGTCTCTCCAAAGTAGAAATCATATGATATTCCTATATTTAATAAAGATGGTAATTCGAAGTCCTCTCCTCTTTGACTCGCTGTCACAGGATAAGGTATATCACTATCTGGAACATCCGCTCTAAAAGTTATTCCTTCTCCACTGAATTCCATTGGAGAACCTATATTTCTCAAAGCAATTCCTAATTTAAATTCATCTTTATCCCCAGATACATACTGTACACCTGCATCGATTGCAAATCCACCAGCAGACACATCAGGAAGTGTTTCTGATATAGCTCTTACAAGAAGTCCAACACTGATCTTGTTCTCATATGTATAAGAATAACCTAAGCCTAAGTTATAAAAACTAGGTGAATAAGTACCCCCATTACCTCCTGGTTGTGCAGTTGTAGTAACATCAATCTCTCCAAAATCCATAGCGACTAAAGAAATAGCAAAAGCTCCACTGCTACCCGCTTTAGTTACAAATCCTAAAGAATTGATTCCAATATCACTTCCTTCCCATAGTCTTGTATTCGATACCACGAATTCTCCACCATTGATCCGACTTAGACCAGCTACATTTATTCTCATCGCATCTATACCAGATACTGAAGCTGTAGACATAGAATGCAAACCTGCACTTCTAGCCCAAGGATTAAGCAACAATTCCGCTGCTCCAGCTTCTCCTTGTCTATCTGGATTTCCTGCGAATACAGTTAATCCACCAAAACAAATAACTATTAGTGTGTAAATATATTTTTTCATATGCTTTATGATTAAGTGCAGATGGAATTAGAAACTAACACCATCTGCATTTTAATTTTTTAATAATTATTACAATCCTGTTGGGTCAAATCTTCTATTAACTCCAAACCACTTAATTGATTTTTCTATCCCAAGTGTCGGAGCAGAAATATGGAATATATACACTCCACTCGCGACAGGTACACCTTTATTATTAGTCAGGTTCCATTCCAAGGCTGGAGTTATTTGAGATTCTGCGAGTGCCGGATTACTTCCATCGTTGATCATTGGCATTGCGTCTCTGTCAAATTGCTGTATAAATTTCCCATCTAATGTATAGATAGTAACAATTGCTCTAGCTGGTAGATTCGTAACTTTTATTATATTCTCAAACTGATTTTGCTCGTATGCAGAATATGCATAGTATGGATTAGGTACAATCTGTACTTTATCCAAGGCATTAGAAAATTCAGCTTCTTCAATATCTCTAGCTTCTACGTTTCCAAAAGCAAACTCATATACTGGAAGTGCTCCTACTCCAACAAATTTGTTTGAATTTGTAGGTTTATCTAGATCAAGTTCCTTGTTGTATCCATTTTGAACTCTCAATCTTACTATAAGATCACTTGGAATAAGACCTTCATCAAGCGATAACAATGGTTCCATTGGTATTGGCATTGATGTCCATGTAATTACAGATACTCCATCAATATTTTTAGAAGCGCTACTACTTTTGAATTTTTCGTAAAGCACTTCACACCCATCATATGGTTGACGTGTTACATAGATATAATGTTGTCCTCCAGCAAATGAATTATACACACCAGCTCCATTATCATTCGCCAATCCTCCAGTGGCAAATAATTCCGTACTTGGATTCCAAATTAAGTCATTTCCATTATCTGTGGTATAGGTTAAATTCTGCTGACTAAAAGTAGTAAATTGTGAATCATTCTCTGCTGTATATACAGAGTTTTCACCGAAGAAAATATTCAGCCTTTCGCCAGTCTCTACATCAATAGCATAACCAGGAAAATAACTCTTACCCAATTCGAGATC
>Ga0114957_1003895_pt1 | contig 13158 bp, 11 predicted proteins | sample BantaG_FD_87175 | JGI IMG/M metagenome (GOLD analysis project Ga0114957, IMG submission 87175) | Marine algal microbial communities from Bantry Bay, Ireland - BantryBay_4 metaG | ecosystem: Host-associated > Algae > Red algae > Unclassified | place: Bantry Bay, Ireland | collected 2014-11-21 | reverse complement strand
TGGGGGGGCAGTGGCGGCGGCCGCCTGCAGGCGATGCGCCCGACGGCGGCCGCCGAGATCGGCAACCCGGAGCCTGGGAGCCTGGAGACTGGGGATCTGATTGGTCGAAGGATTTTGATTGAATCGTGCGAATGGTAAAATGCCGTCTGCCGACGGCTGCCCCAAACCCAGGCCCCAACCGCTTGGTCCCGGCCACATTGTGCTCTGCGATTTGAACGCGTTTGATTTCGAACCGGCAGGCCCGGTCGTTGCAGGCCGAGGCACTGACCGTCTTTCGCCCCGCATGTCATCCACTTGCCTCAAAGCCACCGTCCCCCCACCCCCACCCGCCTTCACTTCCACCCACCGTCAACGTTCGACCGCCTGCACCCCCACATCTCGGGAGCATGCCGGCCGCCGCTGGTACCTCTGGCGTGCAAGCTGCCGCGGGATTGACCCCTCCGCCTGGCGTCGCAGCAGCCTTAGATGCGGCCGCCCGTCGGGTAGCTGCACCGTCTCAATCCAACTATGTCGGTCCTGCTCCAGAGGCGGTCGCTGTTGTGCGTGCAGGTGCTGTCGACCCCGCCTTGTCGATTACTCCCACCTCTGGGGCGACTGTGCCGGATCCGCCGAGCTCCAGTTTCATTGCTGCCGCCGCCGTGGCCGTTGCCGCTGGGCGGTCTGACGCAGCGGCCGCCTCAGCCCGAGAAAGTGTGCTGGGTGTCGCCCCGACGGTACCACATGCGGCATCGCCTGCACATGAAGCGAGTACGGCTGCGGCAGCAGCGGCCGGGGCGGTGGGACGAGCAGCAGCAAGGTCATCTATGGCCGCTGTCGGCCGCGCAACTGGCCAAAGAGCAGCTGGCAGTTGCCGCGGTAGCGAGAGAGAAGGACGTGCTGAGCGCGGGATCGCCCCGGGAGGTGGTCCGTCGGGGCGTGGTCTGGCGGCGGGTCGTGGAGCGTTGGAGCGTACCCTCCACCACACGGTCGATGAGCGCATGGGACGACACCTTCCCCGCGCCGTGTCGCCGACGCGCTCGTACATTTCCCTTGTGCCTTCGCAGGTTCTACAACATGCTGAGACGACCCGAGAGACGCTGCAGCAGCTGTGCCGTGAACGGAGTATCCCGTTTGGCGCCGAGGACTCTGGGGCGTCCCTCAAGGCCAGTCTTGTGCGGTGGAACGCCCACAGCCGCACGACGTGGGGCTCACGCATGATGTTCATGGCGACGTATGTGCAGGAGGAGGCGCAAGCGGACCGCGGCGACATGAAGGCCTTCCACAAGGCCATGGTTCATCCTGTAGGCGTAGGCGTGGACCAACCCCCGGAGCCGACAGGTGTCCCTTTCTCCTTTGCTGCTGGATGTACTCCCACACATCCGTCCCCAAGCCTTCCGCCACGTTTTTCTCACCGGCCCCCCTCCCCGGCACGACCCCCACGCTGCCCACCGGCACCTGCCTCAACGCGACTGCTGCTGGAAGATCGACCCGCAGTCCTGTCTCCACGTAGCGCTTCTCCATCAAGAACTTCGCCATCGCGTGGACCGGCACCACCTCCGCCGTCATTTGACATGCAGCCTTCGTTGGAACACCAAGAAGAAGCGGAAGCTCTGCGTCCCTCTACCCCCGTGCCGCCCTCCCTGCCGATAGACCCTGTCTCTGGCGACCTGCTGCCGTCGTCGCACCACGCTGCGCTTATGATGCAGTCCTTTGCCGCTGAGCAAGCCGCACGGGCTGACGTCAACGTGGCTCACTTTAACCAGCTGCGCGGGATAATGGTCAACATTGCGTCAGCAGTCAACGCGTCGGCCCAGTCGGCTGCTGCATCTTCTACCCGTCTGGACGGCGCGATGGCCAAAGTGGTCGCAAGCAACACAGACGTAACCGCGGCGGTGGCATCCATCAAGGCTGGCGCCCCCAACGTCTATGCACCCACGCGTAGGCCTTCCAAGCGCTCCAAAACTATGGTCAGAGGCAGCGTGCTACAGCCTGTAGCTCTCGGCAGTGGCGTCGGCCGGGAGGACACCAGAGGTGACGGCGACGGGGGTGGAGCTCGTGATTGTGGCGGGAGCACGGCAGGTGACGGCGATCGTGGTGCCGCGGCCACCAAGACTCTTTCGTCTAATGCGTATCCCACCGTTTACCACGACATCGTGCACAATATTGCCATCCCGGTGGAGATGGTGACGGACACCCTAAAGTCCGAGCCACTGTTCAACCAACTCAGCACCTTGCTGAAGTTGTGCCATGTATCGGCGGGGCACCCGGGCTTGTTTGGGTCTTTGGTGGTCAACGGCTTGTACCAAGACGGTGTCAAGCACACCAACGAGTTGCGACGTCAAGGGGGGGCGACCGGAACGATCAACGCGGCCAAGACGGTCCGCATGACCAACATCGTCAAGAACAAGGTTCTCCTGTATCTACGTCAGGTTTACTGGATGCACTCAGTCGTCCCCAACCTCCTCAAGCTCCCCCAAGCGGCGTCATTCGACAACATGAAAAGCTGCATGGTGGGACCCGACGAGCAGAAGGTGTTGACGGTCGCGCTGCGCCAAGTCGCAGACGAGTACGCATTGGCCCCCAACCACCCTCTAAGGGACCCTATCCAGGCCACATCCAGTCTTCTCCGCGAACAACTGAAGAAGATGTCTGGACGACCGGGGACGCCGGGTCCCATGAGCGCCATCCTCTCATCTTCTCCTTTTCGGGAGCTGTTGGCCGAGGCAGAGAAGAACATCAAGGCTAGGTACAAGTAGAAGTTAACATAAAAAAAGCAGACCCACAATCACGCCACACAACCATCTCAGCACCCATTGCAGTTTTGTACCCACCACAGGCAGCTGGCTCCTCAGACAAAGAGCACAGCGATACAGTCGGCCGGATACATGTGACTCGGGAAGACCAGGCAGGGCGCGCTGAGGTTTGTGTCAGTGTGGTGGCTTGGTGGCAGCGTCCCAGCAGACGCGGTGGGACGCTACAAAGACTGGAACACAAGGCTGCAGGTCAAGGGTGCTACACGACAGGGCATGGGTCATGCGGAGCGACGAAAGCCAGGCCAATTCCACAACGCTGAAGCTACGCAAAGCAACCCACTCTGTAATTTCAAGGCCAGGCACACTCCCGGCAAGTCCAAACGGCCTTGTCTGCACCGTGTCTGCCGGTCCAGACACGACTTGTCTGTGAGACTGTCAGCCAGACATCGTGTCAATAGCCATTTCAACGTATCACTGTGTGTGTCGGGCACAAGATACCATCTGATCTACGCGGTGTCTGAACCAGCAGCGTGTCAGACCCGGGACAGTGCTGCTGAAAGGTTCTGGTGTGGCGTTGTCTGCGTCATGTCTGGCCAGTCACTACCCCATTAGAGATCGTGTCTGTGGATCATGTCGGGGCATGGGTTGCTTCGATGGGTGATCTGCGTCTGATGTGATGTGTCTTGGACTGGGAACATGGTCTGGTGAAGGGGCTGCGCTGTTGAGAAGAAAAAAAACATGACCAAGCAAGAGACTGGGACTAGTTATGTCGATAGTGCTGAAGATAGAGGTGATGACAATAATAGGAGAAACAAGCAACATGATGGGTTGTTTATCCTATTGGTACAGGTTGTGAGTAACCGCAACCACATCGGCAGCCATGTTCGGGCTGTGCTGGTCACACGGCGCGGCTCGCATTGCAACAGTCTGTCCAAAGTGATGAAGAGTGACCAGCAGCACGTGAACTAGCCACAGAGGGCGAAGGTCACTGTCCTCCGGACCTGGTGCAAACAGCCCTCGCCCGAACAAGACCGACAAGCCATGAGCAGTAAAGCAACCGTGAGTGGTACGCTCTCGAAGAGCGGCGTCCCTCTGCTGGAGGATGTGGCCAGGGTCAGGAATGATGCGCAGTACGGCGCCCGACAGGTGCGCCAACCGCTGTGGGGAGTAGTAAACCGTCACGCGGCAGGCCGGACTGGTCCAGTACGGACACATCCGCCCACGAGCGCGTGATGCGGGACCACCATTGTCCAAGCGGCAGGCGTACGCTACGGCCCATGGCATAGCCGGTGAGAATGGGAAGTGGAGACCTACGTCGGCCATCGTTTCCAGCCACGGGGGACTTTGCTCTTGTCGGGCCGGAAGCGTCACTGCCAACGCCTCCTCGAATGCCGTCAAGGCCAGGGCGTTCGGAACATTAGCGGGAGGCACCGTCGGGAAGCCCGCCTCGAGGACGTCAGCAGGGTGAGGATTGGCAGGTAGACAGCGAGCGGGAGGTGGCCGACGATGGGCCGGAAAAGCAGACTCCAGCTCATGAATGACGACATCAAACTTGCTTGACCCGGTGGGCACCCCAGGCACATCGTGGTCGAGGCCAGGCAACGCCAGCGGTAGATGAAAGGGAGGCGGAGGCGGGGGTAGAGCGGTAGGCATTCCGGGGGTCCCGTCTGTCGGGGCGGCCGCGGCCGCGGGAGCGGTTGTTGGCGCCGGCGCAGGTGCGGGGGACGGTAGAGGAGCGTTGGGCACCCCCTCGGGCACCTCATCAAGCGGGAACCCGTCAGCATCGAGCCACCCTTGGTATCCAGCGGGCACCACAGGCGGTGGAACAGGACTTGGAGGAGGAGAAACGAGAGCCCCCTTTAGTGCTGGAGACCCAGCATCGGCAAACCACCGCTGGTGGCGGCCTGTAAAAAAAGATGGCGTGGCAACTGCGGGAACAGGGGGTGGAGATGCAGCAGGTAAGACAGGAGAAGCCTGCCCAGCATCGTCCATGAGGCACAGCAAGAAGGGAAGAACCTCGTGCGGAACTAGTCAAGCAACGAGCTGCGAGCGACAGCCTGTTGCACCAGCCAGCGTGACAGTGACACGTGCCCAAGTGTACTCTCGTTCAGATCAGAGAGAAGCGTACGGACGAGATAGGCGGGTCTTAGGACTTTGGACATGCCGTACTTCATCAATAAGCTCGTTACCGACTGTTGCCCTGTAGCCCCCATGGGGGAAAGCCACTCTTCCAACATGTTCATAAACAGGAGGTGCCAACTTCTCTGAGTGTCGTGTTCCATTAGAGCCGAGGTGTGGTAACCGCACACTACGCAGTCCACTGCACACCGTGACTGATGTGCCAGTCACCTGCTCTGGGTGCGGTGAGTTCAGAGGTGCACCTCGGCCCGCGACACCATAGTCAACTGGCCGAAACTGTACCGAATGCGACCCAGGAGTACTGTGCAATACCGAGTCCGCCTATCTCAGGACGTTGCAGCATCATAAGGTACCTTACTGGGAACCATCTGGTGTTCAGGCGCATGGTCGCGCGCTCGACTCTCGCAGCGAAGATATGAATGATGGCTATCGCCGACTGCACATTTAGTGCGGCAGATGCGGTCACAGGAGGTATGACTCATCAGACTGGTGCCAACTCATACTGCTGCGGACACGGTTACGCTCACAGCTAGAGCACTACTACCAACCGCTTCGTCCTACGCGTCAGCGCTGTGCGTAGGAGATTCAGGCCCCCCAGAACGCGCCGTACACATGGAGATCTCCCCACTCTACGAGCAAGCCAGCTGTTGCAGAACCCAGTGGTAGTACTGAACCGTGTAAGTTTGCAGAAACTCACCGACATGTGGGAGAAACGAACCGCGCTCAGCAACGGAGCAGTATACTAAGGATCAGCGCGTGAGGTGCGACATGCAAAGTGTCATCATACAGCAGCTTGGTATCGCGCCTGTGCCTGTGGGAAGCAGCTGATACAAAAAATAATGGGGGAGGGGCCAGAGGACTACAGAATGTGTACGAGCGGCACGAACCAGGCATGCAATTGAGTTTGAATCCTGGGGTGTCACTGTAGTTCGCGCCTGTATTTGAACCGAAGATTGTCGCAAGCGGGATCCGACGGGAGCGAAGGAACTGCATTGCGGTCAAGAGATCCGACGCAAGAATCGGAGATCTAGGCGGGTTAGCCGCGCAACGAACCGCCTTCGCGCGACCCGCATGTTGGACCGTCTGGGGCCTGCGGGCGCGGTGAAGCGCCGCCTCTCAGCCAAGCGGCTGTTGCATGACCGCGATCTGCGGCCCCATTGGCCCGCATTGCAGCTGCGCCGCTGCATTGGGATGCGCTGCATTGGGATGGCGCGCGCAATCAACCCTCCCCCCGGCCCGTCTCGCTTGAGCCACTGTCCTCTGTCCGCAACGGTTAGGAGGAGTCGTCGGTGTCCTCTGGTATTCTTGCTCTTCTCATGGCACCTGTACGCGCGTGCCGCTTTACCTGAGGATTTCTGTTCACTTTCATGTTTCTGGTGCGTTCCTTTCTGTCCTCCCCACTCCCGTGTCTGGGGCTGACAGGCACTGCACTACCTACCGACTGCCGTCACGCGCATACCTCTTCCGTGAGGTACCCGGAGTGTCGATAGGACGCTGGTCTTGATCCCGAGTACTGTGAGTGAGTTGTCCCTGTGGGTTGTGTACCAGCGCCGTGTTACTGACGCTGCGACGTACGGAGACATCTCATTGTGAGATCTCTTTTTTTTGTTGTGTGCTCCGTCTGTCCACATCCTGCTCCCTTTTGCATCGCGTGACTCTTACCCGTTGCACTCTCTGCTACAACCGTTCGTTGGTGCCTTGTCCAGAGCAGTCGCCCATTCCGCTTCACCCGCACCCTACCGCCGGCGTCACTGTGCTCGGCTGCGGCCGAGGGCTCCGTGCTCCTCCCTTCGGCACTTCACCAATTCCTCGGGCCCGAAGTGCTCACCTGCGCCGTGGCCAAGGCGCTCGCTCATCCTCCCACTGTTGTGGGACCTCCCTTTCCCTAGGACTGTTGTGGGACATCCCCTGCCCTCCTGCTCGTGTGCATCCCTTCGAGCTTGGCGGCGGCATGGACGCGCCATTGCGTTCATTGACCAACACGTCGGCGGAGATGTCCGAGCTGGGCCCGACTGGACAAATTTCTCCTGCCGGTTTGCCGTCTCGTGGTGTTCCCGCAGCGGCGAGTACCGCAACTGGTACCCCTGCCCAGAGACCTATCGGTCCGCACCCCTTACGCCGGCCGACCTCGCACGCGATGCAGAGCTTGGTCGTGCGGTAGTGCCAAGACGAGGAGGAGGCTGCCGAAGCGGTGGCGCTTCGAGTGGGTGCGTCGGGTGCTTCTGGGCGGTTCAACATTGAAAACCAAGCACTCGGAGGTGCGTCGGGCACACGTGGTGAGAGGGGTGTTACCCCGCCCGGCGCGTCGTCCGGTAGCGGGGCGCCGGTGAGGGGCGGGCACATTGAGCCGGCCTTCGAGTTTGTCGTCGTCCCGACGGCTGATGAGATGAAAGACCTGTCGGACTCGTTCGTGAGCCCGTATATGATGGAGGTCACGAGCACATGGCCGCAACCGGTGACTTCCCGTCTGAGAAAGCGGATGAACTCGATCGGCAAGGAGAGCGCTGGCGCTCGAAAGGGTGCGCTCCGCGGCAGCAACGCCACCATGAAGACGTGGTCGAGCCGTATCCGTACGGCCTGCGCCTTTGCCAACTTTGTCGGGCGGACAGTGTGCATCAGCCAGGCGAAGCCACGCCCCGACGACGCGGAGATTGACAGGGGGGTGCGCAAGTTCTTTCAATGCTTGACCCCCTACACCAAGTTGGTGATAACGACCTTCTTGGAATGCCGCCGCCGCGGCTACGCCGTCTCTGGGGGTGGTCGGCGGTTAAGCGCCACGTCGCTCAAGGACTACACGTCTGGGTTGGCGTTTTTATTTGCCGAGGCGAAGGTGCATGGCACGCGCGGCACCGTCAGTGTCGTCCCAGACTGCTGTGAGCGCACTTCTCCGTGGCAACCCAAAGGCGTGGCGGAGCTGCAGGAGGAGAGGAAGATCCGGGCTGATCCCGGTACCTACACGGGTAACCCGATGGCAACCGCAGATGTGCGCGACTTTCGGGGAGCCACAAACAAGGAGGCCCGCCAAGGCGGCGAGACGCAGCTGAGCTCCGCCCCGGTCACGGAGGCCATGATGGAGCGCTGGTTTGGGGTATTGATCTCGCAACACCTGCCCGCCACGAACGAGAGTGGCGCTAGCGTGTCGATGGTGTCGGCGCTCAAGGACATGGTCACCTCCGCGGTCATCGGAATGAGCGGGGCCGCGTCCGAAGGCGTAGATGCGGCAAACAAGTCAATGCCCACGACGGCAACAACCGCAGCTGAACCGGGACAGTCCCAGGAGGACCAGCCTGCGTCTGACGACGACTGCGACTCTCCCTCCTTCACGCCACCCTCAAACGCCTTGTCCGACTTTTTGGTCTACGTCTTCTACGTTTTCGCGTTCATCACTGTGGCCAGGCCAATAACGCTTATCAACCTCAAGTGGAAGGACATCTCCTGGCCCGACATGAATGTCGCCGAGAACCAGGAGTTCTTTAACAGGTGCGCCTCCCGATCACATGTCTTGCGTGCGTGCCTCTGGTACTTATTGATGCTATTGGTGTCCTTCTCGGGGTGCTTCCCGTCAGTAGTCGGCGAAGGGAAACGAGACACAACTTGATTGCTGACCTCGTTTCTTGTCCTCACTCCTCGTCCTGTATCTCGCTGCCCCAAGGATCGTACTGTTGGCTCGTACGTCACAGGCATAAGCACCAGCGGTACGTGGAGGTCAAGTTGCGCATAACAAAGACGGGGCAAGACACGAGCGACGTCATGACGCTTCGGCTCTTCAGCTTCTTCTCGGCCGTGAGCACGGCGGACAAGGAGGATGAGTCCATCACTGCCTACGTACACTGCCCTAGCGAACACCTCAACATCCCGCAGCTGCTGCAACCGCTCATCCTCTTCGCGTGCTCGGCCCCTGGCGTGCGAATGGACATGGGCGTGCTCGCGGAGCAGCCTCTGTTCCCGAGCCTTTCCGTGCGCAACGTGGCGGGCACGGTGACCTTCTTCAAGATGAAGTCGGAAACGGAGGTGAACGCACGGTTTGCGGCAGACCTGGCGCGCATTGGCCGGGACCTCTGTAATGGGGACAGGGCTGTCCGAATGTACGGCTTCCGCCGTGGCGGAGCCCAAGCGTTGCTAGACCGCACTGGTCTCTACGAGCAGGTGATGCGGCTGGGTGGGTGGCAGCCTAACTCAAACTCGTTCTTCACTTACATCACGTCGATGAACGCGAAAGGCACTCTGCGCTCTACGCTGCGGTCTTTCACGCAGGACGAGGTGACGCAGGTGGTCGCCCAGCTGATGAGCACCTACAACGAGTGGGCTGTTGGCGTCGTTCGGCGCCTCTGCGTGCAAGCGGACGTGAGTGACGGGCAGTTGGTGCATGAGTCTGTCGTTGCGTTCGAGGCCGAGAACGTCAAGGTGCTGTGCAGTATTGTTTGTGAGTCCATTCTGACCTTGCGGCATGGCAAGGCGGAAGAGGCCGTGTCCTCGGACGAGGAGGACTGACCTTTTTTCCCTGTTTGTGGTCTCACTACCCTCGTGAAGCCTCTTCAGTAGACACATGTTTATTTTTTTTGGTACCCGTGTCTGCCGTGGTATCATGCAAAGGATGCTTGCGAGCCCAGCGAGGCGTGCGTCGGCGAAGAACCTGCATGATAATGGTGCCATCTACTCCCGGTGTACGCATTAGCGTGCGCAGGTTCTCTCTTTGTTTTTCTTGATGATTGGTGATTGCAAGTGAAAATCATCAGGACGGATGATTTCCATCGATTCATTCATTGATTGAGCCGATGTGATTCCGATTGATGGACGCCCGCATCCAACAGTATTCAGGCGGTGGAATGATTCATTCCAGATGAGTCATTGCGCCAGATCTGTATCGACGTTAGCTACCAAGGCACCGGACCCACTTGATCGAGATGAAGCAGCAGGTAGAAGGCGAAGCACACAGGAAGGCCAACGAGGTGCAGAGAAGACCAGAAAGCAGCTCGTGTTGGTTTAATATGGAACTAGCGACTCATTGTAAGATACCGCCAGGTTATCAGTGATGACCTTGTCTTCGTCAAAACCAATCAAGTGGAGACCGGACAGAGAAGGGGTGCGGGACAAACCCGACAGCGCCTGACCGGCAGCCCATGCACAACTCAAGTCTACGGCGGCCTCTAACAGCGTCCATCCCTGCGCCCCGTGGATGGTCATGGCCCAACCGAGCACCAAAGGCACCTGGGTTCGTGTGGCAGCAGTACTAAACCCATCGAGTGCCAGCACGCGGCCGGTAGCAGGCACCACATCCACAGTTGAGAACCCCCCAGTCGGTAGCTCGAATCGCACAGTCGGATACTGGACGCAGCCGACCCAAAAGAAGCAAAGCACGACACCTCGAGAACCACAGGGCACTCCATGGCCCATAAGGCAATTGGAGGGGACGAACACAAGAGCGCCCACCCGTAGAGAGAGCGTCCTTGGATACCGCAAGCCGTCCAAGATGGTGGCCGCCTCATCATCCCCCAAGTACTTGACCTTCACCACGTCCTGCGCCTTGTACGTCACCTCCTGGCCCGTCAGGCGGCGGAGCTCGTCCTCGTTCTTTTCCTTGGTCTTGAGGGTGTGGCAGAACAGCCACACGGCCGACCTGGGAGGGTCCGCCGACCGGCGCGACGCGAGCAGCTCCATATCCTCCCTAGTGTGGTTACCGACGCGCATCCGCAAGAGCAAGTCAAGCAGCCGCCGGTCTTGAATGTGGCGCCAGTGCGTGTCGAGCACTACCGCACGGCACCCAAAGACGTCCCGCCACACGTTGGACACGAAGGCAAAGTTGCCAAACGGGGGCGCGAGCTGCAGGAAATCGCCCGAGAACAGAACCGTCAGGCCGCCAAACGGCATGTCGGGCAGCCGTCGCACGCGGCGCAGGACGGAGTCGAGCCTCGTGATAAAGGCCGCTGACAGGGTCCCCACCTCGTCAATGACAAGCACCATGGCGGAGCACATGCGCTTCTTGGCCGCATGGGGGATGACCTTAGTGAGGAAGACGTCGAGCGGCGTCGTCACGTCGGCATCTCCATTGACGTATCCGGCCCATGCGTGGACGGTCGTGCCACCTACAAGAGCTGCTGCCACGCCGGTACTGCCGCAAACGCTGACTGCCGCCCCGGCCGCACGGAGGGACTTCACAACGTCGTTGACGAGGTAGGTCTTTCCACACCCCGGCGGACCCGTGAGAAATACACTGGTGCGCCCAGCCAGCAAACGGCACACCTTGAGGACTGCGCCACCAAGCGTCGTAGGGAGCAGCAATGGATGCAGCTGCGCCACCCCCAGCTCTTCTTCATTGGAACGCCAACCACCGGCACCGCGATAGGTCCAGGCAACACGTCGCCGAGCCGGCGCCATAGAGCTGGAACCCGCGTCGGCTTGCGATTGTCGCCGTCGCCGCGATGGCAAAGAAGAAGACGAGATCCCTACCTGCCCGTTCCATGATGGGACACTAGCGGGTGTCTGCTCAGCCGCTTGCAAGACCGCCGACCGCCCGCGTGTCACACGAGCAGGGACAACCCCCTTCTGCATTGCAGAGCTCAACGCGGCACGTACACGGCTGCCGCCGTCGGTGGCGTCCCTCTTCAGCGACAAGCGCCGCCGCTTGGAGCCAGTGGTAGTATGCAGAGGTTGTGCCGGCACTTGTGGTCGGTCCACGTAGATGACGTCCGGCACAGTGGTGTCACGCAACACGCCCATGACGCATACCCCGTCTGCCGAAGATGAGCCACCCAGTGCTCTGAAAAAGGCGGCTGTGCTCTCCACGTCAGACAAATCCACCAGCGTCGCTGCCGCACCGGCACCGACACCAAACGCGCGCAGTAGGCAGTCTTGTACAGGCGCCCCCGCGCGGGCCGCCGGAGTATTGCCGGCGATAAGCGCGTTGAGGACAGCCGCTCCATCGGCAGAATTCTGCGTCTCCTCCGCAACCCACAGCCGAGCGTCGGCCTCATTGTACAGGATACGCAGGTACAGCGTCCTAGGGCGCAGGAGGTAAGAGCGCAAGTGCTCGGATGAAGCGGGCTCGGGCCCGTCAAGAGCAAAGACGCGGCCAGCGGTCAAGTCCGTGGGAGACCGGGCACAAAGGAACAAACACGGATGCTTCATCGTTCGTCGCCGTCGATGAGCATGTGGGGGGGCGGGGAAGGAGGCGAGGGCGAGGGAGGGGCAAGACAGGGAGGCGGGGAGGAGGTGTGGAGGGTGTGGGGTCCGTCGGCATGCAGCGATCGAGAAGCGGCTCACTGGTACCGTGGCAGTGCGGCACCGATGTCGGAGCGATGGGGGAGAGTAGCGGCAGCAGCGATGCGCGGCGTTGTCGCAGCGGTGTGGTCAAACCGTGCCCGACGCGCAACGGTCAAGCGAGAGTTGTGGGGGAGGGGGGGCGGATCGAACGGGGACGATGGAGCACCAGCGGCTGTTGGTGGGTACGGGTGGGGCAGCAATGGTCACGGTCCATTCGCATGAAGGCAATGTGCCCGCAGTGGCCACGTACGACGGGGAGTTTGAGGGGTGGCTGCGGGCACGGAGGCAAGCGCGCGAGTAACACAGCGGCCAGGAGTGCGATCGAGAGGGACACGAACAGACGACAATGGCACGCGCTTGAGAACGGGCCAGACGACCCTGGTGCTCGAAAAGCGCGCGCGCGCGCTGGCACGGCGGTCCAGCCAGACATCGCGCGCCACAATCAGTGTCGGGGCCCAGGCCCGGTTGTTGAAAGGAGCGGCCCGATGCAGGTGGGTGAACGGTTGACGAGCGCGAAGGAAACGCCTCCCAATGACAGGGCACGGAGTGGGGAGGGGTGGTGTGTGCTGGGTTGCATTTGCATTTGAGAGACAGTGGGGCCTGCCTGCATCGCGCTCGTTGTGCGGTGGCGGCCGCGAGGCCAGCCGCACCACGATCTGCCGGTTCAGTGGTAGCGTCGAGGCGGGGATACTTTGCAGTCGGGTTACTGGCCCGAACTCGGATTGGGACGGCCAATTTGTGACAGGTGCTGCAGAATGGACGTGCTGAGAGCGGGTCGCGGCGTGGGTGGTCCACATTTGTCGTTTGGATCGGGCCACGGCTGGGGAGATCCCCCGATTTGCGCTGCGGTGGGTCGCGGCGGTACCGTTCGAAACGGACGATAAAGGGGTGCTACTACGAGAGTGCCCTCTGTAGGCGGCACCGAGAGAATTCCCAGTTTCGCCTCTACCACGAAACTGAGTGAACCTGACCGAGACTGGGCATGCCCTCCGTGGCGCGCGCTGTGCGCGGGCCGGCTTTGGTTTCC
>Ga0114957_1003893_pt1 | contig 13159 bp, 17 predicted proteins | sample BantaG_FD_87175 | JGI IMG/M metagenome (GOLD analysis project Ga0114957, IMG submission 87175) | Marine algal microbial communities from Bantry Bay, Ireland - BantryBay_4 metaG | ecosystem: Host-associated > Algae > Red algae > Unclassified | place: Bantry Bay, Ireland | collected 2014-11-21 | reverse complement strand
AGCCCCGTCCTGTCGCCTCGTACTTTCCACCGAGAGCCGTGCAGCCGATAGCGGTGTTCATCGCAAGACGGGCAGCCAGCACGAAGACGACGATGGTTGCGAGGGCCAGAGCGGGGGCAGCCCAGAGCCATGTCCGGTTGACGCGCTCCAGCGAAGCGATCCTTTCGCCCCGTTCGCGATGCTCATCCTGGAAACGCACCGAGACCTTGCCGATATGGGCGAGCACCGGGGAGATGGGTTCCCTGATCTCCTTGCGCACGATGGCGCGGATCGCGTCGTCGTTCTGTTCGGGCGAACGGGTCTTCGCATCCATGGAGGCCGTGTGTGCTTTCAGGTTTCCGAGCACGGTAACGACATCGCCGAACATCTTCGGATCGACAGGCTTTGGGCTGGCTTCCCTTGCCTTGCCCATTCCGTCCTCGATGGTGTCGAGGCGCAGCATGATCTTCGAGAGCAGCTCGACGATCAACTCGTCGCGGTCGTCAGCGCTCATGGCTGCGTTTCACCGAAGGGGGAATGGCCCCGATTGTCCGAACCGGCATCGCTTCGGGCAGGGGAGGGTACGTTCTGCCCGGAACCGTTCTTCCTCGATTCCTGAGGTCTTTCCCATCCGTCGAAGGCTTTCCGATCCACGTCACGGGTGATGCCGTCGAGGATGCGATCCAGCACCAGCGCGGCCTCGATATCGCGAGACGCCAGTTCGAAGAGCGCCCCGCCCGCAACGATCTTCCGGCGAGTATCGAGCTTGCGGGCATTGTTGGTATGGCGAGCCTTTGCCTGATCGAAACGGGCTTTGGCTTGTGCCTTGGCGCGTTCGTATTCTTCCTTTGCCAGAGTGAGTTCCTGTTCGGGTGTCGGCATCATTTGTTCCCTATGGCTGCGATGAGAATACGGTTCGGACCGTGTAATAAAACAGAACACAGCCGTCTATCATCATCCCGATATAATCCATAATGCACGACAAACCCGCTGTAGAAGCGTTGCACGGTGTTCCAACTTGTGCCAACACGGGGCGACCGAAGGAAGACAAGTGCACGAGGCGACCGGAGGGAGACAAGTGCGCACATTAGCAAACTATCGTTTGCGTCGGCCCCTGCGGGGCCTCGTGCGTTCTCAACAGGAGCAGCGGCCCCTGAGGCGAAGCCTTACCCGTCCGCGCTGGCGCACGGATACGAGGGGTCCGCCCCTCGAACTCCCGGCCAGCGTTCCGACGCTGGAACCCGGTTCGATCATCGAAAGCGATGATCGGCAGAAAGCGCGGTGCTGGATCGAGGGCGATCCGGCATCGCAAGGTGCGCAAGGTCGATGCGCGGGAGAGGATCGTCGATGGCGAGCTATCATCTGAACGTGAAGACGATCTCCCGGTCGCAGGGGCGGTCCTCGACGGCGGCGGCAGCGTACCGTTCTGCCGAGCGCATCGCCTGCGAGCGGTACGGGGTCGAGCATGACTACACCCGCAAGGGCGGGGTCGTTCATACCGAAATCCTTGCCCCCGATGGCGTATCCGACTGGATCGCGGATCGAGCCGGATTGTGGAACGCGGTCGAGGCGAAGGAGACGCGGAAGAACTCCGTCGTCGCCCGCGAGTGGGAAGTCGCGCTTCCATCGGAATTGTCCGACGCGGCGCGGCGGGAGTTGGTCCATGATTTTGCGTTCGAGCTGGTCGAGCGGTACGGGGTCGTGGCGGATGTTGCCATCCATGCACCGCACCGCGAGGGCGACCAGCGGAACCACCATGCGCATATCCTGACGACCACGCGACGGGCTGGTGCGGACGGCTTCGGGGAGAAGACCCGCGAGCTGGACGTGAAGAAGACCAGCAGTGTCGAGGTGTCCGTCATGCGCGCGACCTGGGCCGACTTGCAGAACGCGGCGCTGGAACGCAATGGCGAGGACGAGCGGGTTGATCATCGGTCGCTGGAGGCACAGCGCGAGGAGGCGGAGCGCACCGCCCGCGAAGCCGAGGAGCGGGGACGTGAGGAGGAGACTCTGCGGCTGCGTCTGGTGGCCGAGGCCCTGCACCGGGAGCCGGAACCGAAGCTGGGGCCGCGTACCAGTGCCATCGAACGGCGCGCGAAGCAGGAGGCCGAGCGGGAAGGTGTGGCGTACATCCCCGTCACCGAACGCGGGGCCGAGGTCGCCCACCGGCGGGCGGAGCGGTCCCTGTTCGAGGCGGTGCGGGAACGCTTCGATGCGGCGCGGGATACATACACCGCCGAGCGGGAGCGCGGGCAGGGACGGCGGGACGCTGCGACGTCAGCGCTCCGGGCGCTGGTCGAGAAAGAGCGCGCCCGTGAGGCTCTAAAGGGTGCCGAACGCGAGGCCGAGCAGCGTGCGGCACAGGAGCTGATCGAGGCCCGCAAACGCGAGGAGGCGCGTCTTGTCCGGGAGAAGGCCGAGGCGCAGCGCGTGGCGGAGGAGCTCCGCACACAGGAGGCGGCTGCTCACGTTGCCCGCGAGGAGGCGTTCCGTAGGGCGCGTGAACGAGCCAGAGACCCCCGCAGCGATGCCGAGATCGCCCGCGACGCTAGGCAGATCGAGGACATCCGGGAACAGACCAAACGCCAGCGCGAGGAAGACAAGCGAGACCGAGGCAGGGGGCGCAGCAGGTGACGGCGGAGCAAACAGCACCGCCGTCAGTTTCCTCAATCGCGGATCAGGAAATCATCCATGTTGCCGCCAGATGCCAGCGCCTCGACGACCCATTTGGGTTTGCGCCCGCGTCCTGTCCAAGTCTGCGTGGAGTCCGCCGGATTGCGATATTTGGGCGGGACGGTCTTCTTTTCCTTGGCGGCTTTCGGGCCATTGCCGAACAGCTCGGTCATGTCGAAACCCTTGGATTTAGCCAGTGCAGCCAATTCCGCCTTTACAGTCTCTTTCTCCGCTTTTTCCTTCTCGGCGATTTTGGCAGGGATCATCGGAGCAATGACAGGCGCAATATATTTCTAGCTCATCAGAGCGGCAGTTTCTCAGTCGGCGAAACTCATCTCGTCGAGGATGGTATCCGGTTTGATAGCTTCATAGAGATTTACACGGCTGCATAAGAAATGCTTAATCGTGAAACTCGATGGCTAACCACACGCAATCTGTAATACATTTATATTGATGCCAAGGATATGATAAATCGGCATCGTAAAAGGGCTCATGGGTTAGTCCCACAGGCATCACTACCTCCCGATATAAGGAGTCGTATTTCTTTTGACTGAACTTTTGCATAATTCCCAAACCAGAAATTTGGGTATGAATTTCACGGAAATCATGTTCATTGTGAATACCGCAATCTGTTCCTTTAGGGGCGTACCAAAGATTTAACTCAACACCAGGTATTTCAGCATCTTTTTTGGACCTCCAAAGATTTATATTTTTAAGAGAATCAACTCCAAATACATCATATACATGACTCCATGTATTCTTTATTTCATCAGCACGTTCAATTTCTGAAATATTATGAAGATGTGTTTCGGGTGAAATTGAAATCAGCTTCTTTCCGCTAATTTTTCCACCATTGCATATTATAGATCGCCAAGATGGGCAAGTCTCCCCATTGATTTTTTCTTCACTGTCGCTTGCATTTATTATAATAGAGTCCTTTTTCACTTCAAAATTGTCAGCATCCGATATCAAGAAACTTTCGCAAAAGTTAGTTGAGAATTTCAATGGAGTGATGTTCATGTTAACCTCTGTTTCTAGATGGTGTAGGAAAAGTCTTCTTAGAGTGTAAAAGGTTAATTTTTCATTTCACTTGGAGAACTGGCAAAAGGAAGGAAGCGGATTGCTGCTTCTGCGGCCATTTGAATATCTTGTGCGTGATTTATCAACCCTGCATTATTCTGCACCTTTTTAAGGAAGATGGTGGCTTTATTCCATTCTTGCCGATTAGAGGAAATGCAGAACGGGATTGCTTCTATAGCAAATGAAATGGAAATATACCTAGATTCTTCTCTAAAATACTTTTTAATATAATCCATGCACTTATAAAACATGTGTATTCCATCTTTTGGATTGGAGACAAAATATCTTTTATATGTTTTAACATTATCGAAGCATGATTCGCAAACTTCTATGTCATCGGAATATTCTTCAAGTATTTTTATTATTATTTTAAAATTTGCACTGTCAGGACTTAGCGAACAACATGCTAAAGCGTCTAGTGGATTGCTAGCCTCGTAGAGGCTAATGGCGTGCTTAGCACCTATATTATATCCGCCACCTACAAGGAACGGCATTCTAATTTTTCTAATAATGCTCTTAGAATATTCTTTCACTTCTATTCTAATATCTTTTAATCTAACGTCTTCCAAAACTGCATTTTCACCACCTACAGATAGAGATTCATTTATAAAAATAGATCGTTTGTATCCATCAAAGCTAGCAGTTATATTTTTTGGCATAAAAATTTCTTCATTGTTGAATCCTTGTATAAAGACTTTGCACTCAGAGTTTATAAAATCTTCATTTTCATTCAGAAATTTTACTAAAAGCTGAGTATTGCTACCATCAAATATAGCAAACCTACGTTCTGTTTTTTCAGCGAAATTACTTTCCTTAATTAAACCTATATCCTCAAGGTTTTCAAGTGTATTATTAGAATAAAAAACAGCTATTGGTAATCCAAGTTTTCTTGAAATCATAAGGGCATTCTTATGACTCATGTTTTTAAAAAGATAAGAAATTTGTCTTAAACTCACTCCCAAAGAATCCGCCATAACTTCTCTTGTATATCCCAATATTCGAGAAATTTCTTTAAACCTTGCTCCTGCTTCTTTGGAATCAAAGTTCATTAGATTTAATTCCCTCTTCGAAATTGTCTAAGCGTACTTTGCACTATTTTTGCACAGTCACGATACACAGTCGATTGTAACCTCTCTTAGAGATAGTCGACATGGTGTCACTATCTCTTACATAGGAGACTATCATGGCTAACGAAAGAAGCCGCGCGCAGGAACTGCGTTCTGAAGCTGCAGCGCTTGAACGTGCTGCAGATGCAAAGCAGCAAGACGCAAGCTGTAACGTTCGATGCACAGTGGCGAAGCAGGTCATTAAATCGGGCGCGACCATCGCTACTGCTGCAGCGCTCGGTATTCCGATCTCTTTCTGATAAGGGGATCTGAATGCCATCTGTATCCTCAATGCAGCGAGACGCAGAGCGTAAACGCCTAATGGCTGATGCGCTCGATGAAGAGGCTCGCGCAAATGCACTCCGTCAGGAGGCAGAGGTGGTTGGCAAACGGGCTTTAGAAATGAAATCCAAGGCCCAAGAGTCAACCATAGGAGAGGTTTTTGGCATTGTTATTGGTATCGGATTTTGGCTTATTGTCGGAATCTGGGCATATGGGCAATTCGCCTAACCTCTTAAAAGAAGTCTAAGGCCTAATTTATCTGGGGCCTTAGACGTAAACGCCTATACTTTGTAGAAGTGGAAACTTTTTTCTACAACGGTGGTTTTCACCGTTGTCAAAAACGTATGATTTTTGGCGGAGTTCTTTGTGGTTCATGAGGGCTGAGGCGAGGCTCAAGTACGATTAGACCACGTGGACTGGCCATAGCTGTTCGATCTTTCGATATACATCCATGAGAATAAATTTCTCGCGGCCTATTCCGTCCTTCAGTAGGGCCGGGAATTGAGCCATCGCCTCATAATCTGGCAAGATTACAAATTCGACTTGGTTGAGAGTAAAAGTAAAATCATGAGGAACCCGCCATTCACGCTCGTGTAAATAGTCAATCGGATGACTAGCTTTATCGTGGCCAGATTTTGCGGCTGGCCGAAAACTCGGCCAGTAGGGTGTTACAAATGTGTAGTTCACTCCCTCCCACTGCTGTTGAGCAAAAAGATCATTGCGCACATAATAAGCTGGACCGCCTCCTGCGGCGAACACATGACTTTTACTGAAGCCAATTCCAAAAGATGAGTATTGCTCTGCGTGAGCGAGTAGGCTTGACCACGGACATTCAGTGAAGCAAACGGCATCACGTCCGTTCCAAGGTAATGCATTAGCCGTCACCTGCAGCCCGGTAAGTATCGCTTTGATGTTGGCGAGAGCATTTTCACCCTTAGTGAAGTGCGCGACATAATCAGAATCTTGCTGCCCTGGCATTGCTTCCTCGCTACGCATCAGTATGCGAGACATTCGTAACCGAAACTCCAATCTTCGGGAACCGTTTTCTCACGAACTCTTGTGAGTCCTGCCAAAACCCCCCTGCCATAACTTATGCGCAACAAACGGTGGTTTCTGGCGCCTTGCCCTGCCCTACGGAAACGCTTGCGTTTCAGAGCGTCAAAAACCCCCGCTGAAACCTCTTGAGTTTTGGCAGGTTTTTGGCACGATAGGGAATGATCTTTGGCTACGCCCGCATATCCACTTCCGACCAGTCCTTAGAAGGCCAGACCGATGCCCTGACAGCGGCAGGCGCAGAGCGCATCTTTGCCGATACGATCAGTGGCACGAAGCGCGAGCGCCCCGAGCTGGCGCAGCTCCTCGATCAGCTCCGTAATAGTGATGTGGTGACGGTGACGAAGTACGACCGCCTCGCACGGTCGCTGCATGACCTTCTCGACATTGTGAAAGCCATCGAGGAACGTGGGGCGGGGTTTCGATCCTTGGCCGAGGACGTCGATACTACGACGCCCGCAGGTCGCTTGATCTTCCATGTGTTTGCATCCATCGCGCAGTTCGAGCGAGAGCGGATCAGTGAACGTACCAAAGAAGGCTTGCAGGCCGCTCGCAAGCGTGGACGGGTAGGAGGTCGCCCCCCTGCCCTCACTGCTGACCAGAAGGCCGAGGCGCGGCGTATGCGTGATGAGGAAGGTCGATCTATCGCTGATATTGCGCGGCTTTTCAAAGTTAGTGAAACGACTGTTAGAAGAGTAATATAACAGGTAAATTGATGAGTATTGATAATAATAAAAGAACAAAAATAGCAGACGCTATAGCGTTCATGGATGACGCAGGGGAAAAAGGATTTTCGAAAAATTTCACTACAGATAGAGATGATGAAATAGGTCTCTTATGTGCGATCCCAGTTCCTGTAGAGACGATAGATAAAGCGCGTAGCTTATTTAGGCCTGGCTATGATCGATTTTTATTAAAAAAACCGCCCAAAGCTAAAATACATATAGCAGAAGCTTTTGGGAGTGGTGATAAAAATTGGATTAATGAAGCTCATCGTACTCGAAAAGAGTATTTTGATATTATGAAAGAATGTCGTTTTCTTATAGTCTATGAGGCTCGACGCGCTAGAGTTGAGAGACTATCTAGCGAAAATCGCGAGAAATTATCTTCTGAGGCTCAAAAAAAAAGAAAATCACGCATATTAGTCAATAAGAAAAGGGATAAAAATAAGTTAGAAACTCAACTGATGATAGGACTATCTTTAAAGCTAGATTGTTTTGCGGCTGATTTTGGTAGAGATTTAATTGATATACATTCTGACGAGACTAATAGCATTCATGCGTATAGATCAGCTATTAAAAGAACTAAAGAAATTGGCAAACCCAAGAAAATACAATCTACTGGTTTTGATCCAATTGAAAAAAAGTTAGTTCATGCAAGTGCTAGTATAGAATTAAAAGTAAGCGGAATTGATTTCCCGTTATCCGTTGAGCGAGTAGGAGATATTCATATTGTAGGAAAAAATGATCCTCTTATCCTCGCTGTAGATATTGTGGCGAATTCTCTTTTACGTCACCTTCGAAATTTGAATCGTAACTCACATTTGAATTCGCCAAGTAGCATAGAAGGATGGTGCTTAGAGAGCCTAGTATGTGGAGCCTGTGAGGATGGTGTACAAGAATATATATGATATTATTTGTATCAAGTGAATAGTCCAAGCCGTGTGAAAACTCGCAAATTCTTAAAATCTCACATCGCTCGCCGTTGGTTGATGTGCTTTTCGTCAAGCAGGAGGCTCAGAGAGCGAGAAATTCAGGGAACATCGCCAAATCTGGAAAACTCACCAAGTTTTCACACGGTCTGAGTCGTCCACTTGATACAGTGCGACCGCCTTTCAGGCTTTTCACCCGAACACAATCACCCAAGGGGTCGAAGTATCCGTGATGTTCCTGCCGAGTAGTCACGAAATCTGACTATTCGTCACGCTCAACATTTTGAGCGCGTTTTGATCTGATATTGGCGATGATCTCATCGCGCACGTGTCGGAACAGGTTTGCCGGAAGGAAGCCATAGGTAAAAACATGGTTACTACGGTCAACGGGACGTACGTCTGGCCCTGGCCATGTGAAAATGTTGGTTTCACGGGTGTTGATCCATGATCTCGCATCGTCCAGCCCAAGGCGATATTTCGTAGCAATGGGGATTTCTAAGCTCGTAGAGGATTCGTGAGGTGCTGTATGGGTGATTGGTGCAACATGCACCTTATAAGTTCCTTTCACGTTCTCTACGGCAAGTATGACGACGCAGGGGCGATCCTTAACGCCCTCTTCTCGTCCTTGGTCGGCTTCATTGCGCCAAAGATAGGAATATCGAATCACAAGGCCCGCTTGAGGCGTAGGAAGGGTCATAAATTATGAAGGACTGTATTCGTCATTGAACGCTTCGGCTTCCTTGGATGGTTCGGTAGTAGCAAGGCGCTCTATGTCTGCATCTGACATTTCCCAAACATAATGCGTTTGGCGATCATCAAGTGCGCGGAATCGTTCATAGTCGGTAGCTGAAATTAGGACAACGCTGTCCCTACCGTAGCTGGTGACAGCCACAGCCTCGCGTTGTGCTATATCGCGATATTTCCCAAAGTTCTTCTGAAACTCTGCGGCGGCTACGGTTGCCATGTCGGTATCCTTTGAATTCCCTTACATTCTTATATTACACATGTTACGTAATTCATGCAACTACTCTCTTTCTCGGTATCATCTGGCCGTTTGGAACTTGGCGACAACGTGAACGGAAGCACCAGTGGGATGAATGGAGTGAGCGGGATCAAGGTCGCGACAAGGGAGGCTTATTAAAAAGTATCTAGTAGCTACCAGTTAGTTTTACACTATTGGCTATCAGTTAGCTATCTGGTACTATCTCTACATCGCCCATTTCCGGGTGTTTCAGGATCAGACCATGCCCGTAATCTCGTTTGCCAACCCCAAAGGCGGGGCCGGAAAAACCACCACAGCACTTTTGCTGGCTTCAGAGCTGGCAGAGAAGGGCGCACGGATCACGGTCATTGATGCCGACCCGGAGAAATGGATTTCTCAATGGGCCGCGCTTCCGGGCAAGCCAGACAACATCACCATCGTTTCCGAAATCACCGAAGATACGATTGTGGATCAGATCGATGAGGAAAGCCGCCGAGCGCAATTTGTCATTGTCGATCTTGAAGGTACGGCGAGCCTCATGGTGGCGAACGCTATCGGTATGTCCGACCTTGTTATTATCCCTACGCAGGGATCATCGATGGATGCGCGGGGCGGCGCGAAGACCATCCGTCTCATTCGTAATCAAGAACGCATGGCCCGCCGTCTGATTTTGCATAGTGTCGTTCTCACTCGTACCAGTGCCGCCGTCACGTCACGCGCGTTGCGGAACGTTAAAGAGCAGCTTGTCGCAGGGAACGTCGATGTATTCGAAACAGCAATTGTCGAACGCGCGGCGTTTCGTGAATTATTTGATTTTGGGGGAACTCTTGCCACGCTTGATAGCAAGATGGTCAGTAATGTCGAAAAGGCGCGGCTTAATGCCCAAGACTTCGCAGGTGAAGCTTTGGCAAAACTAAAAGCGGTTGAAGCCGCAAAGGTGGTATAGGATGACAAAAGAACGCGCTAACCTTGGCTTTGGGAATGAGCTAAAACAATTCGATCCGAACGCTTGGAAACCCCGCAAGGATAGCATTGCCAACGATAAGGCCACGCGGGACGCACCGCGCAAAGCTGCCGAAGCGACAGGCTTTCAGAGCCGAGAGCCAGAAGGGCAGGGGGATGCTACACCTCGAAAGCAGCAGCGCCGCCGACGTACTGGACGTAACGCGCAGTTCAATATCAAAGCAAAGCCAGAGACGATTGAAGCTTTCTGCACCGTCGCAGACGCGCAAGGATGGGGCTTAGGGGAAGCTCTAGAGTACGCGGTTATTTTGATGGAGCGTGAGTATCTTACCAAAAATTAAATATTGAAGATATAATCTATGTATTTTGTGAATCATCACTGCTTCGAGAAAGCAAATCAATGTTATTTTTTATAGTATCTACAGCGTTGTTGATAATCCATCTGGGGTGCAGAAAATCTGTCCATATCCGGCAGAACATATGTTCTGCTATGATATAAAAAGCTGTGTCGGGGTGGTTTTCTAAATTAGACAAAATTATTTGGCATTGAATATGATTTTTATCAAATTCAACTTTTAGTGTGGAGTTTTTAAGAGCTAGATTTTTTTCAAAATTATCTATGTTTAGTAGGGATATAATGCTGATTTCTCCACGGATAAATTTCTCATAGTGATTTGTATTTGATAATGTTAATGCATATGGAAAATAGCACCCCCAAATCATATTATTCTTTATTTCATTGATGAAGTTAAATATTATTCTATCTGTTTTTGAATTGCTGCCAAAAAGCTGATCGTAATCAACTTTTTCATCTGCGATTATTGCAAACTTTAAACATCCATCGACTTCAAAACTAGATGATCCAAGAGATAAAGCTTCTGAAATTGCTATTTCTAACAAATTAGAAAAAGATTCCGGAGGAGTGGAAAGTTCTGTTCGAAGAGTTGTGCCAACAAGGCCTCTAAAATCTATTGCTTTATCCGTTTCAAAAAGTTTGATAAAGCTTGTAGCTTTTTATTCTGACGTTTGCCGCGAGAATCTTTCTTTTTTGATGATTTAACCTCTATTGGGACAGGATCATTAGCACCAAGAAGGCATATATCGCCATATCGAATGACATTTGTTAAGTCACAAAGTACAGCTGGCACGCCGCTAGAAATTGCATTCGTTAGAAGACTAAGTTCTCCTACAAGACCAAATTTTCCAGAAATAAAGCCACCACTTTGTTTCGGATTCGCATTTTGCACATTAAAAAATGTTTGCTTAAGAGCAAATCTATCAATGTATAAGAAAGCCAAACTGTCGCCTAAGCATAAAAAGTTATATCGTATGTATTGCCATTCTTTTGGGTTTATATTTTCATCTTTATATTTTTTAATTTCTTTCTCTGAATATAATATAGCAGAGATTAGTTGTTTTTGAATATCTAGAAGTTTTTGTAAGTCAGCTAAATTCTCAGAAAACCTATGTATCTCTCGATGCATTTCAAAGAGTTTTGGGTATAGTTTGTTGTGTTTTGGAGGAACAAATTCACTAGAGCTTTCTTCAATTTCATTCATTATCAATGCCTTGGAAAAATAAAATAAATATTATTATAAAGCCATTGAAGCCTGATAAGGGCCGCGCTTGCGGCAAAACCCTAAAAAGGCTTGATCTGCGTTCTTCGGAGGCGATTTAATCCACCCCCGCCAATCCAATTCAAGCTGATAGACATCCCACCCCGGAGCCAAATAACGGGCATTCTGGTAGGTTTCTGGGCGTAGCGATATACGGATGCCCGGTTGATGCTCATGGTTGGCAAGAGTGCCACGGCTACGAATGACCAGCAGATGATCCTCAATATCGAAATCGTAATCAGGAATATGACCGTGTGCGTTGTTCGCATCCACGATTTCACGAAGCATTCGTGCGAACTCTTTCGGCGTTGAGGTCGATCCTGTGCGTTCGCGCAGCGTATCAATTTTGAACGCCCATCGATCATTACGCCCACAATGTTTGCGGGCCAACTCGTACAGACGGCGCTCCAAAGGGCGGCGCAGACGGAAATAATCGCGCGATATCGTCAGGATTTCCCCGCCTTTCTCACGAATGGCATTGAATACCCATTTTGAGAGCGTGATTTCCATTGCGAGCATTCGGCCTTCGCGCGTCTCCTTCACTGTGCGGAAGGACTCGATGAAGCTGAACACGTCGCATTGTTCAACGCCGCCTGTGGTGATGTTCGTTTCGATTTGCGTACCTTGCAGCCGCTTAAGCGCTGCCTTGAAACGCTCATAGCCAAGGTTGTTCGTTGGGCGGTTTGTGACTTGCAGCAAGTCATGAGCGCTAAAGCGCAGCGTTGGATAAATTTCATCCCCACGATTGAGGCGGGCCATGCACTGGCTGATGCAGTAGATCAGAATATCGCGGTCGTGCATCGTGGCAAGGCCAAGCGGGGAGGGGGCTATCCTCACCCACCTTTCGCCGTTCCGGTACTCACGTGTTGCCATATCAGGTTTTGTGGCGAGTGAGAAAAGCGGATGTTCCATTGAGGCTGTGTCAGATTTCGGTGCAGCGTCGAAGATATCGCACAGGAAGAAATCTGGCTCAGGGTGACGCGCAGGAAGCAAAGGCGAGCGTTCTCGCCTTTGATGTTCAGTTGCTGTTAGATTCGCACTATCACCCACCATGCATCCATCTTCGCACTATCACCCACCAGGTCAAGTTAGATTCGCACTATCACCCACCGCTCTTCGCACTATCACCCACCGCTCTTCGCACTATCACCCACCAGTTATGATAAAATAGTAGGATTCACCATTATATTTCATACGGTTATAAGGAGAGCAAAAACACTAAACACTATTAAACACTATTAAACACAAGAGCAGCCTGTGGATAACTAACAAAATTCACTTTTGTTCTATATTGAAAGGTTGTAAAGTGTGCAACATACAAGTCTCGGCAGAAGCCACACAGAATGCCATGAAGCAACCCGAGGCATTGGATAGTCCAAGACTGCTACATATGGTCCTCAAATCGACCCCTTTCACCCAGAACTGGACGAAGATTGCCATGGCGGATGATACGAAAACGCCCCATGAAGCCCTCAGGATGGCCACTAAGCGATTTTGGTAGACTGAAAGCCATCGAAGACGAAACCCCCTCCACGCCTCTTAAATCGCGCTCTACGTCGTTTCTAGCGGCTACCACCACCCCCCAGCTGCGAAAAAGCACAGATCGACGAAGTCCCGTCCTGTCGCCTCGTACTTTCCACCGAGAGCCGTGCAGCCGATAGCGGTGTTCATCGAAAGACGGGCAGCGAGCACGAAAACGACGATGGTTGCGAGGGCCAGAGCGGGGGCAGCCCAGAGCCATGTCCGGTTGACGCGCTCCAGCCGAACGATCCTT
>Ga0114957_1003889_pt1 | contig 13167 bp, 9 predicted proteins | sample BantaG_FD_87175 | JGI IMG/M metagenome (GOLD analysis project Ga0114957, IMG submission 87175) | Marine algal microbial communities from Bantry Bay, Ireland - BantryBay_4 metaG | ecosystem: Host-associated > Algae > Red algae > Unclassified | place: Bantry Bay, Ireland | collected 2014-11-21 | reverse complement strand
GCGGCGGTGGCGGTCCCCCGCAACGACGGCCAGGGGGGATGCGCCCCACAACCCGACTGGTGCCCCCGTCGACGCGCCCCAAACGCGGGGTCGGGCACCCCCTATCAACCGCCCCCCCGGTCGGCCGCCCGCCCCCGACCGCCGCGCGCCGCACGCACGGGCGGCGCGGACGTCGATGCGGCCGCCCATGGGGTGATCAAGCGCAGCCAATCGGGGTTGCGGGCGCGGCGTGCCCGCGGGCGTGGCCCCGGGCCGCCTCGGGGACCCGACAATCGTGTGACGTGGGGGAGAAACCACCGCGGCGGGGGGGGGGCCAACCGCGGGGAGGGGCATCAACGCAGCTGACAGCTGACGGCAGAGGCCCCTCGGCATGCGGCCCATTGGTGTCATTGGGCGGCTCTGCTTGGTGAGTGTCAGCCTTGACAAGCAAGGAGAGGAACGCACGGTCGCTCTACCGACTATAATGTACACGTGTTACTTATCAACAGACCGAGGGCGCAGGGAGGGGCAACACGCGCTAAAATAAGGCTATCCATTTTACCTTTGTGACCCCTCAGTTCAGTACAGAATGGAAAATCGATATTCTAGTAGTTGCGATTGCGGCTTTTATTCGGTCATGCCGCGCTGCGTCGAGTTACGATGCAGAAAAAAGGTCCTCAGAGCTCGCTGTTGTCCTCATCGGCTTGACCATACGGCATCCCCAGAGGTTTTTATGCTCGTCTTGGACTGGACTGGACTTTATCCAGTGGGAACTATTGGGTCCTGTATTCAGTGATTTATGCTCGACTGACCACCCAGGCAGGGCGTGAGGCCATTACACGCGCGTGTACGCTCACGATTAGGGCGTACGCCCTGACGCGAGTCAACGTACGGCCCGGGCGTATCGTTGCACACGCCCGATGAGCGCGTGCTGCGCAACATTTGGTGCGCGTGGGATGCGCCACGGAGTAATGCCGTTGCTGGGTCAGCTCCAATGGTCGAGGCTCCCCGTCGCGGATCCCGCTGGCAAAGATGCTCTGCGCCCAGTCGACCAATGCGCCATGCGCATGACCGAGCTGCCGGGTAGAAACGCCAGCATTGTTGTCGTCTTCAAAAAAGAGCCGTTGATCGTGGGGGACCTTTCTTGTTGGGCATTGTCGTCGCTTCACGGTTACACGCTGCAGCGCTGTCGCATTGCGCCGAGTGGCCGACAGGGAAAGGAAGCGCTTGAGGAGCCACGGCGGGCTGGACCATTGGGTGAGCGGTGGACGGCTCGGTATGCTGCGCCTTACTTTATCCGAGGAGCCACACGAATTGTCTCCCAGCCGGTCGCTCGTCCGGCCGCCTCATCGGTCCGTCGGCTGCTCAATCCCCCAACACGCCAGACTGCTTGGAAAGTTGGACGTTTGGCCCACAGAGCCTGCTTCGCCACGCACATCTCTAGCGTATACCAAGAAACAAAAGCACAAGCGTTCGCCCCGACGCCTCGAGACAAACGTTTAATCATCCCCCAACACGTCTTGCGTCTGCAAGCTGCCGACGCAGCTTTGTTTGACCATCTCCTCCGACGCGAGCAGCTTGACCGTGTCAATGACCGAGTGGAGCTCCGCAACGAGCATCTTGGACTCAAGGCGGGACGACTCAGAGGCGAGCAGCCCCGCCAGCCCTGTCTCCTCATCGTCCGCCCCGATCGGCCCCTTGTCCGTCCCCGCCAGGCGCTTGGCGCGGAGCTTCTCCGCCACCGCCGGCGACGCGCGCACGTACGAGCGGAGGAAGAAGGGATACCGCCCCTGCTCCCGCGTGATGCCGTCCATCTCCCCAATGGCGTATTCGATGCTCGCCTCCACACCCGCCCGGTCATTGAGGCCGAGGCGAGACAGCTCCACGTCCTCCGCGCCCGAAAAGGGCGGCGCGTACTCACAGTCAACGAGCACCGCCGACGTCAGGGCGGTGCCCGAGAGGGTGATGGGCAAAGACGAGATGATGCGCGTCGCGTCGACCGACGCGAGGGAGAAGCCCGCCGACGACATGTCGCCGCGGCGAAAGACGCCCATAAACGCGTCCGTGAGACGCACCGCCGACAGGCAGAGGGTGCCCTCGGACGTGCGCACCGGGTCGTGCACAAGACAGACAGCGTTGCGCAGCTGGTTTTGGTAGGAAAACTGTGTCTCAATCCACTGCTGCGTCAGGAAGGAGCCACACGAGGCGCCCGTGGAGGTGTACCACCCGACCACCTGCTGGTCAATGTTCACCTCCTGCACGCAACGCATCATGTCCGTCTGGTACTGGCTCTGGTCGAGCGCCGCCGTACACGCCGCCGCGTCGTCGCCGGTCGGATCCGCAAAGGGGTTGGCGCCCTCCCCGCCACCGCCACGCCCCGCCGCGCCAGGGAAGCCGTAGCAGTTGGTCACCTCCAGAACCCGCTCCACGTCCATCCCCAGCAGCTGGCCGGAGACGGGGAGGGGGAAGGCGTCTTCGCAGTGCTTGACAATCTTCATCAGCGGCAGGGCCGCGACGGCCACGGACGAGACGATCGGAGGGAGGCCTTTGGAGACCGCCTCCGCCGCAGCTGCGGCGGCAAGCGCCTCGGGCGACGGCGGCAGTCGTACCGGACGGGCGGTCGTCACGGGGGCGGCGGCCGGGGCGGTGGCGGTGGCGGCCGCCGCCGCGTCGGGTGCGGCCGCCTCGGTCGGCGGCGGCGGCGATTCCGGGACGGGGTCCGTCATGGCACACATGATTGGTCGACAGGGGCTTTCACATACACGTACAGAGGCAGGCGCTCACGATGGGGGAACAGGCCGCGCTCGGTGTGTCAAAGACGAGCGTCGAGGCGAGTGGCGGGGGGGCGCGCGAGGGCGTCGTCGCGTGCCGACCAACGCGGGCATCCCCGTGCGAAGCCGACCGTCGTCGACCATTTGAGCGGTACTGCTCTGGAACGATGCAGGAAGCCATAGACTTACAACAACTTGCGAGAAATTGGAAGAGAATTGTTTACCTTCAGTTTCATGGGCGATGCTGTGAATTAGGACGGCTAAACGACAGCACTTTGACGCCACGTGTATTCATGAATCACCCTCAACTGCGCCTTCTGGGCAACGCTATTGGCTGCAGCATGCCATGCCTCATCGTCCATCTCTTTCCACGAGTTGGTTGTGACAACAAACAACAGCCACCTGATGAGTGGTGAATCCGTAGGCGACCTGCACAGAAGCCATCTTCGGTCAGCCACCGAGAATGGGCAATCTCTTTCTTCACGTCCAGTAAAATCAGTTCTGAGGATTCGGGACGCTGCTTTTTTACAAATCGTACGTGCAATGAACCCATATTGGATTTTCATTGCCCTCGTCTGTAGACTTCTGCCAAACATATAAACCACATTCAAATGAGGCAGTTCATCAGCTTTTGATGGTCCGAATCGGTTGACTGTATTTAGAATGCTACTCACTTTCCGAGGAACGTGGGAACGCATGATCAAGACAGTCATGCACGAACAATGCGTACAGTGTATTTCTCTCCATCAGCGACGAGTCTCAGTGACTTGCACGCATGCTAGAGGCTGATCTGGGGCCCCAGCCCACCGTTCCATCACACTGCGCAGAGACGGGTTAGCCTCTGCGTACTGCGCTTTCGGGCCGCGTGCGTGCAGCCGCGCCAGTCTGACCATGTTGTGTGTCCAAAGGTGTAAGTCATACTGACTGCCATGAGGGTGTTGACTGCCATGAGGGTGTTGACATACCCGTGCCGAGACTGGCGGTTGCAAAAATGCACTATTTAGAAAGCAAACTGCTGACCATGACGTTCGGATTCGGGCTCATGGCTTGTATGCTCGAATAGTCAACTTGTGTCCAAAGATCTGCTCGAAGTACAGGACAAACACGGCAACACGGTCACACACTTTGATTGTCTTGATGTGAAATGCGTTGTGAAGTCGAGAATGAGTCATGATGACTCATCAGGCAGATGACTCATGATGTCTGGTCCTGATCATTCTGAACTTCAACAAACTTTTCACAAAACTATGAAGGTCGTGGGTGCTTGCTAGTAAGTTGATGGGGATTGGAGCGGGTTAGCCCCAAAACCTCGTTCATGCCTGTCGGGTATGAAGGGGAGAGGGGACTGCAAGATGGGGCCTGCTGAATTGGCTGTCGGAGGCACCGATAGACGCGCTCGGGTGTGGTGGGCCAAAAATATCGGCTGCGGACCCCAATTAGCATCCATATCCTCTGCCACGTGTCTCATCTGTGGATGGCAATTTTGGAGGCCCACCTTGTGCCGCCTGGCAGTCAGTTTCTCGCGGGGTGGCTTAGTTTTGGTCCTTTCGGCCAGCAGCGCCGCCTCCGCGGGGCGCCACGCAGCCAGACCCGCGCGAGTGGGCGGGTGTGGCCCAGCAACAGCAGGTGCCCGTCGCTGCCCACCACCCTCGCCCTGCAGGCGCGCCTCGTCCGAGTGGGTGCCAGCACGCCTCCCCCACCCACCGGGCCAGCCAGCACCCTTCGCCAGGCAGGGGAGCTGCCAGCGCTAGCCGACGTGTGGAGGCCTGCTGGTGCTGGCAGCAGAGCGGCAGCGCACCACTGCCGGCGCGGCGCAGCCAGAATCGTCACGACTCTCCGGGGGGGGCGCGACAGCTGGCTGGCTGGAGCCCTGTTTTCATTCTTTGGGCTAGACCAGATTGGGGCCCGTCCAATCTGGTTTCGCACACGACCTTTTCCAGGTGCTGGCTGGTGGTGCGGCGGAGCAGGAGCTAGCCCTTTGGCCCCCACAGCCTGCCACACACACATTGCCCTTTCAGTCTCGCGCAGCCGTGCCGCTTGTGGCCCCAACGGCACAGGACGCGACGCCCCCGTGGGCCCTCACGCCACACCCCCCTCCGTGGAAGCCCCCCTCGCGTGGCGAGCCGGTTGCGCCCATATTTGGGGGTGCGGCCACCCACCAGCTAGCGAGCGACGGCGTGCAGGTGCGGGCGTCTGGCGGAGTAGCGCGGTGTGTGTGTCGGCACGACGGTGGACGCCGCCCGCCTCGTGCTCCCGTCCGTCGCGTTGCCCGGGGCCGCCCGTCTTTCTCGGACTGCGTTGCTGTGACCTGGGCTGTGGTGGCGTATCGTGCTCTGCCGTTGGATCGCTTGCTCCGACCTCGACCAGGTGACTTCTGTCGGCCGTATTGCGGCCGTTGCCTGTCGACGTTGCGACCCTGCCTCCCCCCGCACCTTTTTTGTTTGTCTTCCTCTGCCGGCACAATGACGGACAACCAGGCGGGCGACGCGACCGCGAACGCGAACACCCCCAGGGTACTGTGCGCCAAGGGCTGCCCCTTTTTCGGGTACGTTCGGGTACATCGCTTCATTTGCGGCTGCTGCTGTGTGTCAGGGGGATTGCGTGTTAGTATTTGCGGCGCGTGGCTGAGACAATATGACGGCTGGTGTGTGTTCGGCGAGGATGCCCATCAACCATCGGGGGACAAGTGTAGCCCCGATGCGTTCGTGGTTGATGGAGCTGCTGCACCGTGCGTGGTGTGTGCGGTGTCGTGGTCTGGGAATATCCCTTTCCGCTCTGGTGTGTGTGGCGCTTCCCCAGTGAGCGGGTGGCGACGTCATGCGTATCACGTCTTGATCCGTCGAGTGCTTCCGTAGTGGTGCTTGTCGCTGACTTTTTCTGCGTTATTTCACTCTCCGCGCTTTTCGTCTCCTTTTTTCTGCGTATTGCGGCGTGATTGCTCTGTTGCCTGCTGCTTCTTGCTCCATAGGGACCCGTCCACACTTAACATGTGCTCGACGTGTTTCCGGGATCACCAGAAGCATGAAAACCCTCAGAACGGCGCCGAGACGGCGGTGTCGAGCATGGCGGCTGCGGCAGCTGCGTCCATCGCCGCCGCGTCGGCGGCGAAGCAGTCGTCTCCCGCCACCTCTAGCCGTGCGGACAGCAGCAGCAGCCCCCTTCAACCAGCGCTGCCCCTTCTCCCCCCGACCCCACCACCCACTGCCGCGTACCTTGCTGACGCGGTGGCGGCCGCAGAAGCAGCCCCTGTTGCGTCCTCAATGGCTCCCACGGCAGTGGTGGCGGCGACCTCCCCTCCTCGGCTCTCTGCGTTGGTTGCGCCTGACTCGCCGCCAGAAGCCCTTTGCCTGCCCGCCTCTGTTGGTGGTGCGGCCCAGGCCACGGCCCCTTCGTCACCCATGGCGCTGAAGCGCAAGGCGTCGTACCCGAGGGTGGACGTCGAGATGACCACATCCTCTGAGGCGGGCGCGTCTGCCGCGGCTCCCGAGGACGAGGAGCCCAACCTCCCCGCCCGCAAGGTCCAAAAGGACAAGCGGCGGTGTTTCTCGTGCCGGAAAAAGGTGGGCCTCACGGCCGTGCCTTGCCGGTGCGGCTACGTCTACTGTGTCACGCACCGGATGGCCGCGGACCACAACTGCGACTTTGACTACAAGTCGCACGCGCGGTCGGTGCTGGCGGGCGCGAACCCGCTTGTCGCTGCTGCCAAGGTGCACAAGATCTAACGCACCCGCGCGGTCCTCGCTACCAGCGTCACACGCGGCTGGAGTGCCACGCGGGCGCCACTTTTTGGGGGGAGAGAACCTGGGGAACGCGGCCCCCACTCGCTGCTTGCGGCGTGTGAGCCTGGGAGCCGCCCTCCCGGCGGCAATCGGGCCAGCTGGCACGATGCCTCGTCTGGCTGCTTCCTCGACCTCGGCGGTGTCGGTTCCGATGACCGCTGCCGTGCATTGACCGTCGTGCAGCACTGAGTTGCCGTGTCGTACACGGAGCTATGCTCACACGTTTCTTTGTTGCGCTGTGGGTCGAGTTTGACCCGCTCGTGCGGTGTCACTTGTTCTGGTGGCGTTTGTGGTGGCTTGCGTGTTCTCCGTTAGTTTCTGCGCTCTGTTTTGTACTTTTGTCTTGTGTTTCTCTTTCTCCTTTTTGTTGGGAAGCTCACGTTCGCACACACGCGTGTTCCTTGATGAGGCCCCGTGCGATGGCGAGTACCGCGCAACATACGCAAAGCGGCATGGCAGCCACACCGCCCAACAACTTTGCACCCAGAAACCTCCGTGCCCACCGTCGCTTCTACTTTCACCTCCCCCAGCAATCAACCCTGCGGGTCCAGCGCTGCCGCCCACGCTTCTGCATCGTCGTGGTCGACGGCGCCGGCGCCGGCATGCCCATCTCCCCTGCCCCCGCCGGCACCAGCCTCGCCCCCGTCGGCGCCGGCGTCGTGCTCCCCAGCGCGTCCCTCGCGTCGCCCCGCGCGGCGGCGCGCCCGCTCCTTGCGGCGCTCCCACCCGCCGTTGAGCACGACGACCAGCATGTTGTCCAAGCTCAACACCTTGCGCCCGCTGAGCGCCGGCGGGGGCGCTTGCGTCCCAGTGGCGTCCCCCGCCGCCGAGTCGGCGCCGCCGCCGTCCATGCCCGGCGGCTCGTCGCCGGCCACGACCGACAGCAGCGCCGCGCGGGTGCGCGGGATGGACGTGCCGTCAGAGAGGGCCAGCAGCGCCAAGTGCGACGCGTCGTGGAGGGCGGCGGCGGCCTCGCGGCGCGCCTCCGCCGTCTCAAAATCCTGTTCCTCAAACTCCTCGTCGAGGGCGGTGGGATCCATGGCGTCCAAGTTGACGTGGACCGCAAAGCAGCTCAAGCAGCAAGGGAGCAGGAAGCGAACCAGGCGAATGCAGTGGATGGATTAGACACAGTTTGGCAGGCCGACGTGACACCTCGGACTGCAGTCGAAAGCAGGTGGCTTCACCAACGAAGGTAACATCGTCACCGCCGGCAGAATCCCCATCCGTCCCCATCCAAAGCCTATTCGTATCCAAAACTCCGTTGCCTGGGCATTTCTCAAGTCTCTGAGCGACCCCCGATTTTCCATACAAAGAGTTACTTGGATGGGCCTCCTCGACCGAGGTCCGCGAATCAACGATCATCCCCGTGGAGGTGATCCAATACCCTAACTACCGCGCAACTAAATCCCTCGGTAGACTTGGTACCGAGTCCTTTCGCCCAGACACTGTCACCCGACACGCGGCTGTCTGGCCACCGGCCAACACTGCCCCACAGCCGTGTGCCCCGTCCGGTCCACGTTGACCCACTCCCGTCAGTGGAGGCCACTCGCCTTGGTGCGCCCATCGTCCTCGGCGTTGCTGCCCTGGTCGGCTACCCCCATAAGCTTGCGGAAGCAGGCGAGGGTGTGCTCCGGCAACGGCTTGGTCAAACCGTCCGCCGGTTGGTCAGCACCGGCCACCGGGACCAGCTTGACCTCCCCCGACGCCGTGCGCTCCCGCACGAGGTGATGTGCGATGTCAATGTGCTTGGCACGCCCCGTTCCCTCGGGGTTGTTGGCCATCGACCGGCAGGCTGCGTTGTCCTCGGCGATCAGTACCGTCCCGTCCGGCAGCTCCAGGTCCGCCATCAGCTTCCTCAACCACAGTGCCTCCTTTGTGGCCGCGGCAGCGGCGACGTACTCCGCCTCGGCGGTAGATGCCGCCACGGTCGTCTGTCGCTTGCTCGTCCAGGAGATGGCCGCGCCGTTAAGGTTGAACGCCCACCCAGTGGTGGAGCGCCGGGTCGTGGGGCAGTCTCCGTAGGATGCGTCGACCGCCCCCGTTAGCCCGGCGCCGCCGCTGTATCGGAGACCCATCCCCTTCGTGCCAGCGAGGTAGCGCAAAACAGCCTTGGCCGCCTGCCAGTGGTGCAGCTGCGGCTCCTTCATGAACCGCGCCAAGACCCCTGTGGCGTAAGCCAGGTCGGGGCGCGTCGTGGTATCCAGGTAGAGGAGGCTCCCGACCAGCTCCATAAAGGGTGCAGGGTCGGCAAGGGTGGCTGTGTTGTCTCGCCCGAGCACCGAGCCGGCGGCCATTGACACGTTGTTGGGGTTGGCGTCGGCCATGTTATACTTGTCGAGTAGGGAGGCGGTGCGGCCAGGGGCGGAGAGAAAGAGTGTGTGGCTGGGACGGTGGCGCTCGACACGCAGGCCCAAGAAGTCCTTCAGCTCCCCCATGTCGCGTACCTTATACTTCTCGGCCAGAACCTTCTTGCCCGCCTCGACCCCTTCCAGGGTGTCCGCCGCCGTCAAGGAGTCGTCCACATGGATGACCGTGATGATGAGCCCGTGGTATGGATGGTGCCAAAGTTAAAGGTTGGGGTCCGCGTCCGCCAGTTGCGCTCCGGCGGCCGTCATCGTTCCGTGCAGCTCCCCGTTCCACAGGTTGCCGGCCTGTTTCGCCCCGTACAGGGCCAAGTTGAGGAGGCAGACCGTGCTGGGCCGTCCCGCCTCGTACCCCTTGGGCTGCTCGGTGTACATCGGCTTGTCATCTGCGCGTTTAGATACGCGTTCTTGCCGTCTAGGGTGTGCGCCTCCATATACCGCAGGGCCACGACGGCCCGGACGGCTCGCACCGTCGCCTTGGATGGACAGGGGGCATAGACCTCCTCGTAGTCGATGCCGGCCAGTTGGGTGAACCCGCGGACACAGAAGCGCGCGCGGTAGCGGTTGATCTCGCCTGCCGCGTTGCGCTTGTAGTCGTACGCCCATTTGCTGCTGGTGATGAGGGTGCCGGGCGGCGCGTCCTTGAGATCCCAAGTCCCACGGCTCTCGTGCGCCGCCATCTCCTCGTCCATGGCCGGCTTCCACAGCCAGGCGTCGGGGCGGGCCATGGCTGCCTCGTATGTTGCCGGCGGCTTGGGGTCCCACCCCGGTCGTACCATTTTCTCTTCCACCGTAAGGGGGCCATCAGCCGGCGGCGTTGCGGGTGCCATGTTGGCAGCCGCATCGGGGGCTCCGGCTGCGTTAGCGGCACGGGGCCGCAACTCGTACCTTGTGAGCGGCCCGGACTCGCTGGTCGACCCCGCTGGCTCGCTGCCGCTCGAGGAGGCCGAGGTGTCAACCGATTGCTTGTCGCTCCCCCCGCCAGATGGCCCTCCCGCGCTTTCAGGGCTGGAGCCCGTGTCGGCGCCCCACCCGCTGGGCAGTGCCGCCAAAGTTGGCAGACCCGCGCCATGCAGGCGCTCCTCCCTTACCGTCTAATCCACGATGACGTCTCGGCGCTCGAGGATGCGTCCCGACACCGGTGAAAGGATGCGAAGACCGTGGCCTCCGGCGGCGTAGCCGACGTGGGTACCGACGAGTACCCGGCTGTCCAACTTGCGCTGCTGGCTCGGCGTCTTGAGAGCATAGGCCATGCTCCCCCATACGCGCAAGTGGCTCACGTCGGGTTTGGAGCCATAGAAGCGCTCGTGCGGCGTCGACTTCCCTTCCTTGGTCGGCGCAAGATTAATGGTATGGGCCACTGCCTTGATTGCCTCCCCCCAGAGGTTCTTGTCCGCTTTGGCGTCAAGGAGGACGGCCCGGGTCCGCTTGAACAGGGTGCGGTTGAGGCGCTCCGCAACTCCGTTCGACTCCGGCGAGTAGGGTAGCGTCGGCTCGGTTTTTATGCCCTTGGACTGGTAGAATGCGACCATCTCCACACTCTTGACCAGTTCCCCGGCACCGTCGCTGCGCATTCGCTTCACGGGCTTTCCCTTGGCCTTCTCCAACTCGTTGATGGTGGCTCGGAGCGCCGCCCCCGCCTCCGCCTTTGTCTTGAGCAAGGACACCACCCTCAGCCCTGTGGCGCCGTCCGTGGTCGTCAGCACGTGGTTGGCCCCGCCCTGACTCGTCGGCGTGACAGGCCCCGCCAGGTCAACGTTCAGGAGCTCTAGGGGCTCCGTGGCGGTCCACCCCTCGCCGTCGTGGGGTGAGCGAGGCATCCGCGCCTCAATGCATGGGCGGCATGTCGCCCCCTCGACTTGGTTGGCGTCTGTCGCCTTGATGTCCATGCCCTTGACGATCTTGGGCAGCTTGGCGATGTTGCCAGTGGCCAAGTGTGAGTAGCGGCGGTGCCACAGCCGCCCCTTTCCCGCCATCTCCCCATACGCCACGCTTGCGTATGCGGGTACCTTTGCATGGACGTCCATCAAGTACTGGCCACCACCGTCCGCGCTGCCGGTGGCGACTACCTTGCCGTCCTTGAGTACCTTCAGGGTGACACCGACAAAAGTGACAACGCCACCCTTGCGCGTGATGGCGCGCACCGAGAGTAGGTTGGTTGCGATGCTCGGCACGTGCAGCACGTTCTCCAACACCATTTCCACGCCGACCGTCGTGTGCAATGTGGTGCTCCCCTTGCCGCACACGGGCACCTTTTACCCGTTGGCCAACACTACGTGCATGTCCTCAATCACCTGGTAGTTCAGGAATGCGTCCTTGTTGTTGACCATATGGTGCGACGCCCCAGAGTCCAGGTACACGCGGGTGTCGATGACGCCTTGGTCCATTGCCGACGCCACGAGCGCCGTCCCAGGGTGTGCCTCGTGGGTCTGCACGTCTCCATGTGCGTTGGCGACGCCGGCGGTCGCCATGATCCCCGTCGCCATGAACACGACGGCCTTGGTGTCAGGGGCGTCACCCTCCTTGTTCTCCTCGGCTCGGGCCGACCGACACTCTGACTGGTAGTGCCCGCGCTTGTTGCAGTTCCAGCAAACGATGTTGCGGCGGCGCTCCCGGCGGGCATCTGTTCGGGCCTGGCTGGCCTGGTACGCCGCGGCCGTCACTCCCTCCTCCTTGGTGGTGGCCTCGCCGAGTTCCGCCTCGATTGGCAACAGGGCGGCCAAAACCGACTCCCAACTAAGGAATTGCGGCGCGGCCAGGAGCACGGTCTTGATCATCTTGAAGTTCTCCGGTAGGCCTAGAAGCACGTAGAGGATGACCGTGTTCTCATCCAGTGGCTGGCCGGCCGAGGCCAGTTCCGCCTGCATCGCCTTGGCACGGCTGGTGTACATCATTAGATCCTCCTCCGCCTTCTTGTGGATGCTCGTGAGCTCCATGGTCAGCTGCGTGCGGCGCGCGTTCGTCTGCGAGCTGAACGCCGCGTTCAGCGCGTCCCACGCGTGCTTGGCCGAGGGGCTCCCGGACACCGTCACGAGGTGGTGGGGCTTGATCCCGAAGATGATCAGGGACAGTGCCTTCTCGTCCTTCTCCTTCCAGTCGGCGTGTTCCGTCGGGTGCTCTGCCTGGCTCGGGGCTTCGGGGTTGGCGAGCGTCGTCCACAGCCCCTTGGATGTCAGGAACGCGCGGAAGGTGATGCTCCAGGTGGGATATTCCCGATCGAGCTTGTCTGGCTTCATCGTCGAGCCCTCCCCGACCGGGTCCGCCATGATCTTGATCTGGTCTGATCCGGCTTGGTCCGGCTTGATCGGCCCCTCCGCGGAGGCTCCGCGGTATAGGGCCTGTTGTTTCTTCCGAGTGAGGCCCGGGGTGGTCGTTGGTCTCCGTGAACACGCGTGTCAGGTGCGCAGTGTTGCCGGCGACAGGTGATTGTCGACGTCTACTGGCATACCTGGGCCCATAACCTGTAGGGAAAGGCGTGTTACTGATTTTCGTCCAGGACTGAGAACCGCTGTCCCGTGCCCCTCAAATGTCACCTTGGCGTGGCGCCAGCGGCGCTCGTGCCCTCACCCGCCCCTCCTCACAATCTCCTCACCGCGAATCACCGATCATCCCCGTGGAGTTGATCCAATACCCTAACTACCGCGCAACTAAATCCCTCGGTGGACTTGGTACCGAGTCCTTTCGCCCAGACACTGTCACCCGACACGCGGCTGTCTGGCCACCGGCCAACAGTCAACAGTCATCGCACTATTGTGCAGGACAAGTCATGCGTGGCCCCGACGCTCAGAGCGCCATCAGTGGGCGTGCCACGCATACGAGGGCAGTCATCGCAGGTTGGTGGCAAGTTTCCTTTCGACCTCTGAGAGCTGATTGTCAGGGCTCCCTTCAGCTGGGACAGCAGTTCACAGGTGCTGGGTCAGCATTCTGCTCGTTGTCGGCGGTCATCGAGTTTTGACCGACACTTGACAGTGTCATGTCTATACTTAGCTGAGCAGAAATGACAGTTTGCGCCCCAAAAGCGTAAGGTTGGCATGTCGGTAAATTTGGTCGATAAACGAAATCGGTAAGGGTCGGTATCCCGAGCGATAATCGGTATTGTCGATTCGCCCAATGCTCGGTATCAGGCCTCACCAAGAGTATTTCGTCAAGGGTATCACCCGAGTATTCTTGTCGGGTATATACTCGTACCCGTGAGATATTTTGACGCGTCGCCCATACTCATACTCGCGAAAGGGACGTGGCCAGATACTCGCAACATCGAGTGACCAAGGGTAT
>Ga0114957_1003887_pt1 | contig 13169 bp, 7 predicted proteins | sample BantaG_FD_87175 | JGI IMG/M metagenome (GOLD analysis project Ga0114957, IMG submission 87175) | Marine algal microbial communities from Bantry Bay, Ireland - BantryBay_4 metaG | ecosystem: Host-associated > Algae > Red algae > Unclassified | place: Bantry Bay, Ireland | collected 2014-11-21 | reverse complement strand
AATATTTACCAAAAAATTTGATCCTGAACAAGAACCTGAAATTGCACAAATTACAAAAGCAAAGACTATGTTTGATCAACTACTTAAAGTTAAAGATCAATTATTGTTTTAGACAGTTCATTTGATGTTTACATAACACAAGGCAACGAGCAAAAAGTAGAAGCAAAGGGACAAGCTAATATTATTAATGCCTTAAAAACGAACGTAAATAACAATACATTTACGGGTGATCTTAAAAATGGAGCTTACTCCGAATTTGACCTTACGATGTATATTACTGTTCCTGATCTTGAAAGTATTGTAAATGATGGTTCAGGTACTATTTTCTTAACCAGTTTAACTACAGAAGATTTAGATTTAAAGATTTCGGGAAGTGGAGATATTAAGGTATCTGACTTGTTAGATATTGAAGACGAAACGAAATTAGAAATAGATGGAAGTGGAAATTTAGATATTACTGAATTACAAACAAAAGATGTCTATATCGATATTGATGGATCTGGAGAAATTTTCTTAACAGGTGCTGCAGATGATGCTGAATTAAATTTAGATGGATCAGGAGATTTTGTAGGATTTACTTTTGAATGTAACAATTATACTGTCAATTCTGATGGAAATGGAGATGCTGAGATTTTTGTAAACAATGAACTAGTGGTCAATATTGACGGTTCAGGTGATGTAAAATATAAAGGAGATCCTAATATCCAAGTTTCTGATGATGGTTCAGGAAGATTAATAGATGCGAATTAAATAGTGATGAGTTTTGATGGAAGAGTGATGAGCTTTCTGTAGAAAGGAGTTCATCACTCCTATCTTAACTATTTTATTTCTATAAAATAAAGATTGAATATGCTCAATACATATTCAATCTTTTTTTATTTAAAGCTTTAAAACATAAGCTCGTTAAAAATTGTTAACAAAATAAATTATTTTTACGGCTCAAAGTTAAGATGCGGTTAAACCTATAACTTATAGTTGCAGTTCTTGAAACCGTCGCTTATTTTGATATAATTATGAAGACATAATTATTTATTGTTAAAGATTATCTATCAAAAAAAAGTCATATTTATGAGAGCATTATTAATCAGTATGGCGATGATTTGTGCTTTTTCTTTTAGCACATTTGCGCAAGATTCTTCCGATAAAAAATCGAAAAGAAATGCCATTAAATATGGCTACGGTTCTACATTTCATAGTAATGGAATGGTCGGGAATCATCAATATGGAGAGTTAACTCGATATCTAGGAAATAGATTTGCATTGAGTGCATTAGCAGGGTATATTAAATCCGATAATGTTGCCGATACTAATATTGACACTAATTATGAATTCAATGCTTGGAAGGGAGATTTCAATCTATATTTTTTACCTATCAATAAACCTACAGGAAGTTTAAAAATAGGCGGAGGAGTAAGTTATTGGATGGGAGATTTTAAATCAAAAGATACTAGTGAAGTCAATTTTTTAATTGTGGAAGAAGAAGATTATGGTTGGAATGTTGCTACAGAATTTGAAGTCTACTTATCTAATACCGTAGTTTTAGGTGCACGAGCTGCTTTTACAAAAGCTAGAAATGATGAAAATTATTATTTCTTTGGATTAAATGCTGGTTTTAAATTCTAGATCATTTTAGATGAATTTGTCTAAAATTCAATCTAATAAAATGCAATAAAAAAGCGGAAAGGATAACCCTTCCGCTTTTTTATTTTTATGCTACAAAAAAATTAAAACTTAGGACAATTAACTTTATATCGTTCCTTCGTAGGATGAATATAAATTAAAGAAACCTCAAACGCACCTCGGGACTGAGAAGCATCCTTCAAAGAAGAAGAGTTCACATCATAACTAAATCCTAAATTAATTCTTTCCATTTCAAGAATAGTAGAAAAAATTATAGCATCAACATGAGAACCACCTACTTTTTTTGAAATTCTTGTCCATAGACCTGCACGGATGGCCACCTCTCTCCAATCATGATTAGAATATCTAAAATTTGCTCCAAAATTGGTCTGAAAGGAAGAACCTTGGCTTGTCAATAAAATTGCAGGGAGGATACTCAACTCTCTAGAAAATGGTAATTCCGCTCCACCATGAACCACCCAACGCGTATGCAATGTTTCTTTTTGATTATCAAACAAGGAAACGTCCGCAGGATTTAAATGATTTAAAGCACCTCCAAAATAGATGCTTTTATTTTCGCTCATCCGAGCATACCACATTAATCCTGCATTGAAATCTAGAAAAATATTTGAAGAATTCGTCAAATTAGCTTCTTGATTATCTAGCGATTGATTAACATTGACATTAAATTCATCATACTGAGCAGAGAACCATAATTTCCCTGGATCAAGCCGATTTTGTCCAGCACCAAATTGTGCACCAACAACTAGGTATTGAGCCTCTGAACTATACTTGCTCCCTCCTAATTGTTTCATAAAAGAAACACTTAAATTTCCTCTATATTGATTAAAAAGTGAAGATCCTGCCTGATCGGATAACAATGCTACTCCAAATGAAAAATAATCATTTTTGACCACTCTTTTTCGCATATCAAAACTTGCCGCAATGGTTCTAAATGGATGACTGGAAAGGATACTGTTATATTGCTCTCGATAATTTACGGCAACTCTATAACTTCCTTCAAATACTCCTGTCATTGCAGGATTTAACTGAAGTGGTGAAACATAGAATTGAGAAAATTGTGGATCTTGAGCCTGCAACTGTTGGCATAAAACAATGAAAATTGCAACTAGTAACTGTGTAAATCTTTTTTGCATAGTGTGCTTTTTGAGATTAAATATTTTGTAAAATATTTAATCCATTTTTTTAAAACATATAAATATATCTAAAAAATCTTTTTTTAGTTTAAAGGAATTTGATTTTGTAGGTTCTTAGACAATTAAAAAATCAAAATGTCAATCAAAATCAAAAATCGAATAACGGGTCAGATCTTGTAGTTTTGATTTTGATTGATAGGCAAGTCACAAGGTGAATTTTCTGATAAATCAACTAACCTCAGAAAGTTAAGTTGATTTGGCAAGTTATTCACCTTGTGACTAAAGTTTTCAAGTGTCAGCAACTTGATTTACTTTATCAAAGTCGTTTGCCCCTTATAAGAATCCCTCGCACCGTCGATGTATTCTACTTCCAAATACCAAACGAATACTCCTGGATTCATCTCTTTTCCGTCAAATGTCCCATCCCAACCTATATCTGGATCATTGATCCCAAAGGCCTCATTGTTTTCATAAACCATTTCTCCCCATCGATCATATACTCTAAATGAAGTCACCATAGTTCCTTCATCTCCGTGAGTACGTAAGCGATCATTATTAGAATCACCATTAGGAGAAAAACCAGTTGGAACATAAACCCTTCTAAATTTCTTTACAAAAATACTGATAAAATCTTCTGCCTTACATCCAAATTCATCTTCAACTGACACTCGGTAAGAAGTTTGGAAATTCAATCCTATTGCTGTAGTCGTAGGACAATCAAAACAAGATAGACTATCTTCAGGTGACCAATTATAAAAATAATTACCCGGTGGACTTACATTTGCAGTCATCGTCGCTTGTTCTCCTAACAAGATAGTAATATTATCTCCTAGATCAACATTGATTTCTTCTGGTCCAAAAACGGTAGTAGCTGCTGTAGCGTCACAACCATTTCTATCTCGAATATATGCCGTGTATCCTCCTTCAGCTAAGCCTAGGAAAGTATTGCTTGAAGTAAATTCTTCCCCATCTAAACTGTAAGTAAATGGTCCTTCGCCACCTAATGCATTTATAAATATCAAACCATTCTCGTCGCCAAAACAAGTAACGCTATCCGTTTCTAAAACAGCAAAAACTGGAGCTGGTGAATTTACGTTTACAGAATCTATTTTGATACAACCATTACCATCTGTTATGGTAACCGTATATTGATTGGCTAATAATTCTGATAAATTTTGATCTGTGGAAGAAAAAATATTGGTAGTATCTGCACTAGACCAAGAGTAGGTAAAATCTGGAATACCCCCAGTAACAGTAGTCGATATGGTCGCTTCACTATCATTAAAACATGGATTATCTGTTACTTCAAATGAGGTCTCTATTAATGCAGGTTGCCCTACTTCAAAATTTGTAATTACAAAACAATCATTCTCATCTGTAATAGTCACTAAATAATTACCCGCAGCCAAATCTATCGCAGTAGCTGTAATTTGATTGTTAGCATTGGCATCCCAAGTGAATGATGCAATAGGTACATTACCACTTGAAGCAGTCAAATCAATTTGACCATCTCCTAATCCAAAGCAACTAGCATCTTGAATATCAGCAGTTGCAGAAACGGGAAGAGGATCATCCAAAGAAATTTCTTCCTCTCCTATACACCCTTCTGCATCAGTTACAGTAAGGGTATAAACTCCTGCCTCCAAATTGGAATTTAACTGGGCAGTACTTCCATTACTCCATGCATAAGTGTAGTTATCTAAGTCACCTCCACCTACTCCACCTGAAACAATGTTAACCCCAAGTTGTCCATCAGCGTCTCCATTACAAGTAGGATCAATAGTTATCACTCCAATGCCTTCTATTGCAGGAATGTCTGTTATCGTAATATTTTCAACTGTTTCACAACCTTTCTCATCTGTTACAGTTACAAAATAAGTTATCCCTCCACTTAAGTTAAGTGCACTTGGGGTAGCAGTACCAGATGGGTTGCTCCATAAATAAGTGTAATTAGTACCCGTTCCACCTGACGCAACCACTTCGGCTTGGCCATCATTGGCACCAAAACATCCTTCTTTAGTTTGGGTAACTATCGCTGTAATTTCAGTTGCAGGTTCTAGAATATCAGTTTGTTGAATTGTTTCACATCCATTGGCATCAGTAACAGTTACGGTATAAGTTCCTGCTGTTAAATTATCTACAAATTGTGAAGATTGTCCTGGTAAGGTTGTCCAAGAAAAATCATATGGTCCAACTCCACCTACAGGATTGGCAGTAGCCGTTCCATTATTTCCACCAAAACAATTTACATCCGTAGGCATTATCGTAGCAGTCAATACTGTGGGTTCATCAACAAAGACTGTTGCGGTAGCAGTACAAAATGCAGCATCTGTTACAGTAACCGTGTAGGTTCCTGTTACCAAACTATTGGCAGGATTTGAAAATTGTGCTAACTCATCACTCCATAAATAAGTAAATGAACCACTTCCTCCTGAAGTAAATACTTCTGCAAACCCTGTATCTTCTCCATTACATAAAACATTTGTAGCGACAATACTATCAATAGTTATCAAAGGAGGAGAGGTAACCTCTACACATGCATTTGCTTGGCAGCCATTTCCGTCCATAACAACCACGCAATGAATACCTGGACTTAGACCAACTGCGGTACTATTAGTTTGACCGTCATCCCACAGGAAGGTATAATTACTTCCTACACCTCCTGATGGAGTAACCGTTCCAGTTCCATCCATATTATTTCCCAAACAAGTAGTTGATGTAGATGTTATATCCAACATAATACTGTCAGGTTGTATGATGATAATACAAGTATCTTTTGCACAAAGATTTGCATCAGTAACGGTAACACAATAGGTATTCGCAATTAAATTATTTCTATCTTGATTAGTTGAATTGTCTTCCCATAAATAATTATAAGGCATTGAACCTCCATTAACTTCTAAATCAATACTTCCAGTATTTTCTCCAAAACATCCAACATCTATTGATATAACTGCGAAATTCATTCCTGTTGGTTCTTGAACAATTTCAGTTGATTCCATAAAACAGCCATTCGCATCCGTAACAACTACGGTATAAGTTCCAGCCACTAAACCAGTAGCAATAGGTGTATCTTGCCCATCATTCCATAAATAATTATAAGGGGTGACACCTCCTGTAACCGTTGTTGAAACAGAACCATCATTATCACCAAAACAGGAGACTGCCATAGGTGTAGTCATCACTTCTAAGAGGTCTGGTTCTTCTATCATAATAGTATCTACAACTGTACATCCTCCGTCAGTAACCGTAACAATATATTCACCAGCAGGAACATCATTTATAGAAGGTGTAAAAGTTAAAACTGGTGAAGTATTCCAAGTATAATTAAATGGCCCTGCACCATTTGTTCCCATTGCAGTTGCACTACCTGTACTATTTCCATTACAATCTACTGAATCAATTGCAACACTTACGCCTATGGAATCTCCAGGAGGAACATTCACTATGATAGTATCTGCACAGCCATCTACATCAGTAAGAATGATTTGATGATCTCCTGATGTAGTAGAATTAAAAATTCCTGTATTCTGAGGAGGATTATTATCTAATTGATATGAAAAAGGACCTGTCCCTGTGCCCATCGCCTGAACAAATATAGTTCCATCAGCTTCATTATAACAAGATGGAGCAATAATGCCTCCTGGAGGTACTTCTAATTCCACATCACATACAAAGTAAGTACAGGTCACCGTTGCAATTCCAATGTTACAATTACTATTCCCTGCATCCGCTTGTACTTCAAAACTGACGAGGTCTCCATTACTTAATCCTGTTATTAAGTGAGAATTAAAATCACTAGAAGATACCCAACCTGTTCCATTAACATTTACTAAATAACTAGTAAACCCTGGAACACTTTCCCATACAAAACTCATCGTTCCATCAAAAACGGTATCACAACTAACATTCGAAGGCGCAGCAATTTGAGGTACAACATTTACGGCTATGGTATCACTATAATCACATCCAAAATCATCTGAAACATCTAATGTAAAAACAGAACTTGAAGAAGGATCTACTACTGGATCTGGGCAATTATAACAAGACAATCCCGCAACCGGTCCCCATTGATATTCTATATTATTTTCATTATTAAAACAAATCGACCAAGAGTTCACAACTCCAAATCCATTTACTCCAAACCCATCAGAAACTAATAATTCCCAAGTTCCATTAATGGTAGAACCATTTAAATCCGCCCAATCTCCTTCAGGTAAAAAATCACCAGTAAAAGGTGCTGATCCTGTATTGATAAGATTAGAAGCGGTAGGTGTAAAACAAGTATTGGTGTAATTATCACCTGCACCTCCATTATTGGTGGAAAGTTCGAGAACTTGACCAGAAGGTGATCTTAAATGAATTCTGATATCACCATCAAAATCCGTTTCTAGATCTACACATACTCCACAAATTTGTTGTTGAGCATTATTAATAGTCGCAGGATTAATGGTAGTTATTTCTAAAGGTGATGCATAAGGATTATTAGGTGGATGATTTGAAAATCCAAAAGTATAGGTTGGAAAGGATTCAAATGTAATAGGTTCGTTGGAAAGACTAGTTGTATTTTCTGCATTAATTTGAACCTGCTCACCATCACAAATTGTAGTATCCTGCAGTAATTGTTCAGGTTCGGGACATGAAAAGCAATCAGGATGAGTAGGTGGTAAAACTGTAATTAAAACCGTAGTATCATAGGTACATCCAAATTCATCATTAACTATAAATGAATAACTTGCTGTTCCTGCATTTTGAGGAGTAGCAGCAATGGAATCATTAGTTTGAAAAAAGATGGATGGATTATTTGCCCATTGATAATCTATTATTGCTGGTGTAAAAGTCTCTAAATCAGGATACAAAGAAGCATCGAATTCAATACTCCACTCAAACACAAATCCATTATCACTTCCCCAAAGATCCTCTATTCTAATCGTCCAATCTCCATTTAAAGGACAACCAAAAAAATCATCTAATGGATCAAAAGAATTATAATCTCCAGCTGGCAATGTCGCTCCAAATCCTGGGAGATTATTATTGGCAAACTCCAACCAAGTTCCTGTCGTAGCATCTACTGTCCAACAATATTCATAACCTACTCCTGGTATGGGTAAAGGTAAATTTTCATCCGTAGTATTGGGTTCTCCTAAGAAAACCTCTCCTCCCATATTAAAAGGATGATCGTGCAAAATAACTTCTGTTCCATCAGGACAAATCAATGCTATTTCTAAATCTCTCATCCAAGAGTGTTCCATAACTACACAAACCGATACTAAGTCATTGATATTTGTCAGTACTTGACCAGGTGAAAAATTTCCAAAACTAATAGTATTTTCGTAAGCTACTCCTACTCCATCAGGTAATGAAATCGTATCAGAGTTCACCCCTGAATTTGGAAAACTTCCTGAATTGGGAACTACTCCTACCACAAAGGCGCTATCGACATTACTTACCACAGCATTAAGATTAATCGTATCACCTGCACATATTTCTTGTGGAATATCTTCTAATATTGAAAAACTTGGACTGGTTGAAACTCGAACTCTTTGACTTAAGAAATTAGTATTTTCACATCCAAACTGATCCGTAATAGTCAACTGAACAATATATCCTCCTTCTTCCTCATAAACATGTGAAACATTTGGCCCTAAACCAAATGAACCATCTCCAAAATCCCACTCAAAAGAAGAGGTCAAATCAGAATGAGGATATACTACATTGTTTTGGGGATACATTCCTGCTCCATTAAAAAAGACTCTTTCACCTTGGCAGATATCAATATAGCCAGTATCAACCGGAGAAACTATAGGATCAGAACTCACTAACTCTGCAAGAATAGTTTGGCAAGCAGGAATACAATTAATATCAGCTTGCCATCCAGCAGCTTCTCCTGTCCCATCCGAATTAAAAGTGATGGTTACACAACCTGAAACATTAGCAGCAGAGGCCTGGATAATAAAAGGGTTACCTGCTACAAAATCAGTATTACAAGCAATTGCAGGTGCCGTAGCATCTGTCCCATCGAAGAAGCAAAGTAAATCGCCTCCAATTAAATCTACAGCTGAAAATATTAATTGAATATGAGTTCCATCTATACCATCAGAACAGATGGTCGTCGTAAAAGATTCGGAGGAACTATAACTTCCTGAGGATCCACCACTATCATAAAAGAAACCACTACAGTCATCTATATTTGAACCATCCATGTTATAGATTTGAGCAAAACTAAGATGAGATGCAAATAAAAATATAAACAACAAGAGCGGTTGCAAAAACGAATTCTTATTGGATTCCCAACAAGAGATTTGCTTTTCCTTTTGTATTTCCCGCTTAACAGTTTGTAAGTATTTGTTCATAAAATAATCATATTTGGGATTTCTATTAAAGTAAAATCCTTTTTTATCTATTTTACCAAGTTTGATAAAATCAATCGTAATTTTCTATTCAATTCAAAATAGAAATTAGTCTTTAGTTTTAAAAGTTCAGAGGATATACTAATAGGGATAGAAGGTAAAGTTTTCTAGTATGTATTTGTTAGGATATTCGAATTTAACGCACTAATGAGTTTAATCCAAAATCTTCTCTTTTTATTCTATTAATTGATTATTCTTTGACAGTTTTTGCTGCCTATGGAAACTAAAATAGGAGGAATTGCTAATATTTTACTTATCCTCTTTTTAAGTGTGCATTCAATTTTTGGTTAAACTTTTTACCAGAAAAGTAAACCAAAACTTTATTGGTATTTTTTATTTTATACACCATTTGTTTATCGAAATCGCGAGATAAGGATTGATTTTTTTCCAAAAGAAGAATATTAAACTTTTCAAGGTTATCAATTTCAACAATTGGATAATCAGGATTACCTTTTTCAGAAGGATATTCAGTAATATAGAATGCATTATCCAAGTAAAAAGACCAACGTTCTAATAAAAAAGGATTGTTTTTTTGAAGAGTTGTTAGGTATTCTTGCTCATATACATCGAATAACCTGTCATCAATATCAATATTGGGAGTGTCATTGGAGTTAACTTGAGCGAAGGAAAGGATAGAAATGGAAAGTAATAAAAATGTAAATATTCCTCTCATTTGTAGTGTTTGGTTTTGAGAATTTTTTGAAAAAGAAATCTATGTTTGCAAACATAAGTAAACCTTAATGGTTTTTTATGGTAAAAAGATAAATATATAAGGTTTAAATGCTTAAAAATGAGGGAAAAAGTTAGGTGGGTTATAATTTCCCTAAATTTCAAAGTTTATTTGCACAAAATCAACTTTTTAACATAAAAAGTTTGGTTCTAAATGAAACGAACCACGAACGCTTCGCTTGACGAACTACGAACCACGGAAAAAACGTGTATCGACCGTGGTTCGTGGTTCGTGGTTCGTGGTTCGTCAAGCGAAGCGTTCGTGGTTCGTTTTAAAATTTTACACATAAAAATTACGACCTTTGGCTTTATGTGAACAAATATTATTCTAATGAGTTTTTATAGAGAATTTCAAAACCTAGTAAATACAAGGTTTTCGACAAATTCATCCCGATAGCTATCGGGACAAAATTCGTCATTCAAAATTAAGTCTAATTAATGTGAAGAAAAGATTAAAAAATATCATCAAAAAAATTCCAATTGCTTTTACTCAAAATCAAAAGTATGACAAGCAAACTAAAGAAGTCATCAAGCGATGTTTGAAAAGTGATTCCAATTGTATTGATGTGGGATGCCATGAAGGTGAAGTGCTGGAAATTATGTTAAAACACGCGCCCAATGGACGACATTTTGGCTTTGAGCCTATTCCTGAGTTTTTCAATAACTTAGAAAAGAATTTTCCTAAGAACTGTCAATTTTATCAATTAGGACTAAGTAATGAAAAAGGCACTTCTACTTTTAATCATGTCATAACAAATCCTGGATATAGTGGAATCAAAAAAAGAAGATATGATAAACCCAACGAAAAGGATACCTCAATTACTATTAATATTGACCTTTTGGATAATGTGTTACCAAAGGATTTAAAAATAGATTTTATAAAGATAGATGTAGAAGGTGCAGAATGGCTGGTGATGGATGGTGGAAAAAATATGATAAAAAAATACCAACCGACAATTGTTTTTGAACATGGGATTGGTGGTGCAGATATTTATGGGATTCGTCCCGAACAAGTTTATACTTTACTTAATCAAGAATGTGGATTAGAAATTTCTACGATGAAAAATTGGCTAAACGAAAAAAAGCCGTTTTCCAAAAAGGAATTTATCCAACAATTTGACCAACAACTTAACTACTATTATATCGCTTACAAAATTAAGTAACAGTCGTTTCTGCTATTTGAGGAAGCACTTCATTCACTAGACAAATAGCTTCCTTGATTGAAATAATAAATTTAGAAATCATTTCATCAGTATTTTTTTCTGGCTTTCCACTATGAAATTCATCTTCTATATTTAAAGCTTGAACTCTCAAATTTTCTAACCCAACTATATTAACGGTAGATTTAAATTTGTGTGCCTCAAATCTAATGGCTTCATAATCACCCTTTGATGGGCATTCTTCTAAAATTTTAATCATTTCTGGTGCCTGGTCTAAAAATATTTTTGACATTTCAGCCATCAACAAGTTTCTCCCTTTAAATCTTTTAGAGAGTTTTTCAAGGTAAGCTTCTGTTGATGATTTTACATCATCGCAATCAACTTCATTATTTGGTAGAATTTTTTTATTAAGGCTCATGGTAGTTTTATAATTAATATTAAACACTTTATGTAGTTCTTTAATTAATTCGTCGGGAGGAAAAGGTTTACTTAAATAACTTTGGACTTCTAATTCTTGTGCGCGTTTTGCTCCTTTAATATTTGCACTTGCTGTCAAAACAATTACTGGAGTATTATTATTAACAGCAGATGAATCATTTCTTAATTCACCAATAAATTCAAGCCCATCTCCATCTGGCAATTTCACATCTGATAAAATAACATCATATTTATTCACAAGTAACTTTCTTGCATCTTCCAAACATGGAGCGATATCTAATGGTAAATTCCATTGCTCAAACATATCTTTAGAATAAAGAATATTTGCACTATTATCCTCAATCATCAAAAATTTCAGGTCTTTCCAATCAGAAGGAATTACCGCCTCTTTTTGATTTTCTTTTAATAATTCAACAGATTCGGAATCAGGTAAAGCAAATGGCAATTCTAAAGTAAAACAAGTTCCTTTATTGAATTCGCTTTCGACTTTTATCGCTCCACCTAATAAATTCAACAAGTTTTTTACAATGTTTAACCCTAATCCTGCTCCTTCATACACGACCCCTTTTTCTTCATGGACTCTAGTAAAACTTTCAAAAATAGAAGAAAGTTTTTCTTTCTTCATTCCTATGCCAGAATCTTTTACTTTGATTTGAAGCGTTGCTTCTTGCTCTGAGGTTGAAAGTGTTTTAATTAATAATTCTATCTTTCCAAGATGAGTAAATTTGATAGAATTATTTAAAAGGTTAATCAGAATTTGGTAAATTCTAGTGCGATCAGTTAAAATAAATTCAGGGACATTTTGGTCTAAATCAAAAACAAGATTGATCCCTTTATCTTCAGTTCTAATTCTCAACATATTTTCCAAATCATCAAGCAATTGAAATAAGGAAAAAGGTTCTTTTGTAATTTTTATCTTCCCTGCATTAATTTCAGAAAGGCTTAAAATATCATTTATTATCACTAACAAATTATCTGCGGAACCTTTAATTATTCCAACATAACCTTGTTGATTTTTATTTAAAATAGTTTTTTCAAGCAAATGTCCCATTCCCAAAATTCCATGTAATGGTGTTCTCAACTCATGACTAACATTTGCAAAAAGCTCTTCTTTAAACTTAGATTGTTCTTCTAATTGCTGGGCTTGAATAGATAGCATTTCACTACGCTCCTCTAGTCGTGCAATAGTTTCATTTAAAATATTAGTAATTATTTTCTTGTCTTGTAAAGTTCGTTTTACCTTAAAATCAGCGTATCCCAATTGTTTTTCCATAGCCTTAAACTCCCTCAAAATCGTCTCCTGATCTTCTGAAGGAAGTTGATGACCTCTTAACAACTCTTGAATTTTTGAAAAACCTGGGTGCATTTTATTCTATTAAATACAGAATATTAATTATCAAATAAACTATTTAACCTATCCTCTTAGCAACTATTTAGGAGTCAGGGGCGAGGAGAGAGGAGTCAGGTGTGACGGTTTCAATGATTGGACTCACTAATAAATCGTAGAAACTGTCACACCTGACACCTGACTCCTGACACCTGACACCTGACACCTGACACCTGACACCTGAATATTTAACTTCTTTCCTTAATCAAAAACAAAGAACAAGTTTCATTATAAAAAAAACAATCGCCATTGTCCGATAAACCAACTT
>Ga0114957_1003885_pt1 | contig 13172 bp, 8 predicted proteins | sample BantaG_FD_87175 | JGI IMG/M metagenome (GOLD analysis project Ga0114957, IMG submission 87175) | Marine algal microbial communities from Bantry Bay, Ireland - BantryBay_4 metaG | ecosystem: Host-associated > Algae > Red algae > Unclassified | place: Bantry Bay, Ireland | collected 2014-11-21 | reverse complement strand
GGGGGGGGCGGCGCCGGCGGGGGGGGGGGGGGGGGGGGGGGGGGGGGGGGGGGGGGGGGGGGGGGGGGGGGGGGGGGGGGGGGGGGGGCGCGGGGGGGGCGGGGGGGGCCGGATGCTTCTATCGATTGCTTCAATCACGTGAGTGATTTCAGTGATTTCATGCACTGAACCTCGATTCGGGCCCGCTAATGCTCCGGGCCCAGCAACGGAGATATCACGATCTGGGTGGCTGTCCGGACCGCCTGACCGGACCACTGTCTCGTGGACAGGCAGGGCCAGATCGCCGGACCGGACCACTGTCTCGAGGATCGGCCTCGCCGTCCAGGTGAACCGCCGAAGCGCCACTGTCCGCCACCCCGTCGGTGGCGGTTCCGTCCGCTGGGGCCCGTCGTCGTCGCGACCATCGTCATGGCACCACTTTTTTCCTTCTGGAGACCGTCGGCGGTGGACCCCTTGCTCTTCCCCATCCCGTAGCCGTGCTCTTCCTGACCCAGTGTCGATTGCTCCGGCGGTATCTGTACGTTTACTCTTGTACATGGCCATACCACTCGTGCATTCGGACACCACGATCACCACGCTCGACGGGGAGGGTGCTTTTTTTGGCGGGTTGTGACCGCGTGTGACCGCCCGAGCCTATCTTTGTCTTTTGGGCTGCTCCTTGTCTTTCCAATCTTTGTAGCGTCCGTTACTGACCGTCTCCCCATTGGTTTTCTGTGCTCTTGTTTTTGCCTTTCTTGCGTCTTCTCCGATGATACAGACTATGAACGGGGCGGGCACCGTACCCGACGAGGCCGATGATGAGTACGTGCAGTTCTTCCGGGCGCTGGGCATCTTTGAACAGCAGAAGGCGTCGTACCTCGCTCGCCTGCTGGAGGCGTTCTACGAGTTGGGCGCCAAGCTGGACGAGCACCTGGCGCCCACTGGCGCGGTTTTACACGCGGCTGTGAGCCGCATGTGTCAAGCCGAGAACCCAATGGACGCCCCCAATCATCGCTGGATTCGCATCCACGATCGGGTGGGCTTCTTCTCCGACCAGGACGACCACGGCAGTCGCATTGTCAACATCGGGCTGGCGTATGCTTACCGTCACAAAGAGTTGGAGGCGCTCTCGGCTGCAAATACCGTGCGGCTCGAGCAGCTACGACGCGCTGCTGCCGGTGATGCCCTACTCCCTGGTGATACCCTACTCCCCGCCACACTCGCTGATGGCGAGCAGGACGTGCCCTTTGGCGGGGTGGTGGTGCGCAACGATGGGGCGTCCGTTCAAGGGGGAAGAGGAGGTGCCGAAGCCAGCTCCAACCCTCGAGGGTGGTCCAAGCCGGTGGGTGCGCCGGGGCCGTCATCTGGTGCGGACGCTGGTGGTGACGGCGAAGGCGGCAGCGGGTTCCTGCCCCCAACGGGCGGCCTAGTCGTGCGGCGAGATGCACCTTCTTTCAACGTACCGGCGGGGACGGGCGACGACGTGCCAGAGAATGGCGGCCTTGTCGTCGCGCGTCGCAAGCCCGGTGGAGGTCAAGCTGCCGACCCGTACGTGCCAGCTACACCTCTGGACGTGGAGGGGGGTGCGTCTCCTACAACCCACTGTATCGAGCAGCCGCTCATCACTCCGACGCCCGAGGCGGTCACGTGCGTGTCGACAGTGCTGGAGGCATTCCTGAAGCGCGCCGACGCCAAGGACGTCATGCGGCAGCTGCTCATTGACGGATTGTTGAGCTGGGGCCGACTGCACAGCGGCCAGACGACCAAGGCGGCCGCAGGGGTGATATCGGCCGACGAGGTGAATGCCGAGTGGCCGGCCAGTCGGCAGCTGCTGTACAAACTGTGGCCAGTGTGGAAGGCGCCCGACGACAGGACGGTCGCGTTGCCCCCGCAAGGAACGGTGTCGCGGCACACCCATGCCGGTCGCGCCATGCTCTCTTCACGCTGGAAGGTCAAGGTCGACATGACCGAGATCAACCCCGTCATCAGCCGCTTAGATGTCAAGTCGCACCGGTACTTCAAAAAGGGGTCGTTGGATACGGTTTTGGAGGTCGTTCGTATCGCCCCCGGCCTCAAGGTGCCTCTAGGCGTCACGATCGCGTCCACGCTGATGGTTGCATCGTGGGACTCGGACTTCTGCTCCGTCTTGAAGCAGCTGGCGGCTTCGGGCAGGGCGCCCGTCCGCGGCAAGGCGCCGCTTGCCGCCGCGGCGTGCCACAACTTTGAGACGGCGGGGATCGGAGAGGGGCTAGTGGTGGCGGTAGAGGCGGGGCACCCGGTTGGGGTTCCGAGCGTCGGCGTCGCCGCTTCTCCACCGGCTGCCCCTGCACTGGCGGCTGTCATGGCGGCGCGCCAAGCCGAGGTGGATGACCTGCTGGCGGCTGATAAGTCCAAGACCGCCGGGGAGCACCGCGCGCGACGCGTTGAAGCTCGTCGTCGGGAGCGACAGACGGCTGCTGCGACGCCTACCACTGCGGCGCCAGCCGCCGTGTCGTCGGCTCGCAAGGCAACGAAGCGACCCGCTCCTGCATCGCACAAAGCCACAGGTGCGACGGCCAAGAGGACCAAGGGTGGATCTGGTAACGTGGTCGGTCCAAGCCAAGCGCCTCCTCCTGCGTCAAGCACCACCGTGATCCCGCGACCTGGCCAGCCCGCTGTTGTTGTTGGCGGGTCTGCTTCTGTTCTGAGCGAGGAGGTGGTAACGTCGCCCGTTGCGGCTCCGCCTACAACAGCGGATGTGCATTTGGGCTCCTTTGCATCCCCTAGTTCTATGACTAGTCCCTCTTCTGCACTTGCATTGGATGTCTCTCGGTTGACTGCCCCAAGTGTGCCAGGTTGTGGCGGCGATGGCCAGCCGTCGCCTTCAGGTCATCAGCTCACGTCGCCTCCACATTTACAGAGGTGCAATGACCTTGAGCGTGTTGCTGCCTCTGTGCATGGGGCGTCGCACAGGGCAGATGGTCCAAGTGCCGTGCTGTCGCCATCCGTCGAGCCCTCTGCAGCGGCGGCTGCATCTGCTGCATCGTCTGTTCCTTTCCATGCTTCTTTGTCTGATGAAGACGCGGATGTGCCCGCGGTAGACGAGGATGAGGAAGACAGCAGTAGCGATGTAGATGTACAGTAAATGGAGAGACTGACTTTGATCGTACGAACTGGTCCTATCTATCGCCTACAAACGGGGGCTCTCATGGTACAACTGCATCGCCGCGCGGTCGGCCAACAAACGACTACCAGAAAAAGAGCGAACATGCATGCGCCTCTTATCGGGTACCCGGCTGATGGCGGCCAACACCATCCCCGCCCCAAACGCCTCGCTTAAGTCAAGCACCGCCTCCGACAGCGTCAAGCTCTGTGACCTATGCACCGTGATTGCCCACCCCAAAACGAAAGGAACTTGCTGGCGCACAGCAAGCACACCAGGTCGTGAGAAAATGCGGGCCTCAAACTCGATTGCCGGGCAGAGTACCTCAATCCAATCGGCACCTGCGTCGCGCACGCCCAGCGACCCAACCCGCGTACCAGGCACCACCTCGTGGTCCTCAAACCGCAGCACAGGCGCCCCTTCATCGCCATCGTAGTCCACGATGCGGCCGATGCTTCCGTGGAAGAGGCCCAAAGAGAGGAAGTGGTTCGTGATCAGCATCACACGCGCGCGGTGACAATGTTGCACGCACCGCGGCGCCACGCAGTCCATCAGCGCCGCGTCGCGGGAATGGGCGGAGACGCTCTTGAGGTCCACCTCGTGGGAGACGTTCTGCCGGTTGGAGTCCACCTTGACACCGTCCACGGCAATGAAGTCGGCAGGGCGGGTCCCCGGGCAGAGCCGCGAAAGGCACGACGAGTTGTGGGCGTCCACGTCCTCGTGCCGCGGCATGAGGTGCAGCACCTCGCATTCGAGATCCACGTACGCCTCGTCCGACACGGCGCGCTCGTCCATGAGTTTCTGCACCGCCGTCGTGCAACGCCCAAACCGCGCGTCGCGGATGGCCGCCACGAAGTCGGGCTGGCCTTGCCGGTGAACGTGCGTGAGCTCAACGAACGCCGCGCCAAACAGGGAGCGCCAGCACACCGCCGTAAATGCCAACTTGCCAAAGGGAGGGCTCAGCTGCAAGAAGTCCCCAAACGTGTAGACCACGAATGGCGGCGCCTGCCGCCCTCGGGACTGACGCAGCAGCTCATACATGACGTCCAGGTTGTCCGCTGGGACCATGGAGACCTCGTCAAGAAGAAGAACCTCAACCTTGCCCAGTCGACGAGCGATGGGCCGCCACCGGTCCAACGCCAGCATGCGAGCAGCTTCTTGAACAGGGTCAGCGACCTGCATTTTGTACTGCTTGGGGAAGCCAAAGAAGGAGTGGTACGTCACACCTTTGGCTGTCTTGGCCGCGCTACCCGTAGGCGCCACGACGACTACGGCACCCGCCGCCGGCAGCCGGCTCCTCAGGAAGCACACGAACCCCCGCAAGAAGGACGTCTTGCCCACCCCAGGTCCGCCGCTCACAAACGTGCTTGTCGCACGCTCGTATAGCTGCCGGAACAAGAATGTCCACGACTGCTCCCGAGCCATTCGGCTGAGTGGGCCCAAAGTTGCAGGCTGACCGTCCGCAAGACGACCATCGAGGAGGTCGCCAGTCGCGCAAGCCGCAGGCACAGCATCCACAACCCCCTCCACTGGAAGACCTTGCGCACTTGCCGAGCACGCATCTCCACCTTTGCGGGCTGCCACGACTAAAGGGGAGCGCGGTGTGGCGCAATCAACGTCCTTGACAGTCCCGCGGCGCTGCGCGCCCAATGCGGCGTCGCGGCGCAGCGCCTCCTCCACGTCCTGCTGCTCCCACGTGTCGACAGAGCGCCGGACCATCTCGTGGATGGTTCCCATCGTGAACACCACACCCTCGCCGTCGCGGGCAACGCCCGCCGGGTTGAGCGCGGCCGACGGCCCGCCCTCCTCACTCAGACGTGGCCGCTTGGCACTTGCGGTGCTTTTCCGCTCGGCCTTTCCGATGGCGGCCCCATTTTTGGAGCCACTGCCGCCAGAGGACGCATGCCCACCAACCGGCCGGTGCCGCACGGACAATGGATTGCCGCCGAGCGGCGACGGCAGAGCAGACGACCGAGAAGAAGAAGAAGCCTCGAAGCCCGCTCGTCCACCAAAAGAGTGACGACCTGGAGGCAGCCCCCGACAGGCAGCAGATAGAAGAGTTGACGCCGAGTCTCCACGCCGGGCATTCACATACCCGCCGGGCACGCGCGTCGTCGTCGTGAGAGGAGCCTTTGAAGAGTCGGTACACACAGCGAATTCGGTCGGCCGCTTTCGCTTGGAAGCGGTGCGTGCCACGTCCGCAGGTCCGCCAGACCGATCACAAACTGGGGGCAGCACAGGCGGGGCACGCTCAATCGAGAGCATCTCGGCGACAGCCGGCAACAGCGGCCGGACCACGCCAGGCCCGCTTGGAGCGGCAGTGGACGCCAGCACCTCCAAAAGCGCAACGGCCGCCTCGCCCGCGAGCCACCCGTAAGCGTCCGCAGCCGAAGAAAACCTTGCGGCCACGTAGACAGCCGACGCCGACGCCTGGAGCAGCTGGACGACGGCGCCTACGCCCGACGCATCGACCTCGAAGCACGCCCTGGAGCCGCGGCTGATGACGGCCAACCACCCTGAAGAGCTTGTAGACGTCGGCGACGGAGTGGAGACGCGTGCGGCGCCCGTCGAGACGGCGTCAATCGAGCCCGGGTCCGTCAACCAGCACATGGCGGGCTCCGATGCAGAAAACGAGCAGCCCGCCAGCACACTCCCAGGCTCAATGCCCAAGAGTTGGCGTGCAATGCTCTCCCCATCGGATGATCGGAGGAGTATGGAGGTGAGGGGGGTGATGATGGCGAGGAGCGGGCGCACGCCGACCGCTGGTGGTGCAGGGGGCATCGTCGACTCCCAACAAGCAGCACCCAGGCCACAATCACCTTCCAAGCGACGGGGCGGGGAGGTCAACACACGGGGAGGAGGGGGGTGGGGGTGGGCCAAAAGACACAGCAGGTGCAATCGGCCGGGTCAGCCGGGCAAGCCGGCCAGGTACGGGGGCTGGTGCTGGGGCGGGCGATAGTGACGGCTATTCGGCGATGCGGCACCGAGGGTTGCGGCACCTCGGTGAAAAGACAGAGGCTTGTGATGCCCGTTTAGGGGGGGGGGTGGGGAGGTGCGGGAGCCTGCCACCTGCAACCCTCCAAAAGTGCGCGCCACCCATTCCGAAGGGGGGCTTCCATCAGCTGAACCACACATTACCAACACGGAGTTACCCACGTCATTAATTCGACTGCAACTAGAGATTGCGATCTCCGGTTTGCATGTGATGTTAAGGTAAGGGGCTGGAGTTAGGGGCACCGGGAGTCGAGGGTTGGGCCAGGTGGCCCAGTGGAGCAAGTGGACCAATGCACCAGGCGTGAAAGAAGGCTACCAGCGCGCTCTTTGCGGAGCACACACAATGGTGGTGCTATGGCAGCCGGCTGTCCAGGGTGGTCATCGACTGCTTGCTACGATGAGGACCGTTGGCAGAGTAGCAAAGGATGCTGCGCCATGGGATGGGTCATTTCAATCACACGAGTGCATTGCGTATTCTGACGACTCAGGAGAAGGTGGTGAGCGTATGCCACACACGCAGGACACCTTTCGCCCGGCGCATGAGTCACTGAGGTGCATCCCAGTAAGATAACGCAGGTTGGCACCTCTTCCGCGGAGGCCAACTGCCAGGATGCGGCCTTGTGTTTGGCTGTTTCAGTCGGCGCGCTTCGGCCGGGCGATGAGTCTCCATCGGGGCCGTCGCAGTATTGCTGGTGCCAGGTACGCACACAATCAGCACTGAAGCACGCCAGGTAGGATCAGCTGCGCTCGTGGCGCAGTACAGCAGAGCATGCTGCGCCATGGGATGGGATGGGTCATTTCACTGACACGAGTGCAACGAGTTCTCTGACAATTAAGTTGCAAGTGGTGAGCGTATGCCACACACGCGGGACACCTTTCGCCCGGCGCATGAGCCACTGAGGTGCAGCCCAGTAGGATGGCGCAGGTTGGCACCACCTCCGCAGAAGCCAACGACCAGGATGCGGCCTTGTGTTTGGCTGTTTCAGTCGGCCCGCTCCGCCCGGGCGATGAGTCTCCGTCGGGACCGTCATAGTATGGTGGTTCCTGGGACGCACACAATCAGCACTGCAGCACGCCAGACAGGATCAGCTGCGCTCGTGGCGCACTGGGTCTGACTGTCTGACACGTACTGTCATATGCTGTTTCTCGATTGGAGGGACTCGCTGGATGAATAGTGGCCAGTATCTTGGGACGGGTGGGGATGCACTACAGCATCGTTGTCTGTTCGTGCAAGTCATGTTCTAGTATGCGCCTCGTGGAATCGTTCATGACGCGCAGTAGTGGAAAGCAGGATGTGCGCTGCCCGTCGCTATCTTCTTGGTCGTTCGCGACCTCGGGCCAGCCTGCTCGCGGTGGCACTTCCGTGCCCCTCACTTTGTCCTTACCGTTGCCACGTCAGGGCACCAATTGGGCTTTAGCGGAACTTGGTGCACACTGCAGCACGCCTGTGCACGCGTAAGTAACATAGTTCTGTGCTGCCTCTTCAAGGTGCTGCTGTTTGCTGGAAGTAGCAGGCCTTGGGGGTACTGGCTGAGGCGCATGGCTACGACACACATGGATGAGGCAGTGACTTTTGCTGCCAATGCCAAGGTGCTATGGCAACGGTGGTGCCGATGTGAAAGGGATGTGTCGCTTTAACGAGTACCAACAGAGAAGAGGAGAACAACAAGAATACGAGAGGAGCACGCCACGGCCCCACACGACGCCCACCAACCCTCAACAGCGGACGCTACTCGACAACCACCGCGCAATCAGTATCAACCGGGAGACCGGCAGCCGCATCCTCGTCGGTCAGGCTGTCAACAAGCAAAGCCAAGCTCATCCGTTGTCGCAGGACGGGCATGTCGGCCTGAGAAAAGCAAAGCGGCACACCCAGCGCAAAGCAGTCCGCGGCAGCCAAGACAAAGACGCCACAGCTGCCCCGGTCATGCTGGCGTGGTAGGCCCACGTCAATCAAGCCGTCCCAGGAATCAATGTCCCACGCTCTGGCCGTGTCCACGCCTAGATGATTGGCCACCTCGTCCGTCAACCACCGCCGTACCATGCGGAGCACGGCCGCCGCCGTGCCGTTCAGAGAGTCGAAGAACAGGAAGCGTCGCCCCTTCACGTCAACGACGACCAAAACCCAGTGCAGGTTCTCCACATTCACCGGGATGAGGATGCGGTCCACCGAGCTGACGTCCAGCCCATTCTTGACCCCCCACGTGCGCACCCCGTCGTAATCATAGCAGCCCGCCCTCTCAGAGAGCCGCGAAAAGAAGAACGTGTTGAACATGAAGGCGCGGGGGATGCCCGCCGCCGCAGGCAGCCCTGCTGCCAACATGCACGAAACCCGCTGGGCACGGTGGTTGATGAGCGCCACCAGGGAGTTCATGACCTCATCGTTGAGCCACTTCTCCGCCTCGAGTCGGCGGAAGTCTGCCACAGTGAGGACGATCTTGCCCTTGTTCACCGCCCGCACGGGCGTGCCCGGCGCACGGCCGGCCACCAGCGAGTCCACGCCCGCGGCGTCTACCTCGGAGAGTGGGAGCGTGCTCAATGGCTCCAGCATGATGCGACGCCCGCCGTCATGCGGCACGTCGGAGCCGACATCGTCGGTGTTGACAGGCTTGGTGGTGTTGTTTCCCGCGCCGGGGTCGTCGAGGACGACCGTCTCGGTGCCGCCAGGGTGCTCTTGCACGGCCCCGTCAGCACCGGCGCCATCTTCTGCGCCGCGCTCATTGCTCTCTTCGACGCCGAGGGTGTTGTCGCCGTCGTCTACAATCTTGTTGCGCAGCGCCGTCTCCGTCTTGCGCGTGCCGGTGTCCACAATGGCGGCTTGGCAGGAGCACGAAGAGCCGCGCTGGCAGCCCCGCGCAAGATGGCTGTGGAAGAAGGGAGCGAGGGGGATGTGGTCGTTCTCCCCAGTTGCGTTGGTCGACGCCAGGCGCTGCAGCTTGCGGATGTTCATCATCGCCACCTGCACCATCTTGTGGGTCATGTACGTTGTTGGCCTCATATACGCCAAACTTGTGCGGTTGGCTACGGCGATGGAGTGGGAGACCTCCGCGGCCTGCGTGGCCACACCGGCGGTGGCACCCAAGCTCTCGTCAGGCATGTAAATGGGGGAGCAGGTGTGCGTGATGGAGTGGGGGCGGTCGAGGATGCAGCGCACGCCGTGCGCACGCAAGATGGGTCGCACACGCCTCAGCGCGTTCTTGTCCAGCTTGCAGGCTACGTCATAAAATATTACCTTAGGAAGCTGCGGGAACCGCTCAAGCACGACAGACAGCGCCTCCCCCACGCTCTCGGCACGGAAGAGGCAGCGAAACCCCAGCGTGATGACATGCGGGCACACCACATTGAAGACACCCTGGGTGAGGCCGCACTTGATAGAGAAGGCCTTGTTACACGCGTCTCCATCGCCCTCCACGTCTGCGGCATGCCGGTCCTTGCCCTTGTATCCGACCCGGCGCTTGAGCGCCTCTGAGTCCTTGATGCCCGGCCGCACGCGGTCGAGCCCCGGAAACGACTCGAAGCTGACCAGCGGGTTGTCCATGTCGTCCGTCCCGTCCGCCATCTGCTGCTGGCGCCACTGCTTGTAGTCCGTGGGAGTCGGCATGCCGCCCCACTTACGGCAGTACTCGGCATTGACGAAGCCGCGATCAATATTCTCCTTCTTGGAAGCAGCCGCCTTGAACAGCTGGTCAACGTCGTGCTCCATCTCGATAGCGCGGAGCAGCACGTGCCCCACGGCGTACCGGAACGTCTGCACCTCGTCAATGTCATCAGCAAACCACCCGAGGAAGTTGGTCAAGAAGCCAATGCCATCAACCGCCTCCGTCACGTCGCGCCACTTGCCCGCCGGCTGCAGCCGCAAGCAATTGGCCAGGAGGCGAGCCGCCGGCTCGTCATGGCCGTGAAACATCCCCGAGACTGTCTCGCCCAGGAACGCTTGTAGGAAAGGACGGATGTGCAGCCACGCACCGTCCTCTTTCTTGGGGTACTTGGAAAAGTTCGGCGCGCAATGGCCAACGCGCTCCCGCCAAGAGTCGGGCGGCAGCTTCGCGGGGGCACCCTTTCCCCCAAGGGTCAGGTTCCCGTCGCCGTCGGTCCTCAGCTTGGCCTCGAGGCCGGTAGTGGGCCCGTCGGCGGTGAGCGACGGCGCAGCGGGCGTTGAGGTCTCGATGGCGGCGGCTGGGGATGGTCGCGACGCCGAATCAACGGCGCCGTTGTCGGCGCGCTGCACGTCGAACGGGAAAAAGTTGAAGAAGACGCGTGCGGCGGCGGTCTCGATGCAGGCACGGTCGTTGGCGACAATCTTATCGTGCCACGCGCGCGCGAGCTCCGTCTGCGGCCCGGTGAGCGGTGCCGACGACTTGAGCACCTTGGTGACCACGGCCCGTAGCGCGGGCGACTCGACCACGCACAGCCTGGACGCGGGGATGTCCAACACCGGGCACTCTTCCTCCAGCCGCACCGGGTTGGCGTCATCTGGGTCAGTGCAGCCCAGCGCTTGCCCATCGATCACGATGAACTCCGGGTTCGGACCGCACACGGTGCAGCACGCCGCCTCGGGCGGGATGACGAACGTCTGGAGCATGGCTGTCCCGACCTTGACGACGTCTTGCCTCCTCAAACAGAAGGACTGCACGTCCGCCGACAGGTGACGCGTGGCCGCTGTGTACGTGGTGCGCGCGGTTATTATGAAGGAGAAGAGCTTGTCCAGCAGCGCGCGGGTGAACACCACCCACCTTCGGCTCTTGTCGCGTCGTCTCGAACCAAACAGCCCGTCTGCGTTGCCGTCATACTCCACTAGCCGCTCGCAGTGGCACGTCCACCGGCCGACAAGAATCTGATGAGAAGAAAGAGAAAATGGAACAAACGACCAACACAGCATGAGAAGAGAAGCAGATCAACACGAATGAGAAACGGTCCCAGTGAGAAGCAGCTAGGAGCTGCATCACAATCTCACAGAAGCCCCGACGCCGCCAGCCAACGCCAGAAACGAGGCGCAAAGAACGCTGAGAAAGACACAAAAAAACATACCTGGAGGGGCGGCGCAGTCGGGTGGTGCGTGTACAAGACAGCGGGCTCCTTCGTGACGACGTGCTTGTCATGGCGCTTGCTTCCGCAGCTTCCGCAGTACGGCTCAACTTGCACCATACCGTTCTCGTGCACCAGCCCCAACTCCGCGCATGACTCAAAAAGCAACTTCATGGCCTTGAGGGCATCGGCGCGCCCCGCTCCGCCGGCAGCGCTCCGCCGCGCAAACATGCCCTTCCAATCAGCCGTGCGCGCCCACACCTCCCCAGATGCAATCTCACCGTGACAGGGCAGCAAGTTGCGACGCACGCGGGCAGCAACAGTCGCTTCCGCAGCGTCCGTGCTCCCCCGCTCCGTGTCACAGGGCTCGCTCTCAATCCCCGCGTCCTCCTCAGGTAGGCCAGGTTGCAGCACCAGGGCTTTGCCTACTGGAGTAGGCTTGACCGTTGCGGTACCACCCTCCTTGGCCACCCGTGCGACGTCTTCGGCCTGCGCGGTGGCGTCGGCACGTCGTGCGTTGTTGAGCGGTCGAGCAAGGTTAACGTGGCCACATCTTGTTCTAAATCGGCGGCAGCTTGGAGCGATGCACGACGCGGCGTTTGCCGCCGTGAAGGACACAAGCGAGTACACCGACCGGTACAAGACGACCCACGTCGGGGAGGATGCATGTCGGACGGGAGTTGCAAAGTCGTTGGGCGACGACCCTAGGTGCATCCGCTGCCAGAATCTAGCGGCCGGGATGCCCGCCGACGACAAACATGTCCTCAACGCGGTGGTGTGTTTGCAGACCGTGCTGCGGGAAGAGATAGAGAGGAAGAGCGCGTTCTGCGTACCCGCAAAACACGAGCAAAGCAGGCCGCCGCGGCAGGACGACCACAAGACAGCCTTGTCGCTCTTGCCGGCACCGAGACGGAGGAGGATGGCGCGGGACCTCGAGTTGGGGTCGCCCACTAAAGACACGCTCACCGAGGACGCCTTCTTGCCGACAGGTGTCGACGACGGCAGCCCGCAAGCGCGCCGCACACAGGACGACAGGGCCGCCATTAAGTTCTCGTCCGCAGGCGGCAGACGCTTGCGACGGGATGAGTCGCGGGGAAGGGTGGGGGCGCGGTGACTGGCGTCATCGCCATTGTCCCAGTCACCGGCAGGCACCATGGCGGGCGTCCATGCGCCCCGCGTCCGGGGTCGCTTCGAGAATGGGAGCTTGGCGTCAGCGGTAGCGACTCCGTTGCCGACGGCGACGGGCATCGGGGGCGTCGCCCGACGTCGGCTGCAGGTACGCGCACGGTGGTGCCATTGGGGGTCCGCCGACGCGCAGTTGGCGCCCGCCTGATGAATCTCAACGACTTGGCCGAGCGCAGTTCGCGGCGTCGACGTCAGGAGCTGCGCCACAACGGCCGGGGAGGCACTGCTGCCATCGTAGGTCGAGACGACGGGCGCGTGAAACCGCCGCTTGCGAGGCGGCTGGTCCGACATGCGGCAGGGAGCCGCCACGTTCCTCCAGCCGCTTGTCCCACCAGTGACAGCACGCGGTCAAGCAAAACACAGAGAGGCCCGAACACACCAGCTCAATCGGCGGCGGCAGCGCCACAGCACCACCGCCGGCACCCGTGAGGACGGGCAAAAGATGGGTAGATGTCAGGGGCAGGGGCAACGGTAGCGCTCCTGGGGCAATCACAGATGACCAGAGGAGCAGCACAACCGCGGGTGCGCCGCAACGTCGGCGGTGGTGGAAGAGACAGCGACGTCGCGGTGGTGGCGGCAGGGTGGGGGAGCAAGACGACCACGGTCGACGTCGACGTCGATGGGTGGCGAGCCCCAGAATACAGCGAATTGACGGCCATCCCCCGCCCACGGGACAAACGGAGGGGGGATGACAGTGGTGCTGCTGATGCTGAAAGGGTACAAACCGAACCACAGCGCTGGGGGCAGCTTCAAATGTGCCAGATCATGCCCGATCGGGGGGGGGGGGCCCAGAAGGGGCGTGCACCCCGGGGCGGCGGCCCCAGCGGGGCGCGCCCAGCGACCGCGG
>Ga0114957_1003881_pt1 | contig 13187 bp, 10 predicted proteins | sample BantaG_FD_87175 | JGI IMG/M metagenome (GOLD analysis project Ga0114957, IMG submission 87175) | Marine algal microbial communities from Bantry Bay, Ireland - BantryBay_4 metaG | ecosystem: Host-associated > Algae > Red algae > Unclassified | place: Bantry Bay, Ireland | collected 2014-11-21 | reverse complement strand
AGCAACAATTAACACATCCGTAAGCATTCATTTTTATATTCTCTTATTTACTCATATATCTTTACTATTTTTGTATTTCGAAAGCAATCCAAACAAAATCAGTATTGAATGAGTTACTTGCTTAGGAAATGGCATTATAAAGTGCTAATATCAACAAACCAGAATATTTATAATGTCTAGAGAAATAAAATTAGGAGCGTTTGCATTTATCGTATTGATTGTCAGCATCTGGGGTTACACATTTCTTAAAGGTAAGAACCCTTTAAAGAAATCGTATACCTTCGAGACTGTATATCCTGATGTGATGTCTCTTTCAAAGTCATCAAAAGTATTTATTAATGGTTACGTAGTTGGTTCAGTTTTAGATGTAGAGCTCAATGAAAATAACCTTGATGAAATGATTGTGTCTTACAATATTGAAGGCGATTACAAGATTCCCAAAAATGCTACAGTAGATCAAATAAATAATGGTCTGATGGGAGGTAAAGTATTGAGCATCTCATTTGATAAGCAATGTAGTGGTCCTGATTGTGCAGAAAGTGGAGATCGCCTAAGCGGTAGTACTGTAAGTATGTTGGGATCAATGATAGGAACGGGTGAGGTAAAAGAATATGCGTCAGCTTTTGGATCCGAACTTAATTCGTTAGTTGCTAATCTAGGTACAGAAGGAGGAGAAGGTGCAATCAATAAGTCTGTTTTAGAACTCCAAAAGACAATGGAGAACATGACAAAGTTGACCGCTACAACAAATCGAATTATGAGCCAGTCTGCAGTAAACATGACGAAGACAATGGAAAACATGGCTTCTATAACTGGAAATCTTGCAGAAAGCAATTCGCAGATTACCGCTATGTTACAAAACTTCAATCAAGTCAGTGCTCAGTTAAAAGATGCTAATGTAGGTAGTACAATCACCTCAACTACGAATACGCTTGAAGAAGCTAAAAAAGCAATGACGCAACTGCAGGGAACGATCACGAATGCGGATGAAGCGATGACAAATCTAAATTCCTTGATGTCAAAAGCTAGCAATGGAGATGGTACACTTTCTATGTTGTTGAATGACAAAGAGCTTTATAAAAATCTTGAATCCACTACTAAGAATTTATCATTCTTACTACAAGACTTTAGACTTAACCCAAGTAGATATGTAAAAGTATCTGTTTTTGGTGGTAAGAATAAAGATCCATATGTGAAGCCAGAAAATGACCCTGCATACGAAAAAAACTAATAGAGTGACACACAATTAAGTTAGTTTACTTTTTTAAAATATTGTTGATATGAAACTTAAACAGCCTCTTGCTCTCAGTGAAGAATTTAAGGCTGTAATAGATCAACTAGAACATACCAAGGACAACTTATTTATTACTGGTCGAGCTGGAACGGGTAAATCTACTCTACTCAAGCTTTTTAGAAATACAACTAGAAAAGTAACGGCTGTACTGGCACCTACTGGAATCGCCGCTCTTAATGTGAAAGGCCAAACATTACATTCGTTTTTTGGATTCCCTCCGAAAATGATCAACAGATATGATATTCAGCGAAGAAAAAACTGGAGAATGTACACCAAGCTTGATCTTATAATCATAGATGAGATTTCAATGGTTAGAGCAGACATGCTAGATAATATTGACATATTTCTTAGGATAAATAGAAATATCGATGCACCATTCGGTGGAGTACAAATGGTTTTTTTTGGCGATTTATTTCAACTGCCCCCAGTAATTGCGAGCGATTTCGAAAAAAGACATTTTATAACGCATTACGAAAGCCCATATTTTTTCTCTTCAGATATCATAACAAAGACTGACTTTGAATTCCCTATGATAGAATTACATGAAGTCTTTAGACAGGATGAGCGAAAATTCATTAATCTTTTAGACAGTATAAGACTTAATCATTTTGACTACGATGATATGGAAGAATTGAATGAGCGGGTAGTCGATCTCCCAGAAGATGCTGAGTATTATATAACTCTAACAAGTAGAAATAAAACTGCTGATGAAATAAACACGAAACAAATAAATAAATTAACGAGTGAACCTTTCTCGTACACTGCTAATCTTACAGGTACCTTTAATCCAAGATTATTCCCGACAGATCCAGTTCTTATGCTTAAGGTTGGTGCACAGGTTATGTTTCTTAAAAACGATCTTGAGAAAAGATTCGTAAACGGCTCCATTGGTATAATCCAAGATCTTACACCAAATAAGATTGTTGTTTCTGTGCTGGATGGATATAATGACACAAAGACATTTGAATTAGAAAAATGGGAATGGGAAATAGTAAAATATAGCAATGATCCTGCAAACCCAAGATCTATATCTACAAATGTAGTGGGAACATTTAAACAGTACCCTGTAAAATTAGCTTGGGCAATAACGATTCATAAAAGTCAAGGAAAGACGTTCGATAAAGTTATAATTGACCTTGGAGGGGGTGCATTCGAATATGGACAAACATATGTTGCGCTAAGTAGGTGCCGTACATTCGATGGTATCATTCTTAAACGGCCTGTTAGACCACAAGATATAAAAGTTGATGAACGGGTTAGAGATTTCTACGAAATGAAGAGGTATTATTCATAGTTTGATGTGCAATAAAAAAAGTGTTTGACACTTACAAGATCTCAAACACTTTTTTTATTATAATTTCCTTTTCACATTTAGTCGCTAATTATATAGATTATAATCAGCAATTGACATGACAATCCCAAAACACTCTTTGAGTTGCTAGACAAAAACAGTTTTAACTTAAGAACAATCTTATCTCATATAATTTACAACGATCACATTCGTAAGATCACTCTCATGTTGCGTCTGAGACTGGATTCTATCTAATGAGATTCCTTTAATTTTAAGATAAGCCGTTGATGCGCCTAATCTGTTATCAGATAATTTGCTTTCATTAGAAATATTACCTTGCAAGTGCGAAGTAAGCAATACTTTTGTTGATGGCTCAGCTTTCAATAAGGCAGCAATTTCATCTAACTTGTTGATCATTGCTTTATCAAGAGTAGCAAATCCAGGTTTGTAGTTAATTAGAATCTTTTCAGACGATAATACTGCATAGTCTGCATTACCATTTGATTCTTTGCTTATTACCTTTTGGATAGGCGTAGTTAGTTTTGATTTAATCTCAGAATTTACTTTGAGATCATAACCTTCCATGTAGGAAGACGGAACTTCTCCAACAAAAGATAGAATTTTATCACCAGCCAATTCAACCTTAACAGGTTGATTGTTGTATAATATAATCTTTTCATTGTTTGAAGTGGTAATTGATGCTTCCTGAGCTGACACTGAAGTGTTTGCGAAACTTAACGCTATGATAATAGCGCTGAAAAATTTTGAGTTGTTCATGAGTTATTAGTTTAAATATTAACTAATATTGGGTTTAACAATTTGCATATAATACAACAGAAAGCTCGAATAGTTCATTTTAATCTATCAATCCTCTACCTTCCTTATTCAATTTTCCGGATTCGATTAATTCCTTCATTAACTTATCAAGAACACCATTGACAAACTCTTTACTCTTATCAGTACTATAAGATTTTGCAACCTCAACGTACTCATTTAGAGTTACTTTCGCAGGAATTGTGGGAAACTCCAGCATTTCGCAAGCCGCCATTTTTAATAAAATCATATCAATAATAGCAAGTCTTTCATGATCCCAATTCGTTAGAATAGGCTGTATTTCTTCTAATAACGCTAAATCTCCCGATAAAGTTCGCTTAAGTAAAGATTCTCCGTAATCTTTTACGGTATCATCATCAGGCAGGTACTCTTTTAGAAACTTTACACCATCAATCGGAAGTGCTTTGAAAACCTTTTTTATTGATCCAATGACAAGAGACTTATCATCAATCCAGTTTAAAAATTGGTCGCCAATCACATCGTTGAACAATTCACTCTTTCGACAAAACCTGAATAATTCAAGTAAAATTTCTAAGTGATCTTTGTTATTACATTCTTTTGAGAGATACTCAGTATACTCCTCACTCTTTGCAAACTCGTGATATACTTTTCTAATATGATCTCTATCTAAAATAGCATTGAATGATTTCTTTTCAAATGTTTTATTTAATTCTGGGTTATCTCTCAAGCTTCGAATAAGGTCATTTTCACAAAGCTTAGCTGAAAAAAGTTTATCAGCTTCTGTTGGTAAATGCTTAGCTTTTTTCTTTGATTCATCTTCAGCTGCCATTTTTGTAATCTGGACAAGAACAAAAAGAGTAAATAAAAAAACATCATAGCTTTCGTCAATCATCCGCCAGTACCTTTGTTGACATCCTTTTTGATTAAGAGCCTCATCCGTACTATTGGCGTACAATAATTGCATTACTTTTATTCTTACACTTCGTCTGCTAAGCATTATTTCAAATTAACTTTATATGTAGTTATTATTCCTATCACTACAAAACATAATAAAAATTCAATAGTTGATAAAAACCTATTGAGTAATCTTATATATTAATATAAATTATAATACAAAGAAAACCATTTTTTCGGTAATGCCACGCTATTTCATGTCGGAAAATTAAGAATATGATTATATCTGTATTAAAAAACAAAAAAGGAAGAAATTACAACCTCCCCTTTTATATATTCTTTCTATGCTTTCTTAATTTATTATTTTAAATAAGTATTTTTTATCTCTTCATATGATGGCAATTTCTTTTTATGCCATTTGTATTCAATCTTTCCATTATCCCATAAAACTATTCCAGGATTAGATCTTACGATAGTTTTCAACAATATATCATCTGCGGTATAGTAGTCCGCTATTATACCTGTTTCCTCTGCAAAATCATCTGCCATTAATTTATCTGCACCCCCAAAAACGATACTAACCATATGACCATCCTTTTTAGCTTGTTCAAGTAAAGGCTTAATTTGGTTGACATATTCTGACTTCCAATCTTCATCCCAAATATAATCTACTATCTCTTTTTCGATTGACTTAATCTCTCCTATACTTCTTACTATTTGCGGCAACTCAGCCCCTTCCACTACAACAGTATCAGTTAAGAATGTTGTATCCTGTACTGTGATAGTAGAAACTTTAGGCTCACCATATGTTTTATGAGATACGATCATAAAGTTCTGTCCAGCTTCAGGATCAAGATAGTCATACGTGACTTCATGTCCTTCATAATCCTTGATATCAAAATCACTAATCTTAGTAGGCTTCAAAGCTGGCTCAGTTTTTATTTGCTCTAAGACTGTCCAACCTTTATCTTTTGCATAATTAGTACTTAACCCTGCATAATATTCTGCTGTAGGTATTGTGACTATTTCATTAGTATTTGTATTTTCTAATGTCCAATCAGTAATTTGGACACTTGCAGCGGCATTTTCTTCAGCTTCTCTTATGGACGCAACATCTGCATCTATTCTAAATGGTCTAAAGTCTTCATGAGGTAAATCCCAAACATAATTACTAAAACTATATAAAAATAAACCTACTGTAAATAATCCCAGAATAGCCCATTGTACTTTATTAGAAAACCATTGGTGCATATCTTTATGCTTGAACAAGAAATAAACAGCTGGAAATAACAAAGCGATATCCTTGAAAAAACTGACTTTAGGCTCTAACTTTAAAAAATCACCGAAACATCCACAATCCGTTACCTTCATATTATTGGCATTGTACTCTCCCCATGATCCAAAATTGAAGAAATTTACTCCTTCGGGAACATAACCTGTCAAGTAAGTAAATCCAGTCAAAAATGTAAAAAATGCCACTAACCCAAAGAACAACCAACTGGTCAGCTTACTTTTCATACCCATGATAAGCATAAGACCTAGAACAATCTCAAAAACAATCACTGTTACAGAAAAACCAACTGAAAAGTTACTTAACCATGGAAATATTGGTGCAATGAATCCAAACCACGTAGGCTCGAATGTGTATGCAAATTCACCGAAATATTGTTCTAATTTATAGGCAGTACCAAGTGGATCTACCGCCTTAACCAATCCAGAAAAAACAAAAAGTGCTCCTGTATAATTTTGAAGATAAGTCATAAGATAAGACTTATGATTTTTTCTGAATAACAAAACTGTTATTACTGTTAGCACTGCTGCCGCTATTGCGACTCCAATAAGCAAGCCTGATAATGTTATTGACATCTTTATGATTGTTTTTCTTCGTCTATTAATATCATTGCGAATACCGCATAGTTGATCATGTCTAGATAATTAGCATCTAATCCCTCAGATATAATGGTCTTGCCATCATTCCCTTCTATTTTTTTTACTCGTAACAACTTCATTAATATTAGATCTGTGATACTACTCACTCTCATATCTCTCCATGCTTCACCATAGTCATGGTTCTTGCTTGTCATCAAATCTTTCGCTACTTCGATATAATGAGCATATAGCTCATCCGCTTGATCTACTGGCATTTCTAGCTCCGAAATATCTTTATGTTCCAGTTGGATAAGAGCCATTACACTATAGTTAATTATCCCTACGAATTCTAGATCAATAGGATCATCTATCTTGGCATGGCCTTTTTCTTGTATGCTTCTAATTCTAGATGCCTTGATAAACAACTGATCAGTTAGACTTGATGGTCTGAGAATTCTCCAGGCAGTACCGTAGTCTTTAGTCTTTTTTATAAATATATCCTTTGCGAGATCAGTCGCTTTTTGATATTGTTGAAGTGTTTTTTCCACTAAATTATTTTATCATTGTTTCTAATACAAATCTATGAAACAATAGATTTGTTTTTGGCTAATGAGTTGTTAATCTAAGCCTGCATACTTAAAGGATATGTTAACCATTTTTAACCGGTTTTGTTGCCACTCTTCTTAGCTTAGCATTATAATTATTATCCTTGTAAATCTCGTTACCGTCCATAATAAGTGATCTATCAAACAGTTTCGCTTCAAATTCTTGAGGCTTTATCTCATCGCTATCATCTATTAGAAGAAGCAATCCACTATTTAGATCGTATGTGTAAATCCCAGTGCCTTGATTCTCATCATAATAACCATATGAATACGTCTGATCTTCATTGAAGTCAATCCACATACCCGCTAACTGGCCAGGTTTTGTCATAGACTTTCCTGTAAATACAAATTCATACTCCCACATATCTTTATCTAGAATGATATATGACTTTTTTTCAGTTTGTTTGTACCTGTGATTTATTATGACATTTGCATCTTGCTTCATTCCAGGAACTTGAGCAACTTTCACCTTCGCCATGTTTTTCACAATAGTCAGCAGAGAATTATCTGCAGTTACTACTGTAGTTTCTGGTTTCTTTGCCTCGACTGAAGTATTGGCTGCTGTCGATGTTTTATCCTGCTTGCAGCTTGTTGCAAAAGCAGTAATTGTAATCATTAATATAAAAGAAAGAATATTTTTCATTTGTTTAAAATTTTATTTTCGGTAAATGTCAACGATTTAATTTTAATCACTTCATTGGATGTCTAACATTTTTTCGGGCGCAAAAAATAAAAATTTAAGGGCACTAAATATAAACCAGCGACCTTAATTATTGCTCTGGCATTTAAAGTTTAGTCATCGGCGTTTCATGTGTTTTAAATTTTATTTTTAGATAAATATCATCAATTTATCTTTAATCCCTTTGGGTATCTTCACTGATTTATAGCAACCCCAGTAATTTAAGGACAGTTACAATTTACCAACTACTTTAACTATTTACTCTGGTTTATTTAGTTCCATCATAGCCGTTTCGTAAATAGATATTATGTTTGTAAAACACTATCAAGGTACAAATATAATGCTTGAAGACTTTTTATCATATATAGTTGGAGAATTATCAGTAAACAAAGCAGATAAATTGCTTTTAGCTGTTAGTGGAGGGGTGGATTCTATGGTTATGTTGGATTTATTTCACCGATCTGGCTTTAATGTAGAGGTTGCTCATGTCAACCACTCTACTCGTAATGGTCAATCTGATAAAGATGCGGAGTTTGTAATTAAGGCATGTAAAAAGCTTGGTATCTCCTTTCATATAAAGGTCTTAGATTATAATGAACTATCGAAGGCCAACTTCCAATCGAATGCTAGAAATGCACGTTATTCATTTTTCAAATCAATTAGAACTACACAAAACATCAAATACTTAGCAACTGCACATCATATGGATGATAGATGGGAAACATTTGTCATGAATCTTAATCGAAAGTCAGGAATAGTCGGTCTTACAAGCCTAAAACCTAAAAGTGGCAATATAATTAGACCTTTGATGGGATTTACGAAGTCGGAAATCGGGTCGTATTCTATAGCTCATAACATTGCATTTGTTGAAGACGCTTCTAACAATACTGACGATTATACAAGAAATAAAATCAGACATCATCTAACTGAGGAAGCAACTAACATCTTTCCAGATTTTGTAAAAAATGTAAATCAGTCAATCATCAATCTAGAAAAATCTCATCAGCTTATTGACAGTCTCATTCAAGCTGGAGGATTTATTGATCAAAATGTGACGAAGCAGGTAATTGATATTGAGAAAGTAAAATCCTTGGACTTGCCTACTGAGTTACTCTATCATATTACCTCTCCAATAGGATTCTCATATTCTGATACTGTGGATATCTTATCTACCGATTCTACAGGTGCCATGTTTTATTCTTCCTCACACGAAGCATTATATAATCGAGGCAAATTAATCATCAGAACAAAGAGACAGAAAATAAAAAACTGGGCAACTATAACTAATAATGGTGAATACAGACTCCAAGACGGTAGGGTTATTAATTTTATAAATGGAACTGAAATATATAATAATAATAGTTTTGGATTTTCATACCCAATCATTGATTCTGATAAAGTAATACTAAGATCTATAAAACCAGGAGACAAATACAAGCCTGAGCATATGAATGGCAAAACAAAAACACTCAAAAAGCTATTGAATGATCTTAAAGTCGATAGATTCACAAAAGAAGATATCTTGGTACTTGAAATTAATGGAGAAATCAAAAAAATCATCGGCATAAATGATTCTATCTATTGACGATTCCAATAAAAGAATAGTGCAACAATATTTTCACCAGCATCTAAGTCGAAATTAGGATTTATTGAAATAAAGTATTTTTTTTTAACAACCAACTTTTTATAACTCCAACGGAAGAATCGGATAATTTGAAGATAAATAATTAGTAATGGCAGCAATATCAAAAGACACTTTCCAATTTTTAAAAGATATAAAAAAGAACAATAATCGCGATTGGTTTGCTGAGCATAAACCTAGATATGTTTTGGCAATGGACAATACAAAAGCGTTTGCCGCCGATTTAGGTGAAATGATGGCCGGACATGATAATATTGAAGGCCCTAAGGTTTTTAGAATATATAGAGACGTAAGATTTTCTAAGAATAAAACTCCGTATAAGACGAATATGGGTGTGGGATTTGCACGAGCTACTGATGCACTTCGTGGAGGCATGTATTTGAATATCGAGCCAGGAAATACTTTTGCAGGTGGAGGTTTTTGGAACCCAAATGGACCAGATCTCAAAAGAATTAGAAATGAATTCGCTTTCAATGCGCAAGAATTCAGAGATATACTTGCATCTAAAGAATTTATCAAATATTTCGGTGTTCTGAAAGGAGAGGCTTTAAAGACCGCACCTAGAGGATTTGCCAAAGATCATCCAGATGTAGATCTGTTAAGAATGAAACAGTTTTTAATCAGCAAAGAATTTACAGATAAAGAAGCAATGTCAAAAGATTTTGCAGTACAGGTCAATGATACGTTCATAGCAATGAGACCATTCTTTAATTTTATGAGCGATGTGTTGACTACTAATGAGAATGGGGAGAGTATAATATAACTTTATTCCTTCAATTCACTATTTGTCTTAACCTCAATGACTGCACCATTTTCATTATGTACATCAGAATCGCTTCCTGTGTTATTCACTAATTTTACATTATCAAATACAATCTTGCCACTCGCAGAAGTATTATGAATTCCATTACCACTTGCTTGAGACATATTATTTCTGATAACTACATCTTTTAGTTTTATAAATTCCGAATTATAAACTCCTCCACCTATCTGAACATCAAGAGTGCTGCCATTAGCATTCCCATTTTCTATGATCAAGGCTTCTAGACTTGCTGAATCTATAATAGAAATTGCACTGACAACATGATAGCTATTATCCGAATTATCTCCTAAAATTCCAATATCTCCCGACAAAATCGTAGGAAATAAATCTAAATCTTGATCACCCAATATAGGGTTACCAATACTTTGAAAACCACCTATAACTCTGACATTTGATTCAATCTCAAACCCTTGCGATCTATCTCCACTCACATTGGGTAAATATGTCCCTTCTTTAATCCTAATTTCATTTACATTATCACATCCACTTTGAATAGCTAATGCAGATCCAAGATTAGAAAATGCATTTGACCAATCGCTTCCATTTCTTAAACCCGCTGCATTTAGATCTACGTATATAATCGAGTCCATGCTGCAATCTCCAACAACATCGCTTGAGACGTATACTGCATAGGATCTAGGTGGCACGTGAATAGATATATTACCACTATTCACTAATGTTTTAGAAATATCACTTTTCCCTGTCTTTTCTAGCATCTCTAGACCATTCATCACAGGTCCAATCAGATTGAGCGAAACTTCTGCTTCAAGGGGATCGCCAGCAAAATTTATAGCAACAACAGTGGTTTTGTCAGAACCAATTCCACCCATATTCGTCTGGTAAATAAGGCTAGTATTATCAAATCCCGATGCATAAGTGATCCCATATGACGACCCAAATGCACTCAAATAATCAACTGAAGCGGCACCCGATATAAATTTACTATTTAGGTCAATTAACTGTTTGATATCATCCGCTAATGGAATCGTTGGTGCGTTGGCATTTTCTATCCCAAAATAATCAGAATAGAATACAGTAGGAGTTCCGATTTCAGGATTCGTCAATATATATGCATGTGGAAGTATCGGATCATTTAGCACAGGCTCATCATCCGCTCTAAAATCATGATTATTTATAAAGGTTACTGTGTGATCCTTATTTCCCCCAGCTCCTCTGACAATTCCTGAATTGAATATATTTCTCACATCATAACCAAAAACATCACAACCTGACCTTAGTGATTCCCTAAGTGCGAAATCAAAAATCTTCACATCTATTTCTGACTGTGCGGCAGCGCTCATTCCTCCATTTACTGCATCCGTCCAGCCTTTTAATGTCCCAGCATTAAAATCATAGAACTCACCAACAACAAAGTCAGGAGATTGTCCACTTAACTGTAATTCATCCATTAGATAGCTTATAAATGAAGGGGGAAAGTGCTTTACAGCATCCATTCGCAATCCTTCGATTCCGACATCAGAATTTAGCCATTTTGTCCAGTCTCTAAGACCTTCTTTTGTAGATAATACATCTTGATCATAATCGTAGAAAAACAACATTTCATCCAGATCTCCAGATAATTGAGTTGGATTCCCGTTGGGTTTGAAATTTAAATAGGTCATAGCGCCTTGTCCGCTAGGCATATCCGTAAAATCAGTGTATGTCTGATATATAATTTGTGATTGAATATCCATAGAACCATTCCAGACACCAATAATATCGTGATCACTGTATCCACCATTATTATTCAAGTATATGTAAATGGAATCTCCAGCCGCATCGAAATCTGCAGCCGATAGTGTCAGTGCATATTCATCGATTCCACATCCAAACGTACAAAAGTAATCATTATCTATATTGGCTATACAATCTACCCCAAGGCTAACTGCAGTATTTCCTTGGCCGCAGTCACCTCCGCCATTAGGTTCCGTTTCTGAAATTGCAGGCATATTTTGATATCCAACTAAATTTGTCTCTGCATAGAATTTATATTCATAATTATAAAAATCAGCATGCCCAGATCTCGATCTTACTTTTATATAATATGTCGTAGCTCCATTTCCTGTGCTGCCGCCAATAGGAATAACCAATCTAAATCTATCAGAAGGGAAAGGATTATCTCCATTGTTTCTTTTGGTACAATTGAAATTCTCGATCCAACCTTCGACGGCTGGATTCGCTTCTGGAGATCCGCCATCTCTATGATTATAAACGACATCTGCAACAGTCTTTATTCCTGCATTATTAAGTGCAGTTATAGATGCATCTAATTGAGTTCTTGTTCCATATCCTGTTGCACCCTGTCCATATTCTCCGAGATCATATAGATCTTTTGGATCGTAACCATTACTACCACTTCCAAAACTAGCTCTACTCAGCGGCGGTAGCCATAAATGTGTAATCCCAGCATCTCCCAACTCTGCAGCTTTGGAGGCCATAGTGTCTGCCCACGTATTTCCATCCACTGTTTTTGGATAATCCCAATACCAGCCTTGCATAAGAACATCTTGAGCAATTGAGAAGGAGGATAAGAAAAGAAAAAAGGTAATTATGGAGAGTTTCATATTGGTTGGTTTTTATACATTTCAGAAATCAACTACTGATAATTATGATTAGAGAATCAGAGAAAAAATCGATACTAACTGCTTTGTGTTATGGTGACACAATGTAATAAAAACAGATGATTTTGCTGCGATTAGAAGATAGAAAATTCTTAGTCAGTTAGAATTTTGAAAACTAACTAAATTGGAGTGCCGTTGGAGTCTGTTTCTAGTATAAAAAATCTAAAATTAGTACTAGTTCCAAAGCCATTATCTTGGCTTCCTAAAACAAGAATATTACCATTTTCTTTTTCATAAATCTTGCTACCTATCTCTGAAGAGTTACTGCCTATAATTGTCCAAGTCTATAAAATCAACCTAACTGAACAAATTAAGTTAAAGGCACATCATATACCCCCAACCCCCATATGTCGCTCATATATCCCCAAATCCAAATCATCCACACAAGCAGCCTGCGAAACAACCAACTCCTTCGTCTCCTTGATCTGAGTATCGGTCCATTCTACAAACTCGACTCCTTCAATAGACTTTACATTCAGTGCTTTGTTTCTTACATCCATCTCGTCCAGAAAATCATTAAATATCTTTACTGTTTTCTCTTTTCCAAATTGTAGAAGACTGATCAGAAACCGATTACCATTTATTGTAGTTGTATCTTCTTGTAGATCTACTACATCGTCATTGATTTCTGTAACAAGATCGAACGTTCTCCATTCTGAAGTTCTAATTACTTT
>Ga0114957_1003880_pt1 | contig 13188 bp, 15 predicted proteins | sample BantaG_FD_87175 | JGI IMG/M metagenome (GOLD analysis project Ga0114957, IMG submission 87175) | Marine algal microbial communities from Bantry Bay, Ireland - BantryBay_4 metaG | ecosystem: Host-associated > Algae > Red algae > Unclassified | place: Bantry Bay, Ireland | collected 2014-11-21 | reverse complement strand
TATTTTATTTAAATTGACCGGTTTGAGCTAATATTTTAGCGTGAATAAATTATTGTTTCTATAAACGCTATCCTTTATAATGACATTTATCATATCAGAAAACGAACAGTTCTCGCAATAGTATACGAATCAAGAATTAACTTATTTGAACAAAAGTATTTTAAGATTGAGAGATACTTTAGTGGAAAATAAAAATTTATGAATGTACAAGCATATTTAGCTTTTAATGGTAATTGCCTGGAAGCCCTAAACTTTTACGGCAAAATTTTTAATGCGGATGTTAAAAACCGTCAAACTTATGAGGATAAGAAAATCGATGTTCCCAGCAGTTATAGAGATCGGCTACAGCATGCAGAGTTGAAAGGAAAAGGAATTCATTTAATGGCATACGATGCCGCTCCTGATACGCCGATAAATAGCGGAAATCAAATACACATGAGTGTAGATGTGAATAATGAAAACGAAGCTCGTAAGGTATTTGACAAACTTTCGGGGCAAGGTCAAGTTCATCATGAATTCAGAGAGCGAGAATGGGGTTATTTTGGAAGATGTAGAGATCAATATGGTATCAACTGGATGGTAAATTGTAATAAATAAAACACGATGATACAGAAAATATTCGAATACCACGACGTAGCTCAGAGCATGAGGTTAGAGAAGATTGCAAATGAAAAACTAGATAAGTTAGGTGAGAAATACGATATGGTGATTAGAGCTGATATTTTTTTAAGGAAGAAAATACCACTTCGGACCAAACCGGTAAAATTTGTAATATTAGATTGAGTCTGCCGGGCCCACGATTGTTCGCTGAAGCTAGTTACAATAATTTTGAGAGTGCTATAAATGAATCTGTGAGTGATTTAGAGCGACAATTACGTAAAAGAAAAGAGAAAATGAAAGACTATTAATTTAAAGTTAAAACTATGAATAGTGAACAATTAGAAGGCAAATGGAATCAGATAAAAGGAAATTTTAAACAGAAGTACGCCACCTTAACAGACAGTGATTTAACCTTTGCCGAAGGTAAATTTGATGAATTGTTAGGCAGACTTCAAGAGAAAACAGGAAAAAAGAAAGAGGAACTGATGAAAGAAATCTCCGAATGGTAACTACCAATTTTCCAAATAGGCATAAAACCCTTGGCACATTGTCGAGGGTTTTTTATACAATTCTGTTCATATAATTATTGTCTTTATCCACTGCTATTGGTATGCCAATGCGGCCAAGGAGAAGAACTAAAAACACCTAAACCAATTACCTGCAAATAGGTATCAAAGCAGGAGTGATAATTTCATAACAACAAAATTGGCCAGTAAACAGCACACAATCTTATTCTTCGACAATACCCACATTGCTAGGCCTAATTCCCTTTCCGTATCTATCGGCATAGACTTTCGTAAATGCAGCACCAAAGAAAAGTATGAGGCAAGAGTATGACACCCACAATAAAATTAAGACTACTGTGCCAGCCGCACCATAAGTCGACCCAGGTTCCATTTGGGTAAAGTACAGGCTGAGCAGTAATTTGCCAAGAACAAATAAGAAGGCTGTTATAAAAGCACCTATCCATACTGTTTTCCATCTGATAATGGCATCGGGCAAGTATCTAAACATCAATGCAAAAAGTAATGAGATAATACCAATTGAAACTATAAAGTCTATTGTGTATGCGAGATAAATCAGAACATCAGGTAGATGTGATGAAATAAAATTGCTTAATGTCGTGATGGCTGTGGTCAAGATAAAACTGATTAATAACAAGAATCCAATAACCAAAATAAAGGCAAAACTTCGCGCACGATCGATTACCATTTTACGGAATACCGCTTTTGGATCAGGTTTAATGTTCCAAATTTGATTAAGTGATATTTTAAGCTGATAAAAAACTCCAGTAGCTCCGAAGATTAACATTGCAATACCGATAATTGTTGAGATGAGATTTTTATCCTCATTTTGTGATTCGGCTATCATCTCTTCAATTGACGTTGCGGCCTCAGCGCCAAGGGCGGCCGTAAATTCATCTGTCATTTCACCTTGAACCACCTCTGCGCCCCAAATTGAACCTACAATATTTAAAATAATGACTAAAAGTGCCGGTAAGGAAAGTACTGCGTAATACGCCACTATGGCACTAAGACGAAAAGGATCTTCAGCCATCCATTGGGTATATGTTTTGGCGAACAGAGAAGGTAGATGCAGCCAACTAAATTTTGCCTTATTTTCCTCTTCCATTAAGCGAGCATTGATTTGATATCGTTAGACCATGACGGATATGTAAAGATCATCATTTTAATTTCTTTTGTCATAGTACCCGTATTCATGGCCATTGTGAAGAGATTGATGATTTCACTAGCTTCCGGCCCTACCAAATGGGCACCAACAATCTGATCGGTTCTTTCATTGATCAAAACTTTATAGGCGTAAGAACCTCCATTAATACGTTTGTTATTGTACCAATGTGAACTATTATCGCTTTTAACAATAACATTCTTGTATCGACTTAGGGCCTCTTCCTCAGAATAACCTACCGAGGCTAAATTAGGTAAGGTGAAGACAACAGATGGTACAACCGGCGTTTTGATTTTACGTAGTTTCGTTTGAGTAAGATTCTCGGCAACGATATTGGCTTCAAAACCAGATAAGGGTGATAGTGGTAGACTATGGTCGGCTACGTCGCCACAGGCGAAGACATTTTTGTTGCTCTTGCTTCTCAGGTATTCGTCTACAATAATTCCGTTGGTATCATAGTTGACAACCCCGGCTTCTAAATCCATATTTTCTATGGATGGGATTCGCCCTGCAGTATTAAAAACCATATTTGTTTTAATCGATTTTGTAGCCTTGCCCTCGGTATAGGTAAGTTTAAATTTTTTTCCTTTCCTTTTGATTTTAGTGACCTCAGCATTATAAACAAATCGAATACCTAATCGCTCTGACTCTTTCGTGACTAAGGAGACCATGTCGTCTTCGAAACTTTTCAATGCGCTATCGCTGCGGTCAATTATAATTACTTTACTACTTGCGCGTGCAGCCATCTGGGCAAACTCCATTCCTATGTACCCCGCTCCGAGAAAAGTAATTTTCTTAGGAAGCTGTTTTAAACTTAGAAAGTCATCGCTCTGCTTTAAATAGTTACTTCCTTTAATATCAATTTTGCGTGATACTAGACCTGTAGCGAGTACTATTTTTTCGGCCTCGATTTCGATATTGTTGACTACCATTGTATTGAGACCAATGAATTTGGGCGCACCGCTGAAAAGGGTGATATTCTTCTCTTTTAAATCTTTTTTTGTGTCTTTCGGAATATGGGAAGTAAATGTTTTTTTGAATTTTTGAAGTGATTTCCAATTCAATTGGGGTTTGGCTTCAATACCATTACCTTCCAAGTCGTTTGCACGCTGCATTATTTCTGTAGCACCCAAAAGCACTTTTTTAGGATCACAACCTCTGTTTGCGCAGGTGCCGCCCAACTCCCTATTTTCTGCCATGGCGACTTTTAAACCTTGGGCTACACATTTCTCAGCTACTATCTTACCCGCAGTTCCACTGCCTACGACAAATACATCGAACTTTTTCTTTTCCATTTGTACAAGTTAAAATGCTTTTATTCATTCGTTTGCTTCATATCAAGTGAAGGTTAACCCGATAACGATTTTTATTAAAAAACTAGTAAAATCTCAAATATTGTTGTTGATTTATAAAGTCAATTTTATCTCTTATTGCATCTGTTACTCAGACTAAATCCCCTTAAATTAGTATCACTTAAAATTAGAAAAAATGAACAAATTTATTAGGGCATTGTTAGCTGGTTGGGGAGCAAAAAAAATTGGCGGCGGAAAATGTGGCTGTATTGGCGTCGTGATCGTATTTATTATTTTGTATTGGTTGTCTGGTCTTGTGCTTTAATGACTAGAGCTCTGAAAACTCAACCTATTTGAACTGTTGAATCCAATAACAAATCAATTCTTCAACTGGGATTGGCCTAATTCTATGAAATTATCAAATATTTACATATATCCATTAAAATCTAGTAAGGCCATTAAGATGGATTTTTCGGAGGTTCTGACTACCGGTCTTGCAAATGATCGAACCATGGCGGCTATAGGGGAATCTAATAAAGTTATTACCGGAAGAGAATTTCCAGCGCTTACTTCGATAACTGCGACCGTGTCTGGAAATACCCTCAAATTGGCCAAACACGGGCGAAAGCAACTTGAAATAGCACTTCCGATAGGTGAGAAGGCCAACTTCAGTTTTAAATTATTTCGAAATACGGTAGAGGGAATCAAGTGCGATGATGCAGCTTCAGAATGGCTTAGCGATGTTCTTGGAATAAATTGTAGTTTAGCATATATCGATTCAAATTTTCGACAAATAGATACGAAACGAGGTGGAAAAATAGATGACCGTTTTGCCTATGCCGATGCCTCGCCTATTCATTTGATTACTGAAGAATCATTAGGGGTCCTAAATTCAATAATGAAAAAGAATGTTTCTGAACTGAATTTTAGGCCTAACTTGGTTGTAAAAGGAGGTAAGGCCTTCGATGAAGATTCTTGGAAATCTATTGTTATAAATGATTGTGTGTTCGAGGTGCATTATAAATGCGAACGTTGCATTTTTACAACGGTAAACCCGGCAACTTTTTTAAAAGATGAAGAAATGCAACCATTGGCCACTTTAGCAAAATTTCGAAGAAACCGTAAAGAACCATTGACTTTTGGTGTGTATCTGGTTCCAAGAAAAACGGGTAGCATCTCTATAGGTGATGACATACAGGTGAAAAAGTAACCATGACCGATACAAAGAAAGAGATACAACAGAGAATATTGGCTATAGTTGGTGGTGGCCCCAGAGGTTTATCTGCGCTTGAAAGTATGTACGGTTGCTTGTCCTCTAGCGGAAATTTTAAAGCTATACGAACTATTTTGTTCGAGAAAGAAGAACTGCCAGGTGCAGGTCCCGTTTATTCTTTGGAACAACTAGACACCAATTGGCTGAATGTATCGGAAAGAGGACTTACAATTCCACCACGAGTTGAAATTCATAATGAGAGCATTGTAATTCCGCCCTTTGCTTCCTATCAAAATTGGGCAGGCTACAATGTTAGTAAAACGAACAAGCAAGAGCGCGATAAATTTCCGCTACGGTCTACTTTAGGTAAATATCTAAACGAACGCTATCAGTCAATTGCTTCGGTCCTGGTTGCAGCAGATTTGCTGGAAATTGTAAAAGGGGAAGTTATACGTGCCGATTGGGAAAAAAATGAATTTAAGATAGTTATAAATGATGGCCGGGAGTATATGGCCGATGAGTTGGTATTGACAATAGGACACCAGCCGACGCGAAATTCGGAACAGCTATCGACATGGTTGAAATATTCTGGAAGTAATCATTCTGTAGTGCTTAAAGTGAGCCCATACCCAGTTAAAGACATTCTTAAATCTAAAAAATCGCATGTTGACAGCGTGGTAGGTTTAAGGGGATTTGGTTTGGCTATGATTGATGTCATGCGGGCGTTGACTGTTGGTTTGGGTGGTGCATTTCGGGTTGTCGATGAGGACACCCAAGAAATGAAATATGTAAAAAGTGGTAATGAGCCTGCTAAAATAATACCCTTTTCCCTAGATGGGCTACCTATGGCACCAAAACCGTTGAACCTTGCAATAGATGAATTGTATTTTCCTACCGATACCGAAAAGAAAGATTTTCAGGATGCTATCAGTCATATTTCAAAAAGAGGTGAGGCTAAGAGCCATACTTTTTTAATCGCCGCGATCACTCCTATCACTTGTAGGGTTTTCTTTGCGCTTGGTGATAAAGCCTATGCACATAATCTTAAAGAAACAGCGATTAGCGAGATTATTAGATTGTGGTTGGAAAATCCCGATTATGAGCATGAACTAATCGTGGCGAAAACGAACCCAACGGTAACTATGGTTGAAGAATATGTGGGAATGGCGACTAGTACCGTCCCCGTTAGCTTAGATTTTTGCATAGGTCATGTATGGCGACACTGCCAACCTAGCTTATACCAGGCGACCTCATATTCCAATTTAAAAGATGAGGTTATTGCCTCGATTATTCAATTAGACGAGCGATTAAAACGCTATTCTTATGGCCCTCCGGTGGCTAGTTTACAACAATTACTTGCTTTGGTCAGAGCGGATGTTATAAGCTTAGAATATGTAAATGACCCGGACATTCAAACCAACAGTAATGGCTGGAAACTGGCAAATGACGAAGAAACCGTAATTGTCGATTTTATGGTGAATTCAGTTTTGGATGCGCCAAAGCTACTGGAGGTTGATTCCCCCATTATCCATAACTTCTTGGAAGAATCGTTATTAAAACCCATACACGGCGAACTGGGCATAGAAACCTATAAGAACGGCTGTGTTATTTTGGATGGAGTAGAAAAGCAAATACCTTTGGCGGTTTTGGGTAGATTGGCTAAAGGCACACTAATAGGTGTTGATGCGATTTTGGAGTGTTTTGGAGAGCGTTCTAAACTATGGGCCTTAGGGGTAATAAAACGATTAAAATTTTTAGAAAGTACAGGTATGAAGTAGTTAACGAATTGCTCCTACTGGTAAGTAAACGTATTCAATTAAATAAATCATTGTGAAAACGATTCTAAAAATCATTAAAAAGTCTTACATAAAGGTTCTCAAGAGCATTGCATTTTATCCTGGGATAATCTGCATAGGTTTTTTGATGCTTGCCTTAGGCGCCCTAAATCTTGAAAGTGCTGCTGTACTTAGTGATATTAAGAAAGAATTTCCGTATTTTTTAATTACGGACTATGAGACTGCCCGCGCCATATTGACCACCCTTATCGGAGGAGTGCTTTCGCTGACCGTTTTTAGCTTTACCATGGTGATGTTAGTGCTAAACCAAGCCTCTTCGGATTTTTCGCCTAGGCTATTGCCCGGGCTTATTTCCAATAAACGACACCAAATTATTTTAGGCATTTATATCGGTTCGTTGTTGTATTGTATTCTTGTACTGATTGCCCTAGGCGCAAACGGTGTTGATTCGCAATCTTTGGGGTTATCGACAATGATTGCTGCTTTTGTAGGAGTCCTGTGTATAGGGCTGTTCGTTTATTTTATTCATAATATATCAGGAGCAGTACAAATTCATAATATTATCAATCTTATCTTTCAAAAAAGTGACGGCTATCTAGACGAACAGTGGAATATTCAGAAAGGTGCTAAATTATCTGTCAGCACTACCGATACAGATGATTGGCATACAATTAACTGCAAAGATTCGGGGTATTTCAAAGGCTTCGATACAACTCTTTTGACTGAGCCGCTTGCTAACCGATTGAGCCATATTGAAGTGTTACCCTATTTAAATTATCATTTGTGGGAGGGTATGCCATTGATCAAAACGAAAAAAGAAATGTCTCTCGAGGAACAGGAAGGACTTTTATTTTGTATTAAGCTATCTTCCGATAGGCACGAGGGAGATAAAGGCATCGGAGGCATGATTAAATTAATGGAAATTGCAGTCAAAGCCATGTCTCCTGGTATCAACGATCCTGGTACGGCTATCGATGCGATTACCAAGCTGGGACGCCTACTTCGAAAATTTTTGAAATTACCCAATGTCACTATAGAAAAATTGGAATGTGGTGTACAACTTATTCGAAATACGGTAACAGCGGATGAGCTGATGCGAACAATAGTGCAACCTATACGGTTATATTCGAAAATTGATAGCGTAGTTCTTTATGAACTTGTGACTGCCATACATTACATTCTTCGAACCACAGAGCTGTCAGATGAGAATAAGGCTTCCGTTGAAAGAGAATTGCACAATTTTAAGTTCGATATTGAAAATAATATTGAAAATGATGCCGATAGGCTAAGGTTATTGAAATTATTAAGTGGGGGGTTGCCCTTATCGGAATCTTAATTAAATACAGATATAATTGAGGGCAGTGGCGCGCAGCAGTTTATTCCTTTAGGACTACTTTTTCTACTAATTGATTGCGCAAGTGTTTTACTCAAAAGGATTAATAAATTCAGCGTTATTTAAAATCGTAAACTGAGCGATTTACTATATTAATGCTCGCTCAACCCTATATGATTTAAGACAACTAACTTTCAAATGAAAAAAATAAATAAAAGCACTTCTCTTTTACAAAAGATACTCAAACAACCTGAGGAAGTAATAGATACGATGGACTTGATTTACCTAAAAAGCGAGCAGTTATCAATTGCGAGAAAACGTGAGGGGAAAAAATTTCAATACGCGTTAAATGGTAAGCTGATCAATGTAAAAAGTCAATTGAATCGAATTGATAAATTGGTTATTCCGCCTGCATGGGAAGATGTGAAAATAGCACATCTACCAAACGGACATTTACAGGCTATAGGGTATGACTTAAAAAACAGAAAACAGTATAGATACCATCCTACATGGAATAGTATTCGCAACCAAACCAAATTTTATAAGATGGGTATTTTCGGACGCCAACTGCCAAAAATCAGGAGGGTGGTCGAAAATGACTTAGCGCAAAGTGGTTGGCCAAAGTCGAAAGTAATGGCATTGATCATACGGCTTATGGAAGAAACACATATTCGAATCGGAAACGAACAGTATGCAAAGAGAAATAGTACCTATGGTCTTTCAACTTTAAGAAGTCGTCATATAAAAACCTTTAAAGACAAGATAAAATTTCAATTTATCGGTAAACGAGGTAAGGAACACAATATTACCCTCCGCAACAAAAAGTTGATGCGATTAGTAAATAGATGTGAAGAAATACCGGGGTGGGAACTGTTTAAATTCTATGATGAAAACGGGAATAAACAAGTAGTGGAAAGTGGTATGGTCAACGAATACATACATAGTATTTGCGGTGAATTATTTACCGCAAAAGATTTTCGTACATGGGCAGCTTCGCTAGTGTTCTTTGAAAGTTTACAAGCTATGAAAGCACCTAAGACCGAGAAGCGGATACAAAAGAATATTCTAAGTGCTTTTGATCAAGCTGCTAAAGAATTGGGTAACACCAGAAACGTTTGTAGAAAATATTATGTACATCCAGCCTTAGTTGAAAACTATGAAGATAATTTACTATCGACATCTTTTAAGTTGACCAATGCAGTGCAGGACAAAGATTATTTTTCATCTTCTGAGATAGCAATTTTAAAGATTTATGATGAATACACACCAGATTTTATGACTGCCAAAAACAAATAGAAATTAGGCGCGTTCTACTTCCGATTCACTTTTTAGTACATGGTCGCCGTCTTCTTGCTCGATATATAGTGCCTTGTTATCTGATGCTCCATTTCGGGTAACATCAGAACCTTTTATGGTTTTTGACACCTTATCGGTGTAGGTCTCAATTACCTTGCCCTCGGCTGTTCCGTTTCCCCACTTCCATTTCACTTTCGTACCTTTTCTAATCATCGTTCTAAATTTTAAAAATTGTAACTAACTTATTTGTATGGTTTCTCCAATCCAGCACTGTCAGGTTTTATAAATTTTATAACATCAGACGGATTTTCAATTTTATAGACTTTCTCACCCAGTACTAAAATCGAGAACGAGGCCAGATTTGGCTTCTTGTCTAAAATCTTCAACCAGCCCGAATCATCCATAACAATAGGTGTTTTGCCGTATTCTGCTTGAAAATCGGGATGAGATTGATTTATCAATTCAGAAATTTTTAATTCTAGAGCCATCGCGATTTCAGCCCAAATCGTCCCAGTTGCATTATCCTTATTTGTGTCGATTGCCAAGATTGCTTTGTTGCTTGATGCGACGTAGGCATAGGTCTGCTTTCCGATAGGATTGTTAGAATTATAATATAAAATAGCTTGATTTTTATCTTTCCCTAAAACACCCATCCTAAATTTTTTAATGAAATTAATATATGTTAAAAACGAGTGTTGACCCTATCGAACAAGATTGTAACACATACGATAGTATGTCTTGTGAAGCTGTTTTTGCTTTGTTATATTGAATAATAGCACAATCAGAGATCAAGCTTGAAGAAATAGGAACGATTAATGAAACCAATTATAATAGTACTTTTTATGACTACCATGATTTCAGCACAAACAGAAATACCCCAAAGTATAAAAGAAGAAGCCTTAGTTGCGCTATCATTTTACCCCGAACTAAAAGAAGTGCCAATTGCCTTTAAATTCAAGAAAAAAATAAAGAAGTCGACCATGCAGGCGCAACCCATTTTTACGAGCCTGATATCAAAAAGCAGAAAATATGTGATTTTAATTAGCGAGCGATTTACTATTGCGGATACCACGTACCTCACCAAAGACATTCCAAAAGACATTATGATCGGTTGGTTGGGTCATGAACTCGGTCACGTAATGGATTACAGAAATAGAAGTAGTATGGGCTTGGTGTGGTTTGGTATCAAATACCTCTTTTCGAGCAGATATATCCAAAAAGCAGAACGGGCAGCAGATACTTATGCGGTAAGAAGCGGTATGGAAGAGTACATATTGAAAACAAAAGCTTTTATTCTAGAGGAAGCCGGTATACCAGAAAAGTATCGAAATAGAATCAAAAAACTCTACCTATCGCCCGAAGAAATAATGGAAATCGTTGAAGAACGAGATTTAGATAAACTTAAAGCAATCGAACACTCAGATAACTAATTTGAACTACCGATGAAATTTTCCCATTCCTTAAATTTATCTTCACCCATTACACGCTCCATTTTTACTTGACCACCTTTCTTTTTGTTATTCGCGCTCCATTCATGAAAAACTGATTGGTCTATCGTATGCACTTTTACGCCTTTGAGCGCTTTTGACCTTGCAACATTATAATTCTTATTAGCATCTTTTAGAAAGCCGTCCAAAGACTCCGCCAGTGTTTCTGAATCCTTAACGGTATCGGTTCCCAAATACCAAGAGTGATAGAATCCGTCATCGAACTTCTTTGCGCACAAGGTATACTCGGGAATAGCAATATCAAACTTCCTTTCTAATTTTGAAATAGCAGTATCTAGCTTATTTACAGACAACTGTGAACCGACCGTGTTCAAGAAAAATTTGGTCCTACCCGTTATTTTGATTTCGGCCCTTTCAATATCAGTAAATTCTATAGTATCCCCAATCATGTAACGCCACGCACCTGCAACAGTGCTAATAATCAATACATAATCTTGATTCAACACGACTTCATCGATAGTTAGGGATTTTGCTTCTTGCTTTATCGAACCATCATCATTTATAATATCAGCGGTAAACGGAACAAACTCAAAATAGATGCCGTTATCGGTAACGAGTTGCATTGAATCTGTTTCGGGTCTACTTTGAAAAGCGATAAAACCTTCAGACGCCAAATAGGTGTCAATGACAGTTACAGGTTTCCCCATCAGGGCATTAAAACTTTTTTCATATGGCCCAAATGCTACCCCACCTGAGGTATACACTTGTAGATTGGGCCAGATATCGTGAATAGTACCTAGCTTGTGAGCCGAAATTACTTCTTCCAACATTAACTCGATCCAGGAGGGTATACCGCTCAATGCCCCTATATCCCAATTCGGAGCCTCTGCTACGATTTTTTTTACGCGCTCATCCCAATCGTCGATTTCAGAGATTTCCTTGCCTGGTTTATAGTAACCTCTAAACCAAGAAGGTATATTGCTAGCACTGATTCCGCTAATTTCTCCCTCTAAATGATCGTCTTTTTTCGTCAGATCGGTAGAGCTACCCAACATGAGAATTCCCTTTTCAAAAAACTCGGAAGGTAAATCAAAGTTCGAAAGTGCCAACACTTGTTGAATGCCGGCTTGCTGAATCGCTTTAATCATATCTTGGGTTACGGGAATTCGTTTGCTGGTCTTACCTGTAGTTCCAGAACTCAGCGCATAGTGGTCAGGACTACCGGGCCAAGTCACATTTTCTTTCCCTTCGTTATATTGTTGTTCCCACCATTTTGAATTGATTTCCGCATAATCGAAATAAGGGACCGTTGCCGAGAAAGCTGTTTGCGGATTTTCAGAATCTAGTACTTCTGTGAAGCCATATTTCTTGCCGAAAGCCGTTTCTTTGGCTGTTTCCAATAATTCAAGTAGTACTTTTTGCTGGTCTTCAATGGGGCTTTTGTCGGAGGTTAATTTATCCGATGTTTGTATAAGTCCTTTAATCAATGATCCTATTAGGGGCATGTTCTTGTTTTTATGGTTTTAAGTAAACTACCTTGGGGCAAGCCCGCAAGCCTCTGAGCATTTAAATCTCAATTATCGAGTAAAAAAAAAGAGCGGAACAATTCCGCTCTTTAATTCTTTTCTGGGTGTTATGCATTAACGACCTGTGCTTCGTGCTTGCCTTCTTTGATTTCTTCTATTACCTTGGCAATAAAGGCTGGTAAATCTTTAGGGCTTCTGCTGGTGACCAAACCGTGGTCGACAACTACCTCTTTGTCTTCCCAGTGGGCTCCTGCGTTAATCACATCATCTTTTATACTGTGATATGACGTTACCTTTCTGTTTTCGATGACATCAGCACTTATTAAAAGCCATGGTGCATGGCATATGGCTGCGACGGGCTTACCACTTTTAAAAAAGTCGCGGATAAAACTTAAGGCGTTTTGATCCGTTCGCAATTTATCTGGATTAGCTACCCCGCCTGGTAAGACCAAAGCGTTATAATCGTTTTCGTTTACATCTGTGACCAAATAATTAACTTGTGTATTATCACCCCAATTATCTCCGTGCCAACCTTTGATGTTCCCTTCTTTTATGGAAATGATATCGACCCTTGCGCCTTCATTTTCTAAGGCTTTTACAGGTTCGAATAATTCTGATTGTTCAAAACCGTCTGTGGCTAAAACGGCTACTCTTTTGTTTTCTAACTTCATGTGTAATGTTTTAAATTATTTAAAAACTACTCTAGCTTTCTTACACGGGCAATATACGAGTACATCTGTTGAAAATAGTGCTGTAATGATAGAGATGTGGATGCATTTGCGAGTTCCAGTCTGCTTTAAGAAGAACATTTTGTGTGGAGGCTATCGTATAAACCAAAAACAAAAAAGCCTCAGATATCTCTGAAGCTTTTTCTTAGTAGCGGGAACTGGACTCGAACCAGTGACCTTCGGGTTATGAGCCCGACGAGCTACCTACTGCTCTATCCCGCGATGTAACCAATCTCAACTTAGCTTTTAACTTTTGGGTAATGAGCC
>Ga0114957_1003878_pt1 | contig 13195 bp, 12 predicted proteins | sample BantaG_FD_87175 | JGI IMG/M metagenome (GOLD analysis project Ga0114957, IMG submission 87175) | Marine algal microbial communities from Bantry Bay, Ireland - BantryBay_4 metaG | ecosystem: Host-associated > Algae > Red algae > Unclassified | place: Bantry Bay, Ireland | collected 2014-11-21 | reverse complement strand
GTTCTTTCTGTTCCTAGATGCTGCTCGTAAAACTGTCTTTTCTTTTTTTCGGATAGGATGGATAGCATTTGATTTCTACGGCGACGTTCTTCCATGGGAACTACACCATTGGCGGAAGCCGCTAAAGTATTATTACGCTCAGAATAGGTAAAGACATGTAAATAAGAAATGTCTAAGTCTTTTAGAAAATTATAGGTAGTCATAAACTCCTCCTCTGTTTCTCCCGGGAATCCTACTATAACGTCTACCCCTATGCAACAGTGCGGCATGAGCGTTTTTATTTTTTTGACTCTGTCGACGTACAGATCAGATCGATATCGTCGACGCATATCTTTGAGGATTTTATCAGATCCGGATTGTAAAGGCATATGGAAATGAGGCACAAATCTTTGTGACTGAGAGACATATTCTATGATCTCATCATTACATAGATTAGGCTCGATAGATGATATTCTAAAACGAGAGATTCCCTCTACTTTATCCAGTTCTTTTATCAGATCTAGAAACGTTCCTTCCGTTCTTTCTTTAACCCCCTCTTTTTCTGTCAGTCCAAAATCACCAATATTGACGCCAGTCAAAACGATTTCTTTTACACCTGCCTGAGCAATAACCTTGGCAGATTTTACGATGTTATCGATACTATCAGAACGAGATTTTCCTCTAGCTTGAGGAATTGTACAAAACGTGCACTTATAGTCACAGCCATCTTGGACTTTTAAAAATGATCTCGTACGATCGCCGATAGAATAGGCGTTATTAAAAGTATTTAACTCTCGTAGTTCCCCTGCTTTGATCATTCCACGATCTGTAGTCGCAGATAAGTCATCGATATAATTTAGGATATTAAATTTTTCTGTAGCTCCGAGGACGAGATCAACGCCATCTATATCTGCTATTTCTTCTGGCTTTAACTGTGCATAACATCCGATCACTACCACACGAGCGTCGTTATTATTTTTTAATGCGGATCGTACTGCTTTACGACATTTACGATCTGCAAAATCAGTAACCGAACAAGTATTCAGAATATAAATATCTGCAGGATCAGAATAGGGAACCGCAATATATCCATGATCCTCAAACTGCCGCTTTATAGAGGAGGTTTCAGAAAAATTTAGTTTACAACCTAGGGTCTGGAATGCTACGGTACGCTGTGTGGACATTTATTTTAACGGTTAACGGGTTTAACGGTTTTATGATTGTAAAGATATGATTTTTGAAGCTTTGTTGAATTTCCTTTTTTGCATTTTTTGACCAATTAACTTTAATCATTACCGATTGACCTCATTACTTAAGTATCAAGTATCAAGTAGTGTTTTTATTTTTTCACTAATCACTAATCACTAATCACTAATCACTAATCACTAATCACTAATCACTAATCGCTAATCGCTAATCACAAGCCTACAAGCCCACAAGTCCTAAAGCTCATTACACATTTATACCATTTATACCTTTAAACCATTATAACGTACACCCATTAAAAAAACATCACTTCGTTTTCAGCTTTTTCTTCAGTGCTTGTAATTCGTCTCTGTGTTGAGCGGCGGTGATAAAGTCTAAGTCTTTTGCAGCGGCTTTCATTTTTGACTCTGTCTCCGACACTAATCTCTCCAGCTGATCTCTACTCATATAATTTATAATCGGATCTGCCGCGATACTCGGTTCGTCAGCTTCGATGTATGCATTTGATTTTTTACCTCTGATATCTAAGATCGATTTCTGGTTCATAATATCTTCTTTAGATTTAAATATCGTCTGCGGAGTGATTCCATGCTCTTCGTTATAAGCGATCTGTATGGCTCTTCTTCTATTAGTCTCATCGATGGTATGCTGCATACTTTTAGTCACCTTATCAGCATAAAATATTACGGTCCCGTTAGAGTTCCGAGCGGCACGACCAGAAGTCTGAGTAAGTGATCTAGCGTTACGCAAAAAGCCTTCTTTATCAGCATCCAGAATCGCTACGAGTGATACCTCTGGCAAGTCTAATCCTTCTCTCAGAAGGTTAACTCCTACCAGTACATCAAAAACACCTAAACGTAGATCTCGTAGTATTTCTACTCTGTCCATCGTGTCTACTTCTGAGTGGATGTACCTCACTTTTATATTAAGCCTTGCGAGATATTTAGTGAGTTCTTCTGACATTCTTTTAGTGAGTGTCGTTACTAAAACTCGCTCATCACTTTCGATTCTTTTTTGTATTTCTTCTAGTAGGTCATCGATCTGATTTAGACTAGGTCTTACTTCTATCGGAGGATCTAGTAATCCTGTCGGTCTTACGATTTGTTCTACTACTAGACCTTCTGTTTTTTCCAGCTCAAAATCTCCAGGCGTCGCACTTACAAATACGACTTGGTTAATCATGTTTTCGAATTCGTTAAAAGCCAGTGGTCTGTTATCTAGTGCGGAGGGTAGTCTAAACCCAAAATTGACTAGATTTAATTTACGAGCTCTATCACCGCCCCACATTCCTCTGACTTGTGGAATGGTTACATGACTTTCGTCAATCATCATCAAGTAATCATCAGGAAAAAAATCTAATAAACAAAAAGGTCTGGTCCCTGGTCGACGTCCATCAAAAAACCTAGAGTAGTTTTCGATACCGTTACAATATCCTAGCTCTCGCATCATCTCTATATCAAAGGTGACTCGTTCCTTTATCCGTTTTGCTTCTAGGTATCTGCCTTCTGAGATAAAGAACTTTTCGTGTTCGTGTAATTCGTCTTCTATTATTTTTATAATTTCTTTTAGCTTATCCTTAGGAGCGAGATATAGATTTGCTGGAAAGATAGCGGCAAAATCCATCGCCTCTATTTTTTTACCAGTCTCTAATTCTATCCGTTGGATACTCTCGATCTCATCTCCAAAAAAAGTAACTCGATAACCATAATCTGTATAGGATAGATTAATGTCTACAGTATCACCTCTTACTCTAAAGGTTCCTCTACTAAAATCGATTTCGCTTCTAGAATATAGGCTTTCTGTAAGGGTGTATAAAAAGGTGTTTCTAGAAATAACTTGACCTTTTTTAACTCTTATAATTCCGGCTTTGAGATCTTCGGGATTACCCATACCATAGATACAGGATACAGAGGCTACGATGATCACATCTCGTCTTCCTGACATAAGCGATGAGGATGCTCTCAGTCTTAGTTTATCTACCTCATCATTTATAGAGAGGTCTTTTTCTATGTAAGTGTCGCTTACTGACATGTAAGCTTCTGGCTGATAGTAATCGTAGTATGACACAAAATACTCTACCGCGTTATCCGGAAAAAACTCTGTAAACTCCGCATATAACTGTGCGGTAAGGGTTTTATTATGAGTAAGGATAAGGACAGGTTTGTTTAACTGGGCGATCACATTTGCCATGGTAAACGTTTTACCTGATCCAGTAACCCCCAGTAAGACCTGGGCATACTCATTATTCTTTACTCCATTTACCAGATGCTCGATAGCCTGAGGCTGATCTCCTGTAGGTTTAAATTTAGAGTTAAGGTTATACACACCCATGATGTCTTTTGTATATTTTAATTAAATCTAAGAGCTAATACAGAGAGCTTGCTCAGTGTTTAAAGCAATAAAAATCTTTGGCTAAAGTCTAATTCCTATTCTTCTTCTTGTTCTTCTGCTCCGTCTATTATCATCTGCTGATTGCCAAAACCGATTTTATTTATCGTCGGCTGATCATCATCATAGTCTTCCCAGTTAGCTACCTCGTTTACCAATTCATCTATATATCTAAGGATATAGCCTTCGTTAAGTTCTTCTGGTCTTACGATTTCTATATTTTTTGGAGGTCGTGGTTCTCCATATCCTTCTATATGAGGAGCTAAAACCATGACCATGATTTTTCCATTGAAAAGCTGTTGGAATACGAGAGCTCCATTAGATTTAATCATGCTTCTTTTAATATCACTATCTGGAATATTTTCAAAAATTCCACTTTTCTCTTTACCTAAATTTAGGATAACCACACCTAAATTTTCCATATTATCATTAAGCTCTATCTTACCACCTAAGCCTACTTTTTTATTGATGCTTTTTAGGGTTTTTATGATTAGTGGTTTTGACTCCGTTTCCCATTTAGATCTGTAGTCTATTGTGTTTTGTAAAAGACCCTTATAACGTTCTACTTTGCTTTTTAAATTTCCTAAATCCAGTTTCATATTTTTGTTTTAGATGGTGCAAATATAATAAGCCAATCTCATATTAATTTAATTTTTAATATGTTGTATTGAAATTTTCGTGGATTTATGTTTTAGACTTGAAAATATTCTCTTGTTGATTGATACTTTCTTCATGAATCGCGTTGATAAATTTTATGATAAAATCTTGGCTTAGTCCAGACTCTCCAGCTTGTTTTTTAGACTTTTCTATGATCTCATTCCATCTTTTTTGCTGAAGGATAGTCATATTATTATCTTTTTTATAAGCTCCTATTTGTCTAGCGATATTCATTCTATTAGACAGTAAGTTGATCAGCTCATCATCTACATTATTGATCTCCTGTCTTAGATACTCTAGTTTGCTTTGTAGCGGTTGGATATCTTCGTAATCTTCTCTGAGTACCATTTCTGTGATCATCTCACCTAGTACTTCTGGGGTGATTTGCTGTGCGGCATCACTCCATGCATTATCAGGATCGATATGGGACTCGATCATGAGACCGTCAAAATCTAAGTCCATTGCTTTTTGTCCTACTTCTTGTAATATATCTCTACGTCCACATATGTGACTCGGGTCGCAGATCAGCGGGAGGTCTTGTCTAAATCTTTTAAATTCTAGAGGTATTTGCCACTGAGGACGATTACGATAAAATTTTTCTCCTAGATTAGAGAACCCTCTATGGATTCCACCGATTTCTTTGATCCCTACTTTTTCTAATCTTTCGATGCCACCGAGCCATAGAGATAAATCTGGATTGATTGGATTTTTAACGAGGACAGGAATATCCACACCTTTTAAAGCATCTGCTATTTCCTGTACTGCAAAAGGATTTACAGTCGTCCTAGCTCCGATCCATAAAATATCAATCCCAAATTCTAAACACATTTCTACATGTGATGCCTTTGCTACTTCTACAGTAACGGGCATACCGGTTAGCTCTTTGGCTTTTTGTATCCACGGTAATCCTTTTACACCGACGCCTTCAAAAGAATTTGGTCTGGTTCTAGGTTTCCAGATACCTGCTCTTAGGATGTCTACCTTGTTAGTTTTAAATAATCTTTTGGCGGTATCTAGGACTTGTTCTTCTGTCTCTGCACTACAAGGTCCAGCGATAACGATCGGTCGCTTCTCTCTAGTTAACCATGTTTTCTCTTTTTTAGTTTTAGTCTCTTCTGTCATAACTTATTTATTTAGCACTTCTTTTATACGATTAGCTTCTTCCATTAATCGATAAGAAGCATTACTATCATCTTGCTCTAGAGCCGTTTTAAATTTTTGTAAGTAGTTGATGTATTGGTCTAGTGCAGTTATTAGATGGGTACTGTTTTTATTAAATATAGGAGCCCATGTTTGTGGAGCACTTTTAGCCAGTCGCACTGTCGATTCAAAACCCGTACCTGCAAGATTAAAAATCTGATTTTCATCTTTTTCAATATCAAGCACTGTTAGGCCTAAGGTAAACGAACTGATATGAGATAAGTGCGAAACATATGCCAAATGCTTATCGTGTTCTGAGGCAGATAGAAATAAAGTTTCTAATCCTAGACTAGTCAAGATTTTTAATCCTAAGTCTAGTGCATCGGCATCTGTTTTTTCTCGTTCACAGACGATGTTTTTTTTGTTTAAAAACAATCCTTTAATTGCGGCTTCTGGTCCAGAATATTCTGTTCCTGCTAGTGGATGAGCTGCTAGGAATCGACCACGACGAGGGTGATCGGAAACGGAAGCACAGATTTTTTCTTTAGTCGATCCAGAGTCTATTACCAGAGTGTCTTTATTTATGGAATCTAATATTCGCGGAAGCAGTAACTCTATCTTATCCACGGGAATAGCTAGGATAATGACATCCATATTTTCTATTAGATATTCAAGATTTTGACTCTGATTGATGATTCCGATCTCTAGTGCTTTTTGCAGATGAGATGCATTATTATCATAACCATAGAGGGTAACACCTATCTGAGCATTTAGATCTCGAGCGATCGATCCCCCTATTAATCCTAGTCCGATAACACCTATTTTTATCATAATATTTTTGCTATTCTTTCTTTGGCTTTCGCCAATGTTTTTACAGTATTGCATAGAGATGTCCGGATATATAAATCACCCTGATCTCCAAAAATAAATCCTGGTGTCATAAATACTTGAGCTTCTTTAAGTAGCTTATCTGACCAGTAGGTTCCATTGTGATCTGGTACTTTTGCCCAGACAAATAATCCCGCATTATCCTTAGCATAAACACACTGTAACATGTCCATCATCTCAAAAACGATATGTCTTCTCTCAGTATATTCCTTATCCTGATTTATAAACCATGATGGGTCAGATTGTAAAGCATGGGCGGCAGCGATCTGGACAGGTTTAAACATACCTGAATCCATATTACTTTTAAATTTTATAATCGTATTTAAGTAATCAGCCTTACCTAAAATTGCTCCTACTCTCCAACCAGACATATTAAAACTTTTACTTAGAGAGGTAAGCTCGAGTGCATGATCCTCAGCTCCGTCTATCGATAATATGCTCAGTGGATTTTTATTTAGTACCATCGCATATGGGTTATCGTTACAGATAAGAATCTCATGCTTCTGAGCAAACGAGATCAGATTCTCAAACAGTGTTTTACTTGCTTTACTTCCCGTGGGCATGTGTGGATAATTTATCCACATCAGTTTTACTTTAGATAGATCTTCTTTTTCTAACGATGCTAGATCTGGATACCATTGGTTTTCGGCATCTAGATTATATGTTCTGACTATTCCTTCTGCGATTAAAGTAGTACTGCGATAAGCGGGATACCCAGGATTAGGAACCAGAACATGGTCACCAGGATTTACAAAACTCATCGTGATATGCATGATCCCTTCCTTAGATCCGATCAGTGGAAGGACTTCTTTATCTGGATCGATATCTGTTTTAAAATAGGTACGATAAAAGTCACTAAAGGCTTTTCTTAGCTGGGATATGCCATAGTAGGACTGATACTGATGTGCTTTAGGATCATCTAGACTTTCTATAAGTTTTTTACTGGCTATAGGTGGAGGAGGTAAGTCTGGACTTCCGATTCCTAGATTGATGATATCCTTACCATCACGATTTAACTCCGCAATTTCTTTTAGTTTTTTTGCAAAGTAATACGTACCTACTTGATCCAGTCTTTTAGCTGATGATATCATGATACATTATTTATAGCAGTGGCTTTAAATAATGGAAGCGACGCTTTATTGTAAATTCCTAATGTCTGGAACTGGGTTTTCTTTATATGGATTATATTTTTTAGAGCCGTAAACTGATATAAAGCCATGGGATGAGAATGCATTTCTGTAGTATCAGATAACTTTTGTCTTGGAATGACCATTAAATTCATATTTATATATAAATATATTTCACCGATGATGCAAGAACTAGATTCTCTTAGGATCCTGTAGTGAGAGGAACCATTATAACCTTGTATCAATACTTTTTTATCAGTCATTTTTTGATATTGCACAAAAAAAAGAGTCCTAAAAAAGGACTCTATATTATTTATACACATGCATATATTAAGAGTCCTATTTCTCATCGAAATAAAAGAACCAATAAAAATATGTAGTGCAGATATTACCTGTCATAATATAAAGCTATGTTTATTATCTGTACTATGCAAACTAATAATGTAAAGTGTCGTAAATCCATTTAGCATATGATAAGATGTTTCTATGTTATAATTTAGATTCTTTGGATATAAGGAAAATAAGCCTACATGATTAGTTGACTCTTAATAATGCGGAAAGTTATTCAACAATTTTTGGATTGATGCTTGACGATAATCATTAGCATAGAGATTTTAGAACGAGATCCTATAAAAATTAGAAAGATTTAGGATTAATTGTTAAAACGGACATAACGATATATTTTCTTTTCTCGTAATGACATTGCTATGACATTATAAACTTATTTTGCACTTAAATAAATATTTATAACCATCATAGTTTCTTGATAACCTAAAGGATATTTTTCCTTTGTTTTAAGAAGCTTAAAACAAACAAGATTTATAATTTTAAAAAATAACTTATGATTAAAAAATTACACTTTTTACGAATTGCACTTTTTATATCCTTGGGGCTTATTTCGATTTCTGGACAGTTATCTGCCCAATGTAATGCGGGAGTTTTACAAACTACGGGCTCAGTCGATGTTCCATTGGGAATGACATTTGATTTTATGGTAACTAACGACACCATTCCAGCAGGTGGCGGATATGGAATTATACTTGATAATACAAACACTAACGGTGTTGGAGGAACAGGAGGTGCTATCATAGCAAGTAATATTCTTCCTACGGATATGGTAGACAGTGATGTAAATGGTTTACTATCGGCTAACAACTTGGATCTTTTAGTCGGAACATGGGTGGTTTTCGGAGCTGTTTATTCTGATCCAGCAGCACCTGGTCAGACGATTTGTAGTATAACTACAGACTCATTAATTGTAACATTTGAAGGAGAGGTTAGTACAGAATGTATAGCTGGAGATTTAGAAATTATAGGTACTACGATTGTTTGTCCTGGTGACTCTTTTGATGTAGTAGTAATAAATGAGGTTATTCCAACAGGTGGTGGAAATGGATGGTTGTTTTTATCAGGAACTACCGGAACTGGAGCCAATGATGCTGAATTTCTTTTAACAGGTATTACTGGAATGGAAACATACGATGCTGGATTAAATGGAATTTTAGCTGCAAATAATTTACCTGATTGTGCAGGAACATGGATAATAAAAGCAGCTACTTATTCTAGTAGTGCTGCAGGTCAAGCTTTTGCTTCTATCTGTAGTATTTCTGAAGATTCTTTAATGGTTCTATTTAATCCGGAGTTAACGGCCTCTATAGTTAATAATGAAAATACTTCTGTGACGATTGCTCCAGTAGGAGGAACAAGTCCTTATACTTTTATGTGGTCTAATGGAGAAACGACACAGACGGCGACAGACTTAACGGATGGTAACCTGATGTGTACTGTTATAGATGCTAATGGATGTGAGGTTTCTGAAGGTATAGATTTAATGAATACGGCGGTAGAAGATATTGAGGGATTATTAAATTTTGAATTAAACCCTAATCCGACTAGTGGATTTGCTCAATTAGAATTGAATTTTGACGAAGCGCAATCAGTAAAAATTAATATCCTAGGAATGGATGGTAAAATTCTACAGACTGTTATTAATGAAAGAACGGTAGGTGGTGTTTATAATTTAGATATGACAGCTTATACTACAGGTGTATATTTAGTACACATTACAACGGAAAGTGGACATTTTGCGGAAAGACTTTTTGTAAGATAATTTTTAAACTATATAGAATATACTAAGTGGATCAAGCAATTTTGTTTGATCCACTTTTTTATGTCTGCAGTGCAATTTTTTCTAAAGTTTATTTCCAAAACATGTAGGTCTTGATTATTTGAGAGTCTTTAAGATAACATTAGGCGTACAGCCAGAGGGGTTATTTTTTACTTAGGTATGATAACTCCTATTTTATTTCCATCCATAGTCTACATTTAAGTCTTAGCGAGATAGTTTATTCTGATATAACGAAAATCCATTAGTTGATAATCACAAAAGGTATTAGATTTGTGCTTTATGATAAAGACTTCTGATCTTACCTATAAATATCCGCAAGGACCTCAATTTTCTTTTCCAGATTTCACTTGTGATTCTGGAGAGAAACTATTGATTTTAGGAAAATCAGGAATCGGAAAATCTACGCTTCTAAATTTACTCGGAGGACTGACCAAGGCAAAAACAGGTAAAATATATATCGATGATCAAGAGGTGTCGTCTTTCTCCACATCTAAACTAGATGCTTTTAGAGGGGCAAACATTGGAATTATATTCCAGAAAAATCATTTTATCAGTTCGATCTCAGTAATTGAAAATTTATTACTTACTCAGAAATTAGCAGGAGTAAAAATAGATCGTCAGCGATGCGATCAGTTACTGGAGGATCTGGGGATAAATGATAAAGCAAATAATAAAATCAATAATCTAAGTGAAGGTGAAAAACAAAGGGTTTCTATAGCAAGAGCTGTAGTAACTAATCCAAAACTAATATTGGCCGACGAGCCTACTTCTGCTCTGGATGACGAAAACTGTCAGAAAGTAATCGAGCTTATGGATGCACAAGCAAAAAAAGTCGGAGCTGCATTACTGATCGTGACACACGATAATAGACTAAAAGATATCATCGATAACCAAATCATTTTATCATGAGTCTCCTAAAACTAGCCTGGAAAAATATTATTGCCAGTCCACTGACCCTACTTCTAAACATCATACTGTTTGCGTTAGGGATTGGGTTGATTAACTTCCTATTGTTATTTAACCAGCAGGTAAAAAATAAATTTGAAAATAATCTTGCAGGTATCGATTTGGTCATCGGGGCAAAAGGTAGCCCGCTCCAGATGATATTATGTAACATGTATCATGTCGATAATCCGACAGGTAATATAAAAATAGAAAAAGCTAAACCATTTTTAAATCCTAAACATCCACTGATAAAAAGAGCGGTACCTCTGTCGCTGGGAGATAACTATAGATCTTATCGGATCGTGGGAAGTACATACGAGATCCTGGATCTTTATAATGGAAAAATTAAGGAAGGAAAAAAATGGGTAAGAGACCAGGATGTAACTATCGGTTCTATTGTAGCAAAAAAAACAGGACTTAAACTAGGAGATAAATTTGCGAGTTCGCATGGTTTTGAAGAAGACGAAGACCTTGCTCATGATCATATGGCTTTTACAGTAGTTGGGATTTTAGAATCTTCTGGAACTGTTTTAGACCAATTAATTTTAACTAATACAGCATCCATCTGGAATGTCCATTCTCATGTAGAGTCGGACGCAGCTGATGAACACGAGGGGCATGATCATGGAGATCACGAGGGGCATGATCACGATGACCATGCTGGACATGACCACGGAGATGATGATCATGCAGGGCATGACCATAAACACGATAACTCGATTGCTGATTTACTAAACCATCCGGAGGAAGAGATTACTGCGATACTGATACAGTTTAAAAGTCGTACAAATTTTCAGGCACTGAGTATGCCTCGGAATATAAATGAGAACACTGACCTTATGGCGGCGTCTCCAGCGTATCAGATTAATAATTTAAATGCAAACATAGGCGTCGGTACTGCGGCTTTGCGATATCTAGCTTTACTGATAGCGTTTATCTCTGGTTTGAGTATTTTTATTTCTTTGTTTAAATCTCTACAGGAACGTAAGTATGAGCTCGCTCTGATGCGAGTATCTGGAGCTAGTGCGGGACAGTTGTTTTTCTTGATTATTATCGAGGGATTGATTTTAGGGTTAGTAGGTTTTGCGATCGGTATAATCGTGAGTCATTTAGCTTCTTCTGTAATGGCATCGGCGATGTCTGATGCATATCAGTATTCTTTTGATTCTTGGAAATTTGGAAAAAATGAGTTGTATTTATTGATATTGTCTCTCAGTATTGGTTTTATAGCTTCTGTACTTCCTGCGATAAAAGCATTTAATACTGATATTAATAAAACTTTAAATGCTAAATAAACGTCTTACTTTTGCACTTCATATATAGTGACTATGTCTGTAAGAAAATTTGTTTCCTTTTTTGTAATGATTGTTTTTTTGGCTTTCGCCAATGAAGTAACTGCTCAGTCTGTTCAACCAGAAGTAGCAGAAGCAGCTGAAGAAAATGTAGAAAACAAGAAAAAAAGTGTTTGGAAAACGCTCACTAAAATTACTTTTAAAAAAGAGTATAATGAGATCATGGGCTTTAAAGTCGACGTCCCTGTTTTTTCTGATGAGGTAAAAGCATTATCTGGACAAGAGGTAGTACTTAAGGGATACATCATTCCTGTAGAAGGATATAAAAGTCACAAAGAATTTATTTTTTCTGCTTTCCCTTACAACATGTGTTTTTTCTGTGGTGGGGCGGGTCCAGAGACAGTAATGGAAGTCGAGTCTCTAGATGCTGTAAAATTTACGTCGGAGTCGATCTGGCTCAGAGGTAAACTAAAGCTTAATGCTGATGATATAAATAATCTGATGTATAAGCTGGTCGACGCTCAGTTAGTTAAGAAATAATCCCAGCGAAATAATCCCAGCGAAATAATCCCAGCGAAATAATCCCAGCGAAATAATCTCTACAAAATAATCCCCAAGAAATAATCCCAGAGCCTCTTTATGGTGATCATTTTTGTCTACTTTTTTAAGATGGATGTTCATTATCCTGATCCCTTATGTATACTAGGGGTTAATAGACATATATAAATTTTTATAATAGAAAAGTTAATATTAGTGTCTTGCAAAGCTGGTAATTTTTGTCGTCTACTGAGCAAATTTAGTCTTAGTTTAAGTTTTTTTTGCAAAGAAATGTGACCTCGATAGGGACCAGTCGTAGATGCATTGTCTTATTAGTACAAGCAAAGAAAACGATTATGAAACCATTTTTACAACTAATTTATTTATCTCTTTTTTTCACTTTATCTAATTTTGCATTTGCAAGTAATGCACCCAGTCCTGTACTGTATGATTTAGAAGAAGTTTATCAATTCGAATCATTAACTATCAGGACCCCTAGCAATACATTTGTACTCGTAAATTTTGACGAAGGTAAAAAGAGTCTGACTTTTGAAGCTCTCGAAGATATGACAAACGTGCAAGTTTTAAATCAAAAAGGAGAACTAGAATTTCAGATTCCAGTATTATCTAAAGCAGTAATTTTAGATATTTCGGATTTTTCTATCGGCGATTATCAGCTCAATATTTCTATGAATAATGATAAGATGATTCCCACTTCATTCTCAAAGCTGAAATAGAAAATTTAATCATTACAACTTTATAAAAAGCCTGTAGAAATATCTATAGGCTTTTTTTTGATATAATTTAAAATAACTATGTTACTTCTAATAGATATATAGCGTCTATGTCGTACTTTCTATTTTGAAAGAAATTGAAAACAGCCATTTAAATTTGGAAAAAATCTTATT
>Ga0114957_1003871_pt1 | contig 13221 bp, 7 predicted proteins | sample BantaG_FD_87175 | JGI IMG/M metagenome (GOLD analysis project Ga0114957, IMG submission 87175) | Marine algal microbial communities from Bantry Bay, Ireland - BantryBay_4 metaG | ecosystem: Host-associated > Algae > Red algae > Unclassified | place: Bantry Bay, Ireland | collected 2014-11-21 | reverse complement strand
GAATTTAATAGGACTGCAATGCCTTTGCCAGCTCCTTTAGCTGCGGGCGGAACTTGTGATGCAGCAACATGTTGTGATTTAACGGGTGATATTTCTTCTAATATTCCAAGTTGTGTAGGTGATTCGGATGGTAGTATCACTTTTGAAAATATTAACTGTCCAAGCTGTGCGGCAGTTGAGTTTTCTATTGATAATGTTACTTTCCAACCTAGTCCAACTTTTACAGGATTGGCAGCAGATACTTATCAGGTATTCGCTAGAGATACAGAAAATTTTCAATGTACCATTGGAATTGCTGATTTTGTATTAGGTGATCCGTCACCATCGGCTCCAATCATTATTTGTCCACCAGCTAGTGCAACAGTAGAATGTGATGCGATACCATTGGCTCCAACGGTAAATGCAGTTGATTTAGGAAATGATGGATTGCGAGTTTGGATCAATGAAATACATTATGATAATATAGGAGCGGACGAAGGAGAATTTATTGAAATAGCAGGTTTGGCATGTACTGACTTATTTGGATATAACATAGAATTATATGGTGGTGCTAATGGACAGACTTATAATAATACTATTTTAGGTGGAATGATTCCTGATGAAGGAGATGGCTTCGGTGCGATTTCTTTTTCAATTGCTGGAATTCAAAATTCGTCTCCTAATGGAATTGCATTAGTCCAAAATGGAACTGTAATCCAATTCCTTAGTTATGAAGGTACAGTAACTGCAACAAATGGATCTGCTGCAGGGATGACTTCAACAGATATTGGAGTAGAAGAATCATTTCCAGATTTTCCCGTTGGAAGTTCACTTCAGCTTACTGGAACTGGAACGAGCTATGATGATTTTACGTGGGTAAGTCCAAGTCCAGAATCTCCAGGTTTAATTAATTCAGGACAAACACTTCAATCTAATCTTACAGTTGACTTTAATGAAATAATTACTCCAGGTGCTTGTTCAGGTGAAAGTACAATTGAAAGAACTTGGGAAACAACGAGTGCATGTGGTCTGATGGCTTCATATACACAAACATTAACTGTTGTTGATAATGGCGCACCAACTCCTATGTGTCAAGATGTTACTGTTCAGATAGATGCAAATGGTAATGCAACGATTACCGCTGACCAAGTAGATGATGGTTCTTTTGATAATTGTGGCGCAGTAACTTTAGCTTTGGATGTAACCACTTTTAGCTGCGCAAATTCTGGAGATAATACAGTTACCTTAACGGTTACAGATGATTGTGGCACCTCTTCATCCTGTACAGCAACAGTTACATTGGAAGATAATGTTGCTCCTACTGTTATTTGTCCTCAAGATATATTTGTCAACCTTGATCCTGGAGCTTGTGATGCTATTGTAAATTGGAATGATGCAATAGTATTTGATAATTGTTCAGCTACAGTTGCTCAAACTGCAGGCCCTGTTTCTGGAAGTACTTTTGATAGAAATACAACTACAATAATTACGTACTCAGCGACAGACGCAAGTGGTAATATTTCTGAGTGTTCATTTAATGTAGAAATTATTGAGTATGCTGCTCAGTCAAATGTAATTTCTTGTCTTCAACAAGTTAATATTTCATTAGATGAAAATTGCCAATCTATAGTAGGTGCAGATCAAATTTTAACAGGAAACGATTACGGATGTTATGATGACTATTTAGTAACTTTTGCAGATGGTCCTAATCAAGGTCAACCTGTGAGTGTAGGTCCTGGCGATATTGGACAAATCATCAACGTCATGGTAACTAATCCAAATGGAAACCCTTGTTGGGGATCTATTTTAGTAGAGGATAAATTAATTCCAGATTTAGTTTGTACTGATGTGACCATAAGATGTGATGAACCAACTGTACCAAGTACGCAAGTTCCATTTCCTTTGCCTGCAACGGCAACGATATTTGCAAGTGGTCCAAACACTTTTACGGTAACAGGTTTTGATTCATGCGGCCCTGCTACTTTAACTTATACCGATTCTGAAAATGGTGATGCTTGTGCAGGTACTAAAGTGATTACTCGGGCTTGGACAATTACAGATGGTTCTAACAATACATCTACGTGTACTCAAATGATTAATATTACTCCTACAACTATTGCTGATATCGCAGGTCAATTGCCAGCAGATATTACATTGGAATGTGGAGATGCAATTCCTGCACCTATCTCAAGTTTAGGTTGTGATAATATCGTACTTGGTTTATCAGGTGATCCAACCATTATTGATATTTGTGGAAATGGATTTAAAATGATAAGAACCTATTTAGTATTAGATTGGTGTACAGACGAAACACTAGAACATACTCAATTGATAAAAGTAATTGATACTGTTGATCCAATATTAACTTGCCCAGCTGATTTAACAACTAGTACAAGTAATAATAGTTGTGTAGCAAATGTTGCTTTGGTTATGCCTACGGCTACAGATTGTGGGGGAGGAGTTACTTTTGAAGTTACGGCAACAGCAGGAACGATTAATGGTAGCTTATTAGTAGGGCTACCAATTGGAGAGCACACGGTTACTTTTACAGGTACAGATGATTGTGGAAATTCTGCTATGTGTACTCAAAAAATTACTGTAGAAGATCAAGTTGTTCCTACTGTTGTATGTGATGAGCATACTGTTGTTTCATTAGGTTCTGATGGAACAGCTTTAGTATTTGCAACTACATTTGATGATGGAAGTAATGATAACTGTGGTATCGTATTGATGGAAGCACAGCGATTTACTAATCCAGCATTTATCAATCCTTTCCTTTATTCAGAGACAGTATCTTTCTCTTGTAGTGATGTAGGAAATACGGTTATGGTATCATTTAGAGTAACGGATGCTGCGGGATTAACAAACACTTGTATGGTAGAAGTAGAAGTCCAAGATAAAGATGCTCCTATTATTGTCTGTAAACCAGATATTAATATTAGCTGTGATAACCCAGTTATTGATGCCATTACATTAGGTCAACCATTACCAGCTTCAGCAGAACTTCTAACTGGTGAACCAGCAGTTGCTGATAATTGTAATGTTGCAGTTACAAATACAGTATTTTCTATCACACAAGATGATTGTGGAAATGGATTAATTAGAATTTTATGGAGAGCTACAGATCCAGGTAATTTGTTTGCTACTTGTGAGCAACAGATTATTATTTCTGATATGAATCCATTTGATGGAAATAGTATTGTATGGCCTCTAGACTTCGAAGCACAAACTTGTGGAGTAGGATTAGAGCCTGAAGATTTACCTACTGCTAATGGATTCCCTTCTTGGAATGACGGAACTTGTAGTAATGTAGCTTCAACTCATGAGGATACCGTACTTGATTTCGGAGCTGATGATGCTTGTTTGAAAGTATTACGTAAGTGGATTATTATTGATTGGTGTAGTGTCCCTACGGGGGCTGACCCAACTGATCCAGCTACTCCAGGAGTATTCCACTATACACAGGTAATTAAAGTAGTTAACTCATCTGCACCTCAAATTAGTTGTGAACCAGATAATCCAATTGTTGTTTTTGAAAATGTGTCAGGTGACTGTGGAACTACATTTGTACCGCTTGTTGCATTGGCAACTGATGACTGTACACCTACAAGTTTATTAGATTTCTCTTGGGCTATAAATAATGGTCAAACAGGAGTAGGAAATAATGCAAGTCAAAATTTTGCTAACGGAGATTATACAATCACCTTTACCGTATCTGACCAATGTGGAAACACTTCCACTTGCGCTCGATCATTCTCTGTTGTAGATGGTAAGCAACCTACACCAGTATGTATTTTTGGAATTGCATCAACTGTCATGCCTTCTGCTGGAGAAGTTACCATTTGGGCTTCTGACTTTGAAAGTGGTTCAAGTTTCGATAACTGTACTGATTATGATAACTTAATTTTCTCATTCTCTCCAGTTATTGATGGTCAGCCGATTGACGATAACATTGTAATTACATGTGATGATATCCCTGCTGATGGTTTAGTACCAGTTACCCTTTATGTAACTGATGAATCAGGCAATAATGATTTCTGTACTACATTTATTAATGTTCAAGATCCAACTGGAGCTTGTCCTGGACCTAACAATATCTTCGGTTCTGTTCAAACAGAATATCAAGAAGCTGTAGAAGAAGTTACAATTACTGTAAATGATGGAAATACACCAATGTTAACTCCAGTAGTGACACTTTCTGATGGTCAATTCTCTATTAATTCAACTGCTGGAATGACTAATAGCTCCTATGATGTAGTTGCTGCAAAAGATATCAACTACTTAAATGGAGTAACAACTTATGACTTAGTATTAATCAGTAAGCACATTTTAGGAATCGAATTATTAGATTCTCCTTACAAAATAATTGCTGCAGATGCTAACGCTTCAACTTCTATTACGGCATTAGATATTGTTAAATTGAGAGCATTAATTCTTCATATTGATGATGAATTAGAAAATAATGATTCATGGAGATTTGTTGATGCTAAATATATTTTCAATAATCCCAACAACCCACTTGCGGAAACCTTCCCAGAGTTTATTGCAGTAACACCAAGTGATCTAGTACCACTAAATTTCGTTGGTGTGAAAGTTGGAGATGTGAATGGAACGGCTTCTCCAAATAGTTTGCTAGGAACGGATACTCGTACAATGGATGGTCAATTAGTACTTCAAGCAAAAGCTGTAACAGTTGCTGCTGGAGAAACATTTATTATCGACTTTACGGCTAACGAATTCAGCAATATCGCAGGTTACCAATTCACATTAGGATTTGATAATAGTGCTGTTGAATTTGTAGATGTAACGACTAACTTAGAAGGTCTTGGAGTGAACAACTTCGGATTAACTAAAGTAGAGGAAGGTATGATTACTACTTCTTGGAATCATTCTTTGAATGGTAACAAAGGTGTAAGTGTAGAAAATAACGAGGTATTATTCTCAGTTACTTTCGTAGCTAACGCTCCAGTTAATACTCAGGATGTAATTAGCATTAACTCCCGTTATACTGCATCTGAAGCATATAGCGGAAATGATTTATTAGACGTTGTATTAGAATTCAACGGAAACGAGACTGCAAGCGGATTCGAACTTTACCAAAATACACCAAATCCATTCAAAGCTGAAACAGTAATTGGTTTTAATGTACCAGAGGCTGGGGCAGTTACTTTGAAAATATTTGATGTATCAGGAAGAGTATTAAGATTGATAGAAATGGATGCTATTAAAGGATACAACGCTGTAGATGTAAGCAGAGCTGGAACTTCTTTAGGAGAAACAACAGGAGTACTTTACTACCAATTAGAAACTGCTACAGAAACGGCTACTAAGAAGATGATTATTGTTGATTAAAATATAAATCATTATTAATGATTTGAAAAAGAAAGGGTGTTTGGTTTTGCCAAACACCCTTTTAGTATTGGTTGTTGATTAAAAATGAATCTTTCACAAAACCATTATCTTTCATTAATTACTTTTGATACCCTTAAATTATAGAGTTATAACCAATCTTAAAAAAATCTTCTTTTCATTATCTATCTTTGATAATAGAGAAAGGAAATTGAATAAAATTTTTAAATTTTATGAAATTTCAATTTAGGGTTTCAATTTGCAAAGTCCCTTTTAGCGAAAATCTAAAAGGGATTTTATTTTTTAATGTACCGTTCTTTAGCAGTCTCTTCCCATTTTTTTAAGTAAGATTTTATACTCCTATAATATTATTTTTTTATCTTGTAACTGAAATTACCCATAAAGATAAATGCAGTTACTTTCAATTTACTGCAAACAGTTTTTTTTGAACCAACAAAAAGTTGACTAACTTAATTATATGGGTATGCCATTCTTAAAGCTATTTCCTACTTTTCAATTGAAAATTAGCCTAGTATTTTTTTTGATACTATTCTATATCTATTCATTTTCACAAAATGAATCAACCTCTCCTATTTCCCATAATCTTATTGAGGATTCAAAAAAAGAAACAAGCTTTCCGTCAACTAAAAATGATGAGAACACTTATCTCATTCAAAAAAATGATATTCTCCAAACATTAAATCGTTCTTATGTACAAAAACCTTTTGTCCAACTTTTGTCTCTTTTGTGGTTTAGTTTTTCAAAATCTTAATCTGCTGCGTCGTATCTAATCCACTTGTCACCTCGATCAGAATACCATCTGATAAACCAGTCTTCACCTCTGTTTTCTTAAAATCATTTTCCCCAATCTTCAACTCTACGAAGGTAGAATCAGAATCTTTGGAAGTGATTAAATCTCTTTCATTGATAACGATAACACTATCTCTACGGTCTAGAATAATATCACCACTTGCACTATAACCAGCACGTAAGAATGTCCCTGAAGTTGGTTTGATGGCAGCTCTTACTTCAAATTTTACAGTACCTTCTTCGGTTATGCCTTTAGGTGCAATATATTCTAAATTAGCATTAAATTTTTCATTTTCGATAGCTCCAACAGTAAGTTCAATAGGCATACCTTCCTTAAGTTTTCCCACATCTGATTCATCTACTTTACCCTCAAAAATTAAAGCGTTCATATCTGCCACCGTTGCAATACTAGTTCCTTCATTGAAATTATTTCTTTCAATTACAGAAGATCCTTCTTCAATAGGAATATCTAATACCATTCCTGCAACAGTTGAAACTACAATGTTAGAAACCTGCTTAGAATTTTTTGTAGCGCCTTCTCTAAGAAGTGCTAAGTTATCTTTTGCTGCTGCTAGTTCTTGTTTACGAATATCAGCATCTGCCTCGAATTGTTTGATAACATTATTAGAACTGATCTTAGCATTTTCTAATTCTGCTTTTCTAAGATTTTTATCTAATACAAAACGGTTATAGTCAATTTCTGAAATAACACCATCTGTAAACAAATCTTTTTGTCGTTCTTCTTCTTTGGTGGCATTATCGTAATTGATTTTTGCATTTTCTACATCAAGTTTTTGAGAAAAAACAGATTTTTGTCTTTCCAATTCTCTTAAGGATTCTTTGTAACGGATGTTCGCTAACTGAACACTACTTTGAGCATTATTGATATTAACCTGACTTGGCACCAATTTTATTTTTGCAATACGTTGTCCTTTCTTCACGATAGCACCTGCCTCAACATATAGTTGATCTACAACACCTGAAACTTGCGGTTTGATGTTGACTTCTTTCCGAGGTTTTATCGCACCCGTAGCTACTGTTTTTTTCAAAACATTATCAATGGTGGCTTTAGTTAATTCGATGCCTTCTTCCTCTTGTGCATCTTTGGTTGAAAAATAATAAACAAGCCCTAAGGTTAAAAGTAAAAGGATAGCTCCTAATGAAATAGCACAACCTTTGTTCATAGTTCGTTTGGTTTTCTGCTCTGCCACGGGAACTTTTAAACGTGGTAAAGCTGGTGAAAAAATGTTTTGTTGTTAGTTGATTGATATGAAAGATTATGGATTAAAAATTATGGATTATGGATTTCGAAAATCTTGAATCCTTAATCAAAAATATTACTCATCTTTAAGTGCGACGACAGGATTGATATTAGCGGCGTGCATTGCAGGAAGTAATCCCGAAAGTGCACCTGCAAAAACCAATACAAGTAATGCTACTAAACCTACATTGATATCGACTTCAGGATTAGCAAAAAATCCAGCTCCTTCTCCTACGCCGATGCTCATTAAAATAATAATTCCTGTGCTGGCCAGTAGTCCTAAATACCCAGCGAATGAAGTAATAAAAACAGATTCTAATAAAATCATACTGATAATAGAACGAGGGGTCGCACCCATTGCTTTTCGAATTCCGATTTCTTTCGTTCGTTCTTTTACTACGATTAACATTATATTTCCAACTCCGATTACTCCCGCAATTAAACTTCCAATTCCCACTACCCATACAATAAATTTAATCCCAAGAAATAACCCATTGATTTCTCTAAATTGTTCTTCCACATTTTCAGATCCTATGGCATTCATATCTTCTGGAGCAACGGAGTGACGTTCTTTGAGTAAGGTTTCGACTTTTTCTTCAATTTGAGAAACACTTATGTTGGGATAAGTTGCACATACAAACCAACCTATATAATTTGGAAGGTTACGCACTTGCTGAACTGTAGTAATGGGAAGTAAAATAGAATTCTCATCTTCTTCCGCATCACCGCCTCTTCGATCTGATTTGAAAATTCCTACCACTTTATATTCGACACCTTGGATTTTTATTAATTCACCAAGAGCTTGATCTTCCTTCCCTTCAAATAACACTTCTCTTACACGTTTACCAATAATCGCAATCTTTCGTCTTTCCTTCATATCAAGGTGATTGATAAATCGTCCTTGTTCTATAGAAATGGCATCAATGTTGACCAAGTCGGGGCCATCACCTCTTACATCAAATGCAGCTTTTTTATCTTCATAATTTACCTCACCTGAGGGCATCCACATGCGCGGTGCGATATACTGAATTTGATCTCCAAATTTTGCATCAATGGCTTCCATGTCACCCATAGTTAGTTGTAACCTTCTTCCTGGTGGCAAACCTTTGTAAGCTTTTGTAGTTCGTTGCGTCCACATATACATACTATTTTTTGCATGTCCACCGAACAATCCCATTACTCCATTTTCCAAACCTTTACCAGCTCCCATTAAGAACACTAACATGAAGATGCCCCAAAAGACGCCAAGTCCAGTTAAGAATGTTCGTAACTTATGCTTACGAATAGTATTAAATATTTCTTGCCATTTGTCTAAATCAAACATATGTTTTTTTTTTGACGGTAGACGGTCGTTTCACTTGACGGTGGACGGTCGCTTCGCTGGACGGTTCGAATAATTTTGATACACATATTTTCGAACCGTCCAGCGAAGCGACCGTCCACCGTCAAGTGAAACGACCGTCTACCGTTATTTAACTTTTCATTGCGATTACAGGATTAATTTTGACAGCTTGAAGTGCTGGGATTAATCCTGCGACAGCACCACTTAGTATAAGGATGAATAATGCAAAAATTACCATTCCTAAATCTATTTCTGGATTATAGAAAAACTCTATTTCAATATCATTTGATTCCATGACGGATTGGAGACCTCCGACAAGCAATAAACCACAAGCTAGTCCGAGATAACCTGCAATGCTCGTAAGGAAAATAGATTCTTGTACGATCATTGTTACAATGGATCGAGGGGTTGCTCCAAGGGCTTTACGTACGCCTATTTCTTTTGTCCTTTCTTTTACTACAATCAACATGATATTACTTACTCCTATTACACCTGCGATAATACTCCCAATACCTACGAACCAAATAAATCCTCTAATAAATCCAAAGACCGTCTGAAATTCCTGAAAGGCTTCAGCAAGATTAAACGTTCGAATTGCTTCTCTATCGTCAGGTGAAAATTTATGTTGAACGGCTAAAACATTTTTAATTTCATTTTCAATTTTTAGAGATTCTTCCAAAGGGATATCACCTAATTCTACTATGAGTTGATTGATTCGATCTCTGCCTGATATTTTCTGAGCAGTTGAAATTGGTAGGTAAATATATCTTCTTTCTCTATCGCTTCCGCTATCCGTAAAGATTCCGACAATTTTATATTTTGTATTTCTTATTGTTAAATTTTTGCCAATCGGATCTTCTCCATCTTTAAAAAAACTTTCAGCAACTAAATCTCCTATGACGCATACCTTTCGAAATTCATCAATGTCTGATTGGTTGAGATATCTGCCCTCTGTTATCTTTGTATTTTCAATTACTTTGTGGTCGGGATGAACACAACGCACATCAAAAGATAGGCTTTCACCCTGATAGGTTACAAAAAAACTTCCCCAAAAATAAAAACGTCCCGTGATGTGTTGGATACCTTCCAATTTGGATACCAGATCAAAATCTTGATTATCAAATTGGATAAACCTTCCAGGGGGAAGACCTTTATACTCTTGTGAAGTTTGACCGGGGCGAATGAAAATACTATTCGTAGCATCGTCACTAAAATTCCTTTTTTGAGAATTTTCTAATCCTGTTCCTGCACCCAATAAAATTACCAACATAAAAATTCCCCACCACACCGCAAATGCAGTTAGAAAAGTCCTTAGTTTATGTCTTCCAAGCGAACTAAATATTTCTTGCCATTTGTCTATGTCTATCATTCTGTAAAAAATTAAGATAAAGATTAATAATGTACTATAGGAACACTAAAAGAATAACTTATAACATTTTGCGATTTCTTTCGCCTTTATTCCTCAATCAGCCCATCTTTCATATGAATGATACGAGAAGTCATTTCAGCAATATCATGTTCGTGAGTAACAATAATTACAGTAATTCCTTGATCGTTGACTTCTTTAAAAAAATTCATTACTTCATGAGAAGTGGCCGTATCCAAAGCACCTGTTGGTTCATCAGCGAGGATGACTTTGGGTTGGCCAATCAATGCACGAGCAATAGCTACACGTTGCTGTTGACCACCAGACATTTGGGTAGGCAAATGATCCGACCAATCTTTCAGACCCACTCTGTCTAAATATTCAACCGCTCTCGCATGACGTTCCTTACGAGGTACTTTTTGATAGTACAATGGTAAGGCTACATTTTCGGCAGCAGTTTTAAAATTTAATAAATTAAAAGATTGGAAAACGAAACCAAGAAACTGATTTCGATATTGGGCAGCTTGCTTTTGACTCAAATCTTTCATCAAGGTACCATCAAGGGTATAAGACCCATCATCATATTCATCAAGAATACCTAAGATGTTAAGCAGGGTAGATTTCCCTGAACCAGAAGATCCCATGATTGAAACAAATTCACCTGCTTCAATATTTAGGTCTATACCTTTGAGAACTTGTAAAGTATTCTGTCCTGTAGTATAGGATTTTGTAATGTTTTGGAGTTTAATCATAACGACTATAATGACATTTATTTTTTTTAATAGTTGTTATTGATTAGTTGATTTGAATTGTAATGGTAATTAGTTTGTAATAACTTATTATTTTAAAAAACTTTCAAGAAAAATGGATAAAATAATGATGATTTAAGACAAACATCTTTTTATACACTTTTCATCTCAAAACGAACCACGGACGCTTCGCTTGACGAACCACGAACCACGGATTCTAAATATTGTGAATCCGTGGTTCGTTTTTTATATTCAATGAGTTTTGTATTTTTGCAAATCTTATGTAACCCCTCCCAATAAAATTAAGTAGATATTTTCAACCATCTTTAACTTGAATAGGCAGCAAAAAAGAATTCTCTTCGTTGAGAGAAGTATAAATGAATAAATTCGCCAAGTTTTTGTCTTTTTCAAAAAGATGACAAATAAATAGATTTAATTCTGAATGATAAATGTGTCGAAAACCTTGGATTTACTAGGTTTTGAAATTCGCAACACAATTTTTTTTAGAATAAAACTCTAATAAAGAAGAGCTAATAATGAAGAAGTGTGCCGTTTTAGGAATAATATTTTTATTTACAATTTTTAATTTTGCTTGTAAAGATGATCCTCAAGATGATGATCCTAATATCAATATTGAAAAAGAATTTAAAATATTACCATGGGAAACGTTGAGTTCAAGTGATAGAAGTTTTCATCTTAACATAGAAACTATTCAACCTAAGTCTTGCGAAAATTCTCAAATTGACTTTACTCCTACCAATATAGGGAACCAAATTTCTCTTATTATTAAAGATATTCCTGAACCTGATTGTCCTGCTCCTTTTTTCTCCGCTAACGCAAATTATGAATTAGGAAGTCTTAGTCCTATCGAATATTCATTACAAATAAGTTTAAAAGATTTAGTTCACAATGAAGGTAGCTTGATTGTGACGGATGAATATTATGAAATTGCAATGGAAAATTTAGATGGGATAATTATTCCTAATACAAAATTGTATAAAGTTCCTGAAGCAATGATTTGGGGGTATGTTTCTTATTCTTCAGCTAATGAAGCCGTTTATTCTGAAGGTTTTATTGATGAGGTTAAAGGAATTTCTGAAAATGAAGAATTTCAAAATGGTTATTATGGTTATTTTTCTATAGAAAATAATTCTTTAAATATCCTTAATGAAGATTTGCCAAAATTATTTAACCCGACATTTGGCTTTAAATTTCAAGATGAAATTTCACAATTAGAAACCATTCTTGCAGATTACCGATCTCTTTATCCTAATATTGATTTTAAAATATTTACTTCAACAGGTGAAGCTTTATAGATGTAATTAAGTTATTATAATTCAAAATTATATCCTTCAGCTAAAAACTTCTCGTACTTTTTCTTATCAAATTTATACAGTTTTGCTGGTCGATGAGCAACCCCTTCTTGGGCTTCATCAAGGTCTACTAATATCTTCATAGAAAGAATTTTCTTTCTAAAATTCCTTTTATCTATTTTTTTATTGGGTTGGAGAATTGCTTCATAAAGATGTTGTAATTCTGTGAGTGTGAATTTACGAGGTAGGAGTTCGAACCCTAAAGGACGTGTTCTTACCCTTCGTTTAAGTCGACTAAAACAAGCTTCAAATATTTGGTCGTGGTCAAAAGCAAGGTTAATAGCATTATCAATAGATACCCATTTTGCTTTTTGAGAAAGGGGAGCAGTACCTTTTAGATTGTATCCTTTAATTTTGACTAAAGAATAATAAGCAACGGTAATTACTCTACCTAGAGGATGACGATTTACCTCTCCGAAGGTGCTAACCTGTTCAAGATAGACATCTTTTAAACCAGTTAATTCCAGCAAAACCCTTTCTGCTGCTGCATCCAAATCTTCATTAGGATAGACAAAATTCCCAGGAAGTGCCCATTGATTTTCATAAGGCGGTTCTCCTCTTTTTATTAAGAGAATTTTTAGGTCTTTTTGATCAAATCCAAATATGATGTTGTCTACTGTAAAAGCGGATTTCGCGTAATCTTCAAAATTAAACATTCAGTTTTATTTGTATTTGGTTCGAAAATAGGGCTTTCTCCGCTTTTTTCCTAAATTTAAACCTTATAAGTGTAAATTATACACCAAGGCTGTGGGAAGAAGGATTTAAGATTTACGATTTGAGAAGTTTTTAATGAAAAATTTTTAATCAAAATGTCAATTAAAAGAGTGTGAAACAAATTGGGTGTCATTTTTTTTTTGAATATTGAACGCTGTCATTCCGAGCGAGGAACGAGTCGATTGTCATTCCGAGCGAGGAACGAGTCGATTGTCATTCCGAGCGAGGAACGAGTCGAGGAATAGATGTTACCACAATGTTTCCAATTTCGAGCGAGG
>Ga0114957_1003869_pt1 | contig 13225 bp, 7 predicted proteins | sample BantaG_FD_87175 | JGI IMG/M metagenome (GOLD analysis project Ga0114957, IMG submission 87175) | Marine algal microbial communities from Bantry Bay, Ireland - BantryBay_4 metaG | ecosystem: Host-associated > Algae > Red algae > Unclassified | place: Bantry Bay, Ireland | collected 2014-11-21 | reverse complement strand
TGTAAAAAAAACGGTAGTCCCTTTTATCGAGGTGCAGCGCACCGGCACCGTTATCCTGTATAATGTGCCGGTTAAGTAAAAATATTTGTAGTATTTACCAAACGGTGCCGGTGCGCTGCACCTTGATAAGACTCTATGCATTGACTATTACAAACGGTGTCGGTGCGCTGCACCTAAAAAAATGCCGCAACTTTAAATCGTCAAATTGTACACCCTACCTCAGAGAGGTAGGATTATGTTAGTATCTCAGTGATAGGAGTTTTTACGACCCCGTAGGGAGCCGCATGACGCCTAAACAAATTAACGCTGAATAGTTAAAACCAAACAAAAAAAGAGAAGTCCCCACAAATGAAAACTTCTCTTTTTTATAAAAATAACAATTACTATGGCTATATCTCTAAAGCCCACAGTCGAGTGTCATTGCAACTGCCATTGCCATTTCCTTCTACCCTCCCGTCTCCTGGCGAAGCACCTTAATCTGGCTGGCCCAAAGATCTCTCTGCTCATTTTCCTCTCCTTCATCACAGTAGTCAGTGATCTCAAGAATGGTTTCATTCGTCACCGGAGAAACCCGAAAACGGAATTCAAGGTATTCATCTTCATCAGCATCTTCCCAATGAAAGCGGATGCGCTCATCTTCGATATCATCTATAAGTTCTGCTGATTCAGGGTTGCCATCCCAAACAAACGTAAATACATCATCCTGAATGTCAACCTCATCACAAAACCAACGAATTAGGCAAGCCGGAGTAGTGATAAACTTGTATAGGATGGTAGGAGAAGCTCTAAAAATGAACTCCGATTCAAAGGATACTCTTTTCATATACTGAAGTGGTAATAGAAATTACTAGAATTGTTTAAGATTAAATGATAAAAAATTACCATCTAACAGGCGCAATAAAAAATAAAAAAACGGATTTTCCAAATTTACTTGGAAACAATTGAACTATTTTGTAAAAAAAGGCATTATTATACTGACTCCGTGTCTATTGTACACTTTATATATAGAAGTTGTTTAAAGTTATTTCCTATGCCTGCGGATAAGGCATTGATCCCCAGGGCTTCAGCTATTCCTCGTTGCCGTAGCTTGCTCCTACGCCGGATCCTACGCCGGATCCTACGCCGGATCCTACGCCGGATCCTACGCCAGATCCTACGCCAAGGCTTCGGCTCCTGAGAAAGGCTTCGGCTCCTGAGAAAGGCTTCGGCGGCACGCGGATGGCTACATAAATTCTGAAAAGGCGGATGGGAGGGCAAATAAGCTTTGCCCTGAGCATCAAGCCCTTACCCTTGACTTTAGGAGATAACTTTAAATAACTTCAGCAGAAAGATAGAATAAGGCTGGAAATATTGCATATAAAGGGTTTCAGCCCTTGACAAGCATGGGTTTTTCCCGTATTTTTGTGCTTGGAACAGGGAAAAAAGTGGTTGAAAAAATACACCTTATCATACCTCTACATCAATTAACATCTCGAGAACCCCACTTACGCAATTAGTTTTATCCAGCTAAACCGGATCACCAGCTTTACAAGCATACTATTATTGTCCCATACATATCTTCAGTCTGCATATCGGACTGTTATTACTTATTGTTTACTGTTATTAAACTCTTATAAATCTGTTACTGCATGAGACAACTTAAAATTACAAAGTCAATTACCAATCGTGAAAGTCAATCTTTGGAGAAATATCTTCAGGAGATTGGTAAAGTTGATTTGTTAACCCCCGAAGAGGAGGTAGATTTAGCAAAAAAAATCAAGCAAGGAGATCAATTATCCCTTGAAAAACTTACCAAAGCTAATCTACGTTTCGTCGTATCGGTGGCCAAACAATATCAAAATCAGGGCCTGTCACTTAGTGACCTGATCAACGAAGGTAACTTAGGCTTGATCAAAGCCGCACAGCGCTTTGATGAAACCAGAGGTTTCAAGTTTATCTCTTACGCAGTTTGGTGGATTCGCCAATCTATTTTACAAGCCCTGGCTGAACAATCTCGGATCGTTCGTCTTCCCCTCAATAAAGTCGGATCTCTAAACAAGATCAACAAAGCTTTCTCTGAGTTGGAACAAGAGTACGAAAGAGAACCTTCTTCTGAAGAACTTGCCACGCTTTTAGAAATTCCTACCGAGGAAGTAGAAACTACCCTCGGTGTGGCTGCCCGCCACGTATCTATGGACGCTCCTTTCGTTGAAGGAGAAGACAACTCACTACTTGACGTTTTGGAAAACATCGGTACTCCAAACACGGATAAAGCACTCGAATACAATGAGTCTTTGAGCCGCGAAATCAATCGTTCACTCAGTACCCTTACTGATCGTCAATGTGATGTCATCAAACTTTATTTTGGAATCGGTATCGAACATCCAATGTCATTGGAAGATATCGGAGAAAAATTCGGCTTGACCAGAGAACGTGTCCGTCAAATTAAAGATAAAGCGATCAACAAACTTCGTAACACATCTCGAAGCAAATTATTAAAGAATTATTTAGGAGCTTAAACTCTGCTTCTTTTCAGAATGCCAGAATGGCCCTTATCTAGATATTGATAATTAATTAAAGCGTCCCGATTACTTCGGGACGCTTTTTTTTGTAATTTTGTAGCGTTTTTAGTTTTTCTCCGTACATACAATCTACACTTATCATTTTGCTTACTTTTTATCGTAAGCTTAGTGTTCAAAAGACCAGAAGTAGTTTTGCTACTAAAGTCATTGAAACTTAATTTAACCTATTAATATAAAAATCCAGCTCATCCATGAATGACAAAGAATTACTTATCAGAAACGAGACCGATTCTTCTTTGCAAAATTGGCAGGAAAAAGAAAAAACAGCACTTGAACTACTCCAACTTGTAGGCCAGCTGCGTTTCGACAAATCAGTCGAACTTGTTCTTTTCCGCCGTAATATTTACGATGCTCGTGCCAGCGAAATCCTCAATGACCACCTCTTTGCTCAAAACTATGTCAACCAGCCTTTGACGGTTGACCTCAGCTTAGAAATCGTTAAGGCCCTGGTGAATATTGAAAATTTGGCTCCAGCCAAACTCGATATCGGAAAACTCGGTGCCGAGTGGCTACAGGAAAAAGACAAGAACCAAAAACTGAGTGACTTTATTCACAACAAATTGGGAGATTGTATCGGAGATGATAAGGGCGGGATTGAAGCCAAAGATGTGGTGCTCTACGGATTCGGTCGTATCGGACGAATTGCGGCAAGGATCATCATTTCTAATACGGGTGGCGGCGAACAGCTTCGTCTGAAAGCAATCGTTATCCGACCTAAAATGAGCGACCGCTATGAAGAGGCTTGCAAGCGGGCAGCTCTTCTGCAACAGGATTCAGTGCACGGTACTTTCAGAGGTACGATTGATGTGGCTAAGGATGGTAGCGAATTAATCATCAACGGCAATCGCGTTCAACTGATATTTGCGAAAAGCCCTACAGATGTTGATTATACCAAGTATGGTATCCATGATGCCATGGTGATTGATAACACCGGAGTTTGGAGAGATAAAGAAGCACTTTCTATCCATCTCCGTCCGGGGGTATCTCAGGTAATGCTTTCTGCGCCTGGAGGTGGAATTCCAAACATTGTGGTTGGTGTCAACCAAAAAGAACTTAATGTTGAAGAAGATAAAATCTTCTGTGCAGCGTCTTGTACCACCAATGCAATTGCTCCTGTTCTACAGGTTGTAAACAATGCCTACGGTATCAAGCAAGGCCATGTTGAAACCATTCACGCGTATACCAGCGATCAAAACCTATTGGATAATTTTCATAAGAAACCAAGACGTGGACGTGGAGCTGCTGTAAACATGGTACTAACTTCAACTGGTGCCGCAAAAGCAGTTGGTTTGGTCATGCCTTTCCTTAAAGGAAAACTGACTGGCAACGCGGTCCGCGTACCAACTCCAAATGTCTCTTTAGCCATTTTGAGTCTGCAAATTGATAAACCAACAACGGCTGAAGAAGTGAATAAAATTTTCAAGCAGGCATCTATCCACGGAGATCTGATTGAGCAAATTCACTACTCAGATTCTACAGAATACGTTTCAAGTCACGCCGTTGGTATGACGACTACTTCGGTATTCGATGCGCCATCTACAATCGTTGCTCCTGATGGAAAAAATATCACCATCTATGCCTGGTACGACAATGAGTTTGGCTATACGAGTCAGTTGATTCGTTTGGCTAAGTATGCGGCTAAGGTGCGTCGGTTTAGTTATTATTAGTGGGGTGTCGGGAGTGAGGGGTCGGGAGTCGGTTTTCCTCCTAACGTGCTCTGGTGACTAAAAACTTTAATGGGAAATCGAGCCCAATTAAAAAAGAGTATCAACAGTTTCGTTGGTACTCTTTTTTTGTCAAAATTGATAACTTAGCCCCATATGAAGACATTCGTATTTCTTTACCTCCTTTAAATTTGAGAGATGATTGAAATTTCTAAAATAGTTGATAATGAAAAGGTGAATACCAAACTGGATGTAGATGCATTGAAACGTAAGCTACCTGCAACCGAGAAAAATATAAGTATCATCTTAGTCGCAACCAAGACTCCAAGAAAGTCGGATAGATGGGTGAAAGAGGGTAGGGAATACATCCGTTTAATACTGGATTATAACAAAGTCCTATATTCAACACATACTTTCGTGATGAACTATTTAGTAAGAGAAAGCTTACCTCTAATAAAAGCGTAGAAGTATAAAACACCTACGCCACAGCAACTATTTGACGCATAACTACGAGAGGTTGCTGTTTCAGATTCGAGTCGGCTAACTGTGTACAAGACAGATGGCTAGACTCCGGCTGTTTCTCAAAAGTACCTCTAAACAAAAAACTTAGCCTGGCCAATCCAGAATACCATCATCATTTTCCACTTCTTGCCAAAAGAATAGACTTTATGCTGAAATGTTTTGTATAGGTACCGAATGAATATTTTTTGTCAGAACGAAGCTCTTTTGTGAGTTCATAGCCTTAGCTATGGGCGAGTAAAAAGCTGAAGTTCTGGCGGAAAAGATTATTTGGGATCATACAAATCATTTTGGAATAAAGTCTAATAAACCATCACCAAAATAGACTCGGTAACAGGCTGGAAGTACCCAACATGTATATGGTATAAACCAAAGGAAGAAGTATTGATGGAATAGTAGACATTGGACTACTTGATAGAATTCCATGAGGAAACCTTATGGAAGTGGTCAAGAGAGTCAATTAAGGGTTGAAAGGATAAATAATGAGAAATGAAATTAGGTGTGTTTCTGAGTAAAGCGACGTGATAAGAAGTGCGAGGTATGAATGAAATTATCCCTCATCCTTCTCCAGCTTCCAATTTTCTGACAAAAGATTGACGTATATCCAGATTTCTAGCTAAATCAAATTGCTCCGTGCTAGGCTTGATTCTTAGTTCATAAAGAAGGTGAAAAATATTGTTCATAACAATGTACGTGGTTTTCAAATCTATTCGATGATATTTGTTCGTCGCTATTAGTGGTAATGGAGAAAGTATTTTGAGGAATTAATGCTTTCGTTAAACTACAAATTCATGAAAGTCACTTAAATTTTTCTATTATAAAATTGCCTCAATGCTTTCTAACGATCATGAAAATATAACCTGTCAAACAAAAAACGTACATGTTTTTCGGTTTTAACATTCATTGTTTAGGATATATGAAAAAACAATGTTAAGTTTAGCATAATCGTTCTTACTAACAGAAGAATTATTAATTTCTTAAGCGCGTATTTTAATATTTAACCGAACTATTCGACTGTCCAGCAGATTTTGCAACTTATATTTACAAAACGAATAACTCAAAAAACAGGGTGATGAATAATTTTCTCAAAGTGTAGCTGATTAGCATTTTGAGCGTGCAATCTACTATAACTATTTTTCTTTGGAACCTTACATTAAGATTGTGATATACCTATTGCATCTGCAGTAGAGCTATGTGCAGTTGTAACTATTTTTTTATTTAATCAAATGAAATTAAGACCCTTCATTTTGAAGAGTACTTTCATGCCTAGTAGGAATTTTCTAACATTTAATACCTATAATTATGAAATCAATTAATACTTATTATTTACTTCAATTGAAACACTCTGGACTAAAATACTGTGCTGTTCAAAGAGTAATGATATTGGTTATTGTTTTTTAACTGCACTGCCTTTTACTAATATAATAGCTCAAACAGATAGTTTTTGTGGAGTACTTCCTCCACATACAGCATCTAGTGCCGACCCTGATTCTATTTTGTTTGATAGGTTTGGAAATACTTATGATCGGAATAATGACTTAGCAGAAGCAACAAATAGTGTGAGTTGTATATCTGGATACTTTGAATTAATAACGGTAGGTGTTCCTGCTGATCTGGAACCGACAATATGTCAAGTTTTTTCCGATATTTCTGAATGGATAACTCAGCGTGAAAATGAAACTTCATGTGAGGATCCCGCACTTGCATCATTAGTGCGAATTGAAGTATCGGCAACTGCAACAGGAAGTACACTTGCTGCTGCTTCGCCATTATATGATTATACATATTCTCCCTGTTATCAAATGAACTTAAGTAGACCTTATAGGAAAATTAACGGAGGATTATCTAATTCTTTGGATTTTGATGGAGTTTTAAATATAAATCCATCACCGGAATATCCATGGCATTTAGATTGGACAACTCCTTGTGAAGTTGAACATTTTGACTTATATTCAGCAGTACTCCATGAGGCTATGCACATATTGGGCTATGCTTCTTTAGTTGGTACAGATGGAAATCCAATTCCTATAATATTTAATTTCGAATTTTTTAGTCTTTGGGATCAATATATTCATACAGCCGAAAGTTATGATCCAAATGGACAGAGCGTTGGCATTAATCAACTTTTAGTTAGCGATTGTTTATCGAATTGCTGGGAACTAGATAACACACTTTTTCCAAATGATTTAGATTTGGAAAATGCTGTTACTTATAATTGTACAACTGATGGCAACGTTGATTTTGTATTTGGGAATAATGCAATTGCTCCACTTACCGGTGGGAGGGAGAAGCCCCAGGTGATGACATTGATTTTGCAAATATGTTAAGTCACCTTAATACTGAATGCAATGGACAAGATGTAGATTATGTAATGCAGACTAGTTTGGATCATAGTATTGACCGAAGATTTTTGACTCAACCAGAGATAGATATTCTTTGTGAAATGGGATATGAAATAGAAGGATGTAATGGATGTTATATATCTGCTTTTTCAGAAATTTTGAATTATGGAAATGATAACAACTATGAAAGATGTTGTGTGAAAGATTATTATACTTGTGTTGGGAGTCCCATTTCAATAAGTTACGAAGATTTGTTGTGTAATGATTTTTCGAACGATGTTGACTTGACTATTACGGACTATTATATTCAAAGCAGTTCAAGCTCACTAGCTATAAATGATGATACAGATACAGAATTTATTATCACACCTTCTGCGCAGGGTCGATTCACAGTGTATTACACCATCCAAGGTTGTGATTGTAAAATGCAAAACGCGTCTTTTGAAGTTCTTGTAGGCCCATGTCTTGATTGTGAGAATACAGATCCATGCGATAATTTGTCTTGTACAAATGGTTTTGAAGACTTTGCCACTTATTTTCAAAATTCGGGGCTAAATGCGGTTTATCAATCAAGTGGATACTGGGTATATGAAAACTCGTTTCAAAATTCACCCGATTTATGTGTAGAAAATAATGGGAATAAATATCTTCAACTTTATTTTTCTGCATGTTGCAAAGAAGCAATAGCACTCCCTCTACAAGAGGCTGTCGAGCCAGGGTGTCTAATAACAGTTTCTTTAAGGGCATCTTCTACAAGTGCGACTGCTGGGATTTTACTCTACGGAAGTACGTCCTTACCTTGCCACCCTTCAGACGCTTCGGTAAATTTAGGTTGTGTCTTGACAGACTGTAACAATCAAACACCTTATAACCCAAGCTGTTTAGGGGAAATACCAATATCCAATACTGTTTCTCAAGGTGGGTGCCCAAATGAGGCGAATTTAGGGGATTATACACTGTCCTTTTTAGAGAATTATCCGCTAGAGTATATAATTATAACACCAAATGTACAAGGGATAGATGCCATTTTTATAGATGACATTATAGTTACCAAAAACTGCTCCAACGCCGAATTCACATTGGAAGGAGAATGCATAAATGAACCTGTCCAATTCACCAGCACTTATGACATCAGTGGAGTAACGCATGAATGGTTTTTGGGCGACGGAGGAACAAGTGCTGACGTAAACCCTCAGCATACCTACACAGCGCCCGGTGATTACACAATAACTCACACGGTAACAGATGAATGTGGCAATGTTACAACAGAAGAACGAACAATTACAATAATTGACTGTATGGCAAGCAACTGCTTATGTGAAACAGGAATCAACATTGATGCAGGTGAAGGAACTAGCACCAATGATATACCTCAGTCAGAATTGCCAATTACAGTAAACGGTGGTTGTATTTCCATATCAGGAAAACTAATTATTGAAGGAGAGTATACATGGAACGGGGTAGATGTTAGAATGAACCCTGGTGCAGAGATAGAAGTGGACGGATGGGGCAATCGACTGAATATCCTTAATAACACTGTATTGCATGGATGTGAAACTATGTGGAAAGGAATTGTAGTGGGAGGTTCTGCCCAATTAGATATGCAGAATAGCGAAATAAGGGATGCCCAATTTGCTATTACACCTAGGGATAATGCAAGAATCAAATTGTTAGAGAATGATTTCATAGCTAATAATGTAGGTATATATACGGCTCCTTCCGATGAGTCTCAATCTTTTAAAGTCCTTTCAGACGACATCGCCTGGAGTGGAAATGATTTTATTGGCAGTAATGTTTTTTTAACTCCTTATACTGGACAAACGCCCCTGCCAGGTATAGCCTCTTTTGCAGGAATGTGGCTACATGACATTAGCGGAATTTCTGAACCAATGATAGAAGGTGAAGTTAATACTATAGAAGGTTCTTTATATGGAATATTTGTTGATCGGGGAGTAAATGCTAAATTATACTCCGTTGAAATAAATAATCTAGTCTCAGAAGGTGATGAATTTGCTGTGGGTATTAGACTCGAATATTCTGATAAAATAGGCATCAAATCAGCTAGCATAGGTGACTGCGCATCTGCACCTCCAAGTAACCTTTGTATTGAGAACGAGACTTTGCGTGTAGGCATAGAGGGACATCGTTCTGGAGCCCATATATTATATAGCGAAGTCTCTGCTACCAAAAGAGGAATTGATTTTAGATATACCACAAATAAAAAGATTACAATATCCGATAACAAAAGCATTACTGCATCTGAGGGTATCAAAATATTATCATTCAATAATGATAGTGACTATAAGACTTTAATTATCAACAATAATGATCCTATAAATGCTTTCCTGGGAATCACTTTGAGTAGTAGTGATGCAGTAGTAGATATAAAAGGGAATGTGACCGATTTTGATCCGATTGTGTGGGATTTAGTCGGAGGTGCGGGTATACGTGTCTTAAGTTCTGATGGAGAGATAACAGTTAGATACAACACTTCGAACTTTGGTGGGGTACTACCAGATCTTAATGTCGGGGCAGGACTTGTTCTTAGCACTAGTCAAAATTGTTTTCTATTGGGAAATACGGTAAATGGCTCGGCTGTTTCCAAATTGAATAGAGCCATTGGAGCTAACTCTTCTCCAAACAATGCTTATTGCTGTAATAAAATTTATAATTCTCGATTAGGGGCAAGTTTTATAGGGATGTGCAACGATTCGGAATTTCGGAATACTAAATTTAATAATCATCGGATTGGGATTCAATTATATCAATCGATTATAGGAACACAAGGGAATACTGGGAATAACTGGATTAATTCGAATTCTGTTCAGTATGATGCGCAATATGATGGAGATCCAATTTTCGTTGACCAATCATTTTTTACCGCTGACCCTGGTTTAATTCCTTTTGGTTTAGATAAAGTAAACGTTGTTGGGGGGGATGCTTCTAGCTGGTTTTTAATTGCAGGAGATGGGAGTACTTGTAGTAATGATTGCGGCATAGAGCTCTTGCCCTGGGAACAATTAATGGAGCCTGATAATGAATTAACAACTGCCGATATTAATGCCTCTTTGAATTTGAATACCAATGATCCTGTAGTGAAAGGATTAAAGTGGGAAGCACAACAAAATCTTTACACGAAATTAAATCAACATGCCTATTTAATAAGCATGGATAACGCTGTGTCCAGTTTCTACACGGAGGCCTTGAACAATAACCTATCTGATTTCTATACGCTTAAACAAGGTTTGAGGTCAATCCCTCATACGGGAATTTCAGGTACTAATTATTGGGCATTAAAAAATTCACTAGATTCGATTTATAATAACACGGATTCTTTATGGTTGGTATGGGAATTGGCTAATCCCCAGGAGAAATTACAAATAGAAACGCAAATAGAGAATGATTACGACCTCATTGGAGATATCTTTGATGACCTAAAAGTACTGGAAACTCAATTAGAAGTGAGTAAAATGTTAGCAATAGATGATTTGATTCAAGAAAATGATGCTATAGTTGATAATGAGATATTTGAAAGCAATGAGAAAAGCATTAATAATATCTTCTTGTTAACAGTCGCCAAAGGCATTCATAAATTCAACTCAGTTCAAAAGGGACAGATTGACGCTATCGCAGGACAATGTCCTTTTATAGGAGGCACTTCGGTTTATAGAGCTAGAATGTTACAGTCATTTTATAATCCGATTGATTATGATGATGAATTACTATGTCAGTCTACCAATAGAAGAAATGAAGTTATCGATGAAGCATTAGTTTCTAACAACTCAGCTTATATTTATCCAAATCCAGCGAATGACCGACTGAATATTCAACTCAATAATGCTTTGGATACAGATGGACGATTACAAATTTTTGACTTAACGGGTAACAATGTAATTAGTCAAAAGTTAACAGAAGGAATGACCAAATTTCAGATAATATCGATTGATTTGTCGCCAGGTATTTATTTTTATAAAATACAAGATGTAGAGAATCAATTAATATCTTCAGGAAAAGTTGTAATTTCAAGATAATATATCATTAACCAGACGGCATTAAGGCCGTCTGGTTAAATTAATAGCCATGAGAATAATTTTATGTTTACTTTTTCTTATCCTGGTTGGTGACTCAGCTCAAGCTCAAAATGAAGATCATACTTGGATGCTAGGTTTTACAACCAATGCTCCAGATTCCTTAATATCTATTATGGCTATAGATTTCAACGAAACCCCTTCAACAATTACTAAGATAGATCAGGAATTTAGTTTTTTCAACACGAATACCATTGTATCTAATAGTGAGGGGGAGTTACAATGTTATAGTAACGGAGTAGAAATTAGAAACAGCAACCATGAAGTCATCATCAATGGAGAGGAATTTATTCCTTCTGCGTCTAATCCACTTGGAAATTCAATGAGACATGGGTCTTTGCTGTTACCAACTCCAGAAGCTAATAATCAATATGTATTTCTCTTTGGGGAAAGTGTTTTTTATGATATTGGAGGTGACTTGGAGGCAGGTATTTCACCATTAACGTATTCATATTTAGATATGAACGCTAATAATGGGGGAGGAGAAGTAATTGAGAAAAAGAGTGTTTTGTGTACTGATACTTTATCATTTGGACTTTTAACATCTACTCGTCATGCGAATGGAAGAGACTGGTGGATATTAATGAATAAAAATGAATCAAATAGTTATTATCGATTTTTACTTAATCCAGAAGGTGTAGTAACAGATGGTTTTCAAGTTATTGGAGATACTATAATAGATGGATTAGCACAGGCTATTTTTTCTCCTGATGGGGACTGGTACGCACAATATAATTGGTCGGGAATTATTGGAGGTGGCCAGCCAACAGACACCTATATTGATATTTATCAATTTGATCGTTGTACGGGTTTGTTAAGTAATCATTTACAAATCAAGGATGAAGGAAATGGAGTGCCTGGAGGCGTGAGTTTTTCTCCAAGTTCCAAATACCTGTATATATCTGGATGGGATAAGATTTATCAGTTTGACTTGGAAGCAGTAGACGTAGCAGCTTCAAGAGATACCGTAGCAATATATGATGGCTTCGAGTATGAATACAATAATATTACTTATCAACCACGTTTCTACAATATGCAAAATACGCCTGATGGAAAAATTTATATCTCTTGTCCAAATACAAGTTCACGATACTTGCATGTAATTGATCAACCTGACTCTGCGGGCATAGCCTGTAATGTTTTACAACATCATATTGAACTCCCTGCATTTAATTTGTTTTCACTCCCCAATCTTCCTAATTATCGCTTAGGAGCATTAGAGGGAAGTCCTTGTGATACACTAAAACCTATTGCTACTTTCACTTATAGCGATGACATGCTTGAAGTAACCTTTGAAGATATGACAAGCCGCGGTCCCACTACCTGGTATTGGGATTTTGGAGATAATATGACAAGTGACGAGCAACATCCTGTTCACGATTATTCAACACCAGGAACTTATGAAGTATGTTTGATTGCCAGCAATGCTATTGGGAGTGATACGGTTTGTCAAGAAATTACATTGATGGTAAATCAGGTCATTGAATTAAAGGAGCCTCTCGGTTTACAAGTTTATCCTAATCCTGCGGATGACTTTTTGTATTTAAATTTCAATACACCTCTGAGAAAAACGTATCAGTTTCAATTGGTTAATTATGCGGGAAAACAATTACTATCAAGAGATTTATCTCAAGACATGAGTAAGTATAGTATTAATACCAGTCAATTCCCAATAGGACTTTATATGTATCATATTAATGACTTGTCTGGTGAACTCATTGTAACTGGGAAGTTTGTTATTTCTAGATTGTAATCTTATGATCGATAAAGTAGATAGCTTATAGAGATTGTCTACTCCATTCGTATTTCGGAAAGAACAAATCTCTCAAAACAAAAAAGAAAGGAATAACGTCACCTCTACAAAATTCAAAATAACAATGGGTCAAGATAACCTCTGCATAATGCAATCCAAAATCAATCCTTACACCTGATACTAGTCCCCAGAATCCGAACCACCAGTTAAGTTGAATTTTTACTAACTTGTAAAAAACAACTAAAGATGAGAAAAAAGAGACGAGTCTTTAAAAAAGAGTTCAAACTCAAAGTAATTT
>Ga0114957_1003868_pt1 | contig 13230 bp, 7 predicted proteins | sample BantaG_FD_87175 | JGI IMG/M metagenome (GOLD analysis project Ga0114957, IMG submission 87175) | Marine algal microbial communities from Bantry Bay, Ireland - BantryBay_4 metaG | ecosystem: Host-associated > Algae > Red algae > Unclassified | place: Bantry Bay, Ireland | collected 2014-11-21 | reverse complement strand
AAGTTTAAAAAATCGTTGCATAGCCTTCGCTACGGAACTATTTTTTAAGATTTTTAGAAGGAAAAAGAACAAGCATAATGGTTCAAGTTATTTAGTTCTTTTCACTAATTGTTAAATTGTTATCAAAAATCGTGTTGATCACGTAATTGTATAACCGTCTAACAATCAACGAAGCGAAACAATTTAACAATCAATTTCCTCCTGTATTTCCCTGATTTTACCAAATCCCCCAAATTTACCTACCTTAGGAATAGAAAAATAATAAATGCAGTTTTTGACGGTTTATTTTTTCGCCATTTTCCCCAAAAAATCCCGATAGCTATCGGGACACGTAACAAAGGCTATGTAATGATTTTTTTGGAAAAACTGACAAAAAAATTCCCTCGTCAAAAATCTACATTTATTAATTTTCTATTCCTTATTTTCTCATTTGACTAAAAATGGGACTATTTTTGCGTGCCATTAAGTAATGATAAATTTTGAATGGCTCATATTTGAATTCTTTTTTAATCCTGATTTCTTACCCAAGAAGGTAGGTGAAAATCAAATATTCAAATATGTAAAGTATTTCATTCAAAATTATTTTTGTAATTCGTGAAACAAAGAATTTAATATGAAAGGAATTATCCTAGCAGGTGGATTGGGGACTCGACTCTATCCATTAACCCTTGCAGTAAGTAAACAACTAATGCCTGTATATGACAAGCCGATGATTTATTATCCATTGTCGATTTTAATGCAAGCAGGTATTCGAGATATCGCAATCATTTCCACTCCTTATGACCTACCTAATTTTGAAAAACTTTTAAAAGACGGAAGTGACATTGGATGTAATTTTTCTTACATCGCACAACATGAACCGAATGGTTTAGCACAAGCTTTTGTTTTGGCAGAAGATTTCATTGCAGGTGATAGTGCCGCTTTGGTTTTGGGAGATAATATTTTTTATGGAAATGGATTAAGAGAACTTTTGCAGAAAAGTGCAAATCCTGATGGAGGAGTTGTTTTTGCATATCAAGTTGCCGATCCTGAAAGATATGGAGTAGTTGAATTTGATGATAATTTTAAAGCACTTTCTATTGAAGAGAAACCTGCTAATCCAAAATCAAATTATGCAGTTCCTGGTTTATATTTCTATGATAACTCAGTAGTCGAAGTGGCTAAAAATTTGGAACCAAGTCCAAGAGGAGAATATGAAATTACGGATGTGAATAAATATTACTTGGAAGCAGGAAAACTTCAAGTAGGTGTTTTGAGTAGAGGTGTAGCATGGTTGGATACGGGTACACATAAGTCATTAGTTCAAGCTGGTCAATTTATCGAAGTCATCGAAGATCGTCAAGGTTTGAAAATTGGTTGTATCGAAGAAATTGCTTGGAATATGGGATTCATCGGAGATGAAGGTTTGGAAAAACTTGGACATAAATATATCAAAAGTGGTTATGGAGAATATCTCCTCCGACTTTTGAAAGCTAGTGTTTAAGGACGGACGCTGCGCTTGACGTACACTTCGTTTGTCGTACGTTCGCTGCGCTTGTCGTTTCGAATAATCTTGATAAAAAAACTCATTGCATAATTTAACATGCAATGAGTTTTTTTATTGAACTAAAAGGTTCTACGTAAAACGACAAGCGCAGCGTACGACAAGAGAGCGCAGCGAAAGTACGACAAACGAAGTGTACGTCAAACGTCTTATTTCCTAGTAAGCGATAAATAATCTAAGAAGTAAATAATCTTTAAAGAGAAGCTATTATTTTGTGGAAAATCTCCTAAACGTCGCACTCCTTTTCGATAATCATATTGAATCAGGTCTTGATCTCCACTCACATTATTCGTTGCATTTTTCCAAACAAAAAATATATCACTACCCGGTGCAAACCTCCAACGATAGATCATATCAATATTGAAAAAATTAAAACTCAAATCATTAAACTCATTATAATCTGTACTTTCAAGTTCTCCATTTTCTGCTAAGCTATTAAATTCATTGTATTTAACTGCCGACCAATAATGTCGTAACCTGAAATTCAAATTCATATTTTTATTAAAATTATAACCTGCCCAAATACTATTAATCATAGTTCTTTGATCTCGCTTTCCAAGAATAATATCATCATTGCTATGAGCAACATATCCTAAATCATTATGGTCAAAAATATTTCTGGTTTCCATTCTAAAATTAAATCGATCACTCACTCGGAAAACACCCATCATACTTACACTTCCCCAGTTGGTTTCATATAAATCAAAACCTTTTCCACCATTAGTATTAAAATGAAAAACAAATTTCTTACGACCGTCTGTATTGAAATTTAATCCAATATTTCCCATTTTAGGATCCTTGACAAAACGACCTGGAGTACGAGGTTCGAAGTAATCATTTCCATTTAAAAATGGTTCCGTATAAAACCAAACATTTAAGTTCCAAAAGTTTTTTGTTTGTGCCCACCAGTAACCATTGATTCCAAATTCTGAAAATTTATTAGGTTTATAGATTCGTTCTCCACCTGACCAAATTCCACCACCCATTCTATTGAATTTTCCAAATGGTTTGTAGTGACCATACTCTGCCCAAAAGTCAAAATCTTGCTCATTATTATTATAAAGAAAACCTAAGTCATTAATATCATAAGTATGACTCTCTTGACCGTAACCTGCCCCAAAATTAAAATTCCCGCTAATCTTACTTGCTCCAAGATTAAAAGCATGACCTAGCAAAACTTTTTGATCAGGGTTATCTAATAGGTCATTTAAATCTTTATCCGTAATAAAAAGATTATTGGAAACATGATTTGTATAAGCATTGTTATCAGAAAAGAATTGTTGACTAACTTTGACATCTCCTCTTATTCGATAGGACTCTTTTTTATTTCTCAAATTAAAAATAAGCCCAGTTGCATTCGCATCGTAGTCAGAACCATTCCTCATTACATTCGTGTTGATTAAAGTAACGAAAGAATTATTTTTTAAATTCTGATCGACAACCAGGACATTATAATTTGTCAAAGGATTGGTTTGTACTTGTCTTTCTACACCATCTTCAGATTGTACTGTTGCGTTAGTTGCTCCTACCACCGCATTAAAAATTCCTAAACCAGTACCGCTAGATGTCCTTCCCGAAATTTTAGTAGCATTATATAATTGAGTTTCAGCAGGCTCGCTTAAAATAGTATCTCCTGCATTGATAAGATTTCCTGCGTAGTGCATTGGCGATCCCCCAATTCGACGGGAGTAGAACAAACCACCTTTATTAAATAACTCAGTTCCTTCAGTAAAAAATTGACGATTTTCATCAAATCGAACTTCGAACTGCGTTAAATTTAAAACTTGATTATCAGATGCAGCTTCTCCAAAATCAGGAATCAAAGTCATATCCAAAGTAAACGCATCACTTAAACCATATTTAATATCCATCCCTGCATTGAAAGATTTCCCCCAAGCGCTTTGTGGATTTTCAGAATCTTTATCATTATAATGTTGTGCATAAGTGGCCAAGAAAGGAGTGGCTTGTAATCTAACAGGAGATTTAATATCTGTAATTCCTTTTAGCGTTCCCGTTTGATTTAAAAAGCCATTTATAGTAGGATCAACTTCACTCCAAAAAGATTTCTCTTGAGTACTATTTGTAAATCGCACAAAATTTACATCCCAATTTTGTTCCTTTTGATTTGGAAATCGAATAGCAGAATAAGGAATTTCCATTTCTAGAATCCAACCATCTTCTACTATATTAGTTTCTGCTTTCCAGACCGCATCCCATTCTTCATCTTCTCCAAAAGCAGAGTATTTAGTGTCAAATTGAACACCAGCACTTGTAACAATAAATCCAACACCATTGATTCCGTCTTGATAAGGAGAAAGGATAATACCAAACCAATCTGTATTACTAAGCCCGTCTCTTTCTGTTAACTGTTTCGAAATTTTCGAAGGATCTTCATACATTCTTGCAGCTAAATAAATAGCTTGGTTGTCATACATAATTTTTACATCGGTCTTATTGGTAGGGACTGAACCTGGATTTGGGCGGTTTTGAACAAAATCAACTGCGCTTTCGGAATTAGCCCAATCAAATTCATCTAACTCTCCATTTACTTTTATTGCATTTTGAGTCCTATGAGCAGATAACTCCTTCTTAGCTTTAGTAACTTCCGATTTTTTAGAATCTTGAGCTTGAGCAAATGAAAGGCTTAAGACTGTAACTGCTAGTAGAGTCAACAATAGATTTTTCATTAGGTGTTCTTTTAATTTAGTAATGTGGAAATTATTGTTTTATCATTACTTAGTGTGAAATTTTGAAAAGCATTAAACTGAATACTCTTAAAAAATAAAGAGGTTACAGATGAATGCAAATATAATTAGTGTGTATTTGGAAAATACTTTTTAAAAATAAGAGAGGAGAGGTAGTTCTTTTCCAAAGACATCTAAAAAAAACGAAAGTTGTAATTTTCGAAAAAAAAGAAATGTCAAAAAATATCATTTTGAACAGGTAGCGCACGTTGCACACGTAGCACGACTTTCTGAGTCGTGAAGTGAAGAGGTCACGACTCAGAGAGTCGTGCTACGTGTGCTACCTGTTTTACAAAAGAAAACATACCTTTGAAAAAATTAAATATCCATCAAATTTAAACAATACTTATTTGTCAATTTTTAAAAAAATAATTCTTTCTACCCTTCTTTTGGTGATTACCTTTCCAGTCATTCGCCCTGGATTTAATTTGCAAATTGACCCTCAAATCCATTGGGTTTTTAACTACCTTTTTCAAAATAATTTTTCCCAAACTCAACATTTAATTTTCCCACATGGCCCATTGACCTTTATCAATTTTCCATTGGCAATGGAAAATAATTTATTTTGGGGAGTATTAATTCAGGCTGTGTTAAGATTCGGATTTATTTTTACTTTTCTTCATTTAGGAACTATCATCCAACCTAGAAGATGGTGGTTGCAAGTTATCTTGACATTTATTTTGTTAGAATTTATGGAATTGGATTTTATCATTGCAGCTACTGTAGCGAATGTACTTTTCTTAAATAATCAAACTGAAAAAAAAGCTTGGTTAGTTCTAGGATTCATTTTAGCTACTTTAGGTTTTTATATAAAAATGTCAATTGGGATAATTTCCTTTTCGATGATTGTTCCATACCTATGTGTATCATGTTTTAAAATAATACTAGATTTAATCAACAAAAATAAAACTGTAGAAGGTAAAATAACTGAGCCTCAATTACAAATTGTGACACGGCATGGAATCCTACCATTGATAGGAGGATTAATATTTATTCCAATTTCGTTAGCCGTTGGATGGTTTTTGATGTATCAAGATTTTAATGGTTTTGGAAAATATTTTATTGGAGTCATTGAACTAGTGAAAGGTAATTCGGATTCAGCAAGTTTATATCCTGATAATAATTGGTTGTTCCTTGCTATCAGTTTTTTATCATTTTCTTTAATTCCTTTTTTTGAGAAAAGAAAAAATACATGGCTCGTGTATATCGTGTTAGGATGCTCTGTTTTTGCAGTTTGGAAACATGGAATGGCACGACAAGATCCTTGGCATATCATCAAGGTCTTTTCATGGGGAATGGTTTTTCTGTCTTATGTTTTTGTTTTAAATAAAAAAATAAAACCGCTAACGATTGCTCTTTCAATATCTGCACTTTTATTTTTTTATGGAAATATTCAATCGAGTCTAGGTCTGTTTGTAGATGAATTTGGATGGGATGGATACCGAAATTTTTCTAATACATTTATTTTCCAAAAAGATTTATTTGAAAAAAATAAGAAGGAATCTTTGGAGCGCATTCAAGTATGCAAGTTGACAGATGATGATTTGCAATTGGTTGATAATCAATCAGTTGATTGCTATCCATGGAATTATGCATTTGTTGCAATGAATGATTTAAATTGGCAACCTCGCCCCATTATCCAAAGCTATGCTGCCTACACGCCTTGGTTAGATCAACAAAATGCCAATCATTTTTTATCGGAAAAAGCACCTGAGTTTTTGATTTGGGAAAATGATATTTTAAAACGTGATAATTGGGAAGGGGAATTGACGAGTATTGATAATCGGTATTTATTAAATGATGAGCCGCATACGATTACTACTATTTTTTCAAATTATAAAATTGTAAGTCGGCAAGATGCATACTTATTGTTACAAAAAAATAAAACACCATTACTTGGAAATTCTGAATCTAAGAAAACGATAAAAAGCGATTGGAAGAAATGGATTGAAGTTCCTTATTTTGGAGATGGAATCCTTCGGGCAAAATTTCATTTCGAGGGTACATTTTCTAAATGGCTAAAATCAAAAACGTATAAAGACGAACCACTTTTTTTAGAGTATCAATTGACAAATGGAGAAATTCGAAAATATAAATTCACTACTGAAAATGCGACTCAAGGACTTTGGATTAATCCATTTATTATTCAACCTTCTAACGAACTTGTCAATCCTATAACTTCTAAAATTCGTTTTAGCATAGGGAATGATTTTTTTGTAAAAAAAGGAATTAAGATAGAGTGGCAATTTTTTCCAATAAAAAATAACAAAGAAAAAGAGGGTTACAAAAATGCATTTGAATTATTCGGAAAAAATATTTTAAAAGAAGAAAAGGTGGTGCTTGAAAAAAACAATGCAATTCCAGATGAAATAGAAATTCCAAAAGGAGGTTATTCTCCATCGTATGAATTTCCTATGTTGGAGTTGAAAATGGATTCTACAAAAAACTATTTTATCAACGCAGAAGTTGAAGGGAAAATGTCATATCATGCTAATGCTTCTTTGGTGATTTCAATTGAAGAAGAAGGGCAGTCAATTTTGTGGGAATCAAAACCACTTGGACATTTTATGTCTATTTATCATCAATGGGAGTTGGTTGCATTTCGAAGGGAAATTCCAAATGTATTGTTACAAGATGCGGTAATTAAAGTTTATGTGTGGAATTCAGGGAAGGAAAAAATTGATGTTAAGAGATTAGGGATTAAGATTTTCGAAAGCAAGTCTAACGTAGCTGTCGGGCTTCAGCCTGCAGTAAAAAAATATTATTGATGTTGTAAACAATAATATTAAATCCATAGGTTCTAGACCACATCAAATCATTTAGAACCAATCCATATATTATTTGTCAAAAAGACGCTTTATCTTTTTGTTAAGAGAGATTGAAAACTATGTTTTCAATCTCTCTTATTTTTACTGCGGGCTGAAGCCCGACAGCTACGTTAGACTTGCTATACGAAGTACGTATGTATTACCGAATCAAACTAACATCCCCCACCAACGACTCCTCCACAATTTCAAAACCTTTATAATAACTAAAAAACGCCTTCCAAACATAAACATCAGATGTAGATATTTTGTTATTAAAACTTCCATCCCAACCTACCGAAGGATCATTCGTTTGAAAAACCTTCTGCCCCCAACGATTAAAAACAACTAATTGATACGATTCCACCTCCGCACCACATTCAATAACAGGTTGAAAATTATCATTTACCAAATCTCCATTCGGCGTAAAACCATTTGGAAAAATAAAACAACTAGAACAATCTTCGGAAACGATTACAATCGTATCCATCGAAATACATTCACCAATCGAAACCTCACCATAATAAATGCCTTCTTCATTCACCTCATAAGTAGCACCATTTTCAAATCCATCTTGCCAAATCGTTTGCGAAAAATTACTTTCCAGCGTTATCGTTTTTCCAAAACAAATAGAAGTATCCTGACCTAAATCCAAAACGGGCGGAGGCGCAACAAAAATATCTTGACAAAAACTAGATTGAGTAGGCAATCCTTCATCAATCAATAATTGCAAAGTATAAATTCCAGGACTTGGATAACTCACCTCTATTTCATCAAGAGAAACGCCACAAGTAACATTCAATCCAAAAGGTAAAATGAAATCAATTCTTGAAATTTCTTTACTTTCTTTATTGTCTACAAAAATCACAACACCTTCATCCGTGACATGACTTTCAGTAATGGAATGAGGAAAATCAAAATTTCCAAAATTGCCGAGTGTAGTTGAGGTAGGAGTGTTTTCAATATCATTTCCAAAACTAAGCGCAGTAACTTCTCCATCAACACGGTTGACCAAAATGCCTAAAAAGTTGTCACAAAATTTTGTAACACTAATATCCCGTGGGCCATCAATAAAGTTAAGATTGCTAATTTCTTCTCCCGTAGGAGTATTGTTAAGACTGTTGCCAAAATTTATTCTACTAAAAGAATCACCTGCTTCATTAGTGATTAGTAAATACCAATTACCATTGGTTCGAATAGGGGAGAAGCCTGTCGGAAAATCAAGGCTACCGACGTTGCCAAGATTGGTTCCTGTGGGAATATTAGAAAGACTATTTCCAAAATTAAAACGAGTAATAGAATTACTGACTTTGTTAGAAGTAAGTCCAATCCACTCATCATTTTCTTTGGTGATAAATAGATCGTGAGGAAAACTTAAATTTCCAATATTTCCTAAATTCTCAATAGCAGGTTCATTTGTAATATTATCTCCAAAATCGAGACGAAGCAAGAATTCATCATCTAGAACACCATCCCATCCTCCAACTAGGAATCCCCACCAATTGCCATTGTCATTTAATATTTGAATACCTTCTAAACCTATCGAAATATCTTCGATGATAATTTGAGTAGATGTAGGAGTATTGTTAAGACTATTTCCAAAATCTAATCGGTTGATATAATTTTCGTCAAAGATGGTAGAGAAGCAATAAAAATTTTCTACATCTTGAACGATATGAGAATAAAGCGGACTACTATTGGAAGGGAAATTCATAATAGGTTCAACGGAGATATCGTAGGATAGGAAATTGGCTTCGGAGACTAAGCAAACATTTGTAAAGGAATCGCCACTATGTTGGATATCTAAAATTTCTCCAACACAAACCGTATCAGGTACTTCAAATATAGGTTGTGCATTTGAGATATGGATACCTAAAAATAGGCCCAAGATGGGTAGGGTTAAGTTAAGTTTCATGATTTTTCGTTTTAATGACAAGTTGTTGTTAGCCGCAGATTTACGCTGATTTTTTATGATTGTCGAAAACAAGTTATAGAAGATCATAAAAAATCAGCGTAAATCTGCGGCTAAAACCAGTAAAAAGATACAGAATATTTTTTACTTAAAATCTCAAATTAATTATTGAAACGTTGCTAACTTTGCATCGCTTTTTAATAAAAACCAATTTTACACGATTATATTTTTTATTTTGAAAATATAACATTTAAAAAAATAAATGAATGGCAACTCCTAGATCGGTAGCATTTTATACTTTAGGTTGCAAACTCAACTATTCGGAGACTTCGGCAATTGGTCGAATGTTTGAGGAAAAAGGCTACGCAGAAGTGAAATTTGAAGAAGGTGCAAATATTTATGTCATCAATACTTGTTCAGTTACGGATTTTGCAGATAAAAAATGTAGGCAAATTGTGAGACGTGCATTGCGGTTTTCGCCTGATGCATTTGTGGTAGTCGTAGGTTGTTATGCTCAATTGAAACCTAAAGAGATTGCAGATATTGAAGGTGTAGATTTAGTGTTAGGCGCAGCAGAGAAATTTCGAATTTTAGATTTTATAGATGACTTGAGTAAATCACCGAGCAAGGGAATGGTGAGAGCGAGTGAAGTAAAAGAAGCCAATCAATTTGTCAACGCATTTTCTTTTGGAGATCGAACACGTTCATTTTTAAAAGTGCAAGATGGTTGTGATTACAAATGCACTTTTTGTACGATTCCTTTGGCAAGGGGAAAAAGTAGAAGTGATACTGTCGATAGCATTGTTGCAAATGCAAAACAGATTGCAGAGATGGGCGTAAAGGAAATTGTTTTGACTGGAGTGAATATTGGAGATTTTGGAAATGGAACGGAAGTCATCGAAGGGGTACGTCCTAAGAAGGCTGCCATGTTTATTGATTTGATAAAAGAATTGGATAATGTAGAAGATATTGAACGTTTTCGAATTTCATCTATCGAACCGAATTTATGTACGGATGAGGTGATTGAATTTGTTGCGAGTTCTGAGCGTTTTGTTCCTCATTTTCATATGCCTTTGCAATCAGGAAATAATAAACAATTGCGCCAGATGGCTCGACGTTACAGAAAAGAATTGTATGCGGAGCGAGTGAAAAAAATAAAATCATTGATGCCGCATTGTTGTATTGGAGTGGATGTGATTGTTGGTTTTCCAGGAGAGACAGATGAAGACTTTTTAGAAAGTTATAATTTTATTGAAAGTTTGGATATCACTTATCTTCATGTGTTTACCTATTCGGAAAGACCCAATACTCCTGCCAACGAAATGGAAGATAAAATTCCAATGGAAAAACGAAAGAAGCGAAATGAGATGTTGCGGAATTTATCTGAAAAGAAAAAACAAGAGTTTTACAAAAAATATATAGGACGGTACCGTGATGTTTTATTTGAAGTACATCGTGATGAAGATAAGATGACAGGTTTTACCAATAACTATATCAAAGTCGAAACGGATATTCAGCCTGAAATGATTAATAAAATTGGCACCGTACAACTCATGAATATCAATGAAAAAGGAAATGTAGAGGCAATGGTTGCTGATATTCCTGAGGCTATTTTCGATTATTAAGTTTTTTGATTTACCACGGAGGCATAGAGAATGAACACGGAGAACACAGAAAATACCTCCATGTTCTCTGTGTCCCTCCTCCTTGCCTCCGTGGTAAATTAAAAAATAAAACTCGCCAAATCCTTCTTTTTCTACCCAACCTATCTATTTTTGCCAATCGTTAACCTATTGAGATTCAAGAAGTTATTTAAAAATAGATCATCAGATAAAAAAGTGGTTGAGTCACAAGTTGACTTCAAGTTACCTTATGACTAGAAAACTATTCAAAATTAAGTCTATATGTATCCTAATCTGTCTTATATTTTTCATGATTTATTTGGTACGGAGCCTGATAATTGGGCATCTGTTTTCCAAACATTTGGATTATTTATGGCATTGGCATTTTTGTCAGCGGCATTGAATCTTTATGCAGAATTGAGGAGAAAAGAAAAACAAGGACTCATGCTTCCTGTCAAAGATATGATTACGGTAGGAAAACCTGCCAGCCCTATTGAAATGTTGTGGAATACATTTATTGGATTTCTGATTGGTTTTAAAGTACTTTATATATTTCAAAATTTTCCTGCATTTCAAGAAGATGCACCAGGTGTGCTGATGTCTACGAAGGGGAGTATATTGGGAGGAATAGCTTTAGCTGTAATTTTTGCAGGACTTAAATATTGGGAAAAGAATAAAGATAAATTAGACACCCCACGGGAACAAGCAATTAATATTTTTCCAAGTGATCGAACAGGAGACATTACTGTTGTTGCTGCAATAACAGGTTTACTCGGAGCGAAAATTTTTGCACTTATTGAAACACCTGCACAATTTATGGATGACCCAATTGGACAATTATTTTCAGGAAGTGGCTTGGCGATTTATGGTGGATTGATAGGTGGTACAATTGGAGTGATCGCATACATTGCTTGGAAGAAAATTTCAATTCCGCACTTTGCGGATGCAGTTGCACCAGGTCTGATGTTGTCTTATGGAGTAGGACGGATTGGTTGTCAAATGTCAGGTGATGGTGATTGGGGAGTACCCGTCAAAGGGCCTAATGAATATTGGGATTATGAATATGATTGGAGTGAAGCACCATCATGGTTGTCATGGGCACCGGATTGGTTTTGGAAATATGACTATCCGCATAATGTAAATCAAGATGGTGGGCCGACTCGTGCCGTGGTAGAAAACTGTGATTGGAACTATTGTGCAAAATTAGATATTCCTGTTTTCCCTACACCATTATGGGAAATTGTAGCAGCATTGTTTTTATTTGGAATACTTTGGTCGATTAGAAAAAAGATTACCGTTCCTGGAGTGCTATTTTGTATCTACCTTATTTTCAATGGAATCGAAAGATTTTGGATTGAGGGATATCGAGTGAACGATCACTATGATTGGCTGCCTGGAAATTGGACACAGGCGGAATTGATTGCGGTGATGTTGATTACGATAGGTGTGGTGCTTGGTGGATACTTGTGGACTAATGGAAAGAAAACTGTAAAGACATGATTTTTTTTAGCCGCAGATTTACGCTGATCTTTTATGATTTTCTTTTAACACGTTTTTCGGAAATCATAAAAAATCAGCGTAAATCTGCGGCTAAAAAACTACTCAATATTCATCTCCATCATTTTCCCATACTCATCCAAAATCCCAAAACTACTCCGCTTCGATACATTTAGAACACTTACCAATTTTTGATCAAAATCTCTTTCCCACATCATTCGAGGATGTTCTCCTTTTACATCAAAAACGACAAGTTTATAATCTCGCATCCCCACTAAATAATTTTCTCCTATAAATTTTAACTGCTTCGCATGAAATTGATGAGTGAAATAAATAGGTTGATTATTAGAACTTTTATATGAAATAAAAATTTCTTCCGCAGTTGCAGCAGCAATTTTGATTGGTTGGGAATAACCTGCTATTTCAAAAAAACGAACGCCTTGAAAAGGAAACTTTTCCAAATCAGGAACTTGAGGAGCGACTGACAATACATTTCCATAGAAATTAAAATAGTAAGATCCATTTCTAAATTTTATCTCCGAAAAATTCTGAGGTACTCCAAAAAGATTAATTGCATCTGTTCTGAATAAAACATCATCTGTAGTGTATTCATTTATCAGCGCCTTTGCTTTTTGGTTTTTAGTTTTGATGGTTACGATATTCCCATTTTTTTTCCAGCCAATTGCACTTGGACTATCATAAATCTTTGGAGAAATAATTTTTAATCCTTTTGGAAAATATTTATTCGGTTTTAATTGTTTTGGAGAAAAATATTTATTTCCATTGATATGATGCAAAATTACAGAACTACTGTAAATCGGATCAGCAATCAAGCGAAATTCATCATTCGGTAATATTCCCTGAGGCCAAGCATAATATTCAATATCACCATACCAATTCCCCCGTGCCAAGTGCAATTCATTTCGAGCACTCACCCCTAAGACTAAAAATTGATGATGAAAATTAATAGCCGAAAACCAACGGACACTTTTATCCAATTGCAACTCAAAAGAACTCTTCTTACGAGGTGTTGCTTTTTGCGATCTTTGAAAAGTCGAAAATCGGCTGATGTCAGAACTCAATAAACGATCGCTTGGCAAAAAGTTTT
>Ga0114957_1003865_pt1 | contig 13235 bp, 21 predicted proteins | sample BantaG_FD_87175 | JGI IMG/M metagenome (GOLD analysis project Ga0114957, IMG submission 87175) | Marine algal microbial communities from Bantry Bay, Ireland - BantryBay_4 metaG | ecosystem: Host-associated > Algae > Red algae > Unclassified | place: Bantry Bay, Ireland | collected 2014-11-21 | reverse complement strand
GGGGCGGCCGGCGGGGGGGCGGCCGGGCACACCGTCCTATGCGGTGGGGGGCGCAGCAGCGGCGTCGTCGGCTGAGGGCGCTGGGCGGGGGCCGAGCCGCGACGCCGCAGCGCCCGCCGCTGCGGTGAACGCCGGGGCTGCCCCGTCGGCTGCGGGTGCGTCAGCGGGCGTGGCGTCTGCGGGCGTTGCCGGTGTGGAGCCCGCGGCCACCCCGGCGGCGGCGGTGGTGCTGGCCGCGCCATCGCTGACGGGCGTCAAGCGCGGGCGGGAGGCGTCTCCGCCGCCGCCGTCGACAGGTGCCACCACGGCGGTGGCACCGGCGCTGCTGGGCGGCGGCAAAGCCCGGGCGGTGGCATCGGCGGCGGGCGTGCCCATCCGCCAAACCGAGGGGGGCGACCGGGGACGGGGCGGCGTGCTGGCTGCAGCAACGGCAACGCCGGCGCTGACTGCTGCAGCGCCGGCAGCGCCCGCGGCGGTGGGGAGGGCGATGGCCCCACCCGACCCACCGTCATCTGGGGTGGTGGCGGCGGCGGTGCCACTACCACACGCGCCGTTGGCGGAAGCGGTACCCGCGGCCGCTTCCCCGATGGCGACGACGCCGGATACGCCCGCCAGCGACGTCGCACCGACAGTGTCCGATACCGAGATGTTGTCTCGGCCGGCTACACCGGTGGGAGAGGCAGAGGTGGAGCGGGGAGGACAAGGAGTGGCGGGCGGGCCGGCGGTAACGGCCGAGGTGGGGGTCAGAGGCGCGGCTCCGCCGCCATCGACGTCCTCGGGTCCAAGCTGAACTGATGCGGCTTGTTGATGGCAGAGTAGTGTATCAAGAGTCGCCTTCTGTATCTCTTGGCGAGATGCGGCTGTGTGTCTTTGTATGCAGTCTGCTGACCGACAGTCTGCTGACCACTGTTCTTCCACATCGTTTTCCGCGTGTATTTGTACTCGTGTCTGCGCACCTTGACAATCATGGTGAAGGTGGATGAAGCCTTGTCTTGACGGTGAGCACATGTGAACGTGATCGACCCGAATATGACGTCTAAGTCCTGTTTTTCGTCGTGCTGGGGTGGGGGTGGTCTTGACGGCGCAGCAGAAATGTTCGCAAATCGGGTGAAAAAGATATCGATGGACGCCAGCCACGCGATCTCGGTTGCTGTGAAACAGGCGAGAGCCGTGGCCGCAAGCGCCCAATCAGTGACGATCGTCCATCTCTGCCCCCGTTGTGTGGTGACTCGTATCGTGGTCGGTCACGTGTGGGCATTACTTTCTGACAGTCGACCCGGGTCCAACAACTGACCTGGGATCATCTGATGGCCTCGCCACGCGTGTTCGTGTGCGAGATATTCCAGAAAATCTTGCACACGCTCACGTCCCGACCACAATCGTCCCAAAAGGAGCCTGTGTTGAGCGTAAGTTCTGCGTGAGCGGAACTGCCGTTCGAGGCAGATTTATAGAAATGAAGCAGCCGTGATTGGAACGCAGCGCTCTCATTGGTTCACACGCGTGCGTGCACGCTGAGAGCCTGACATCTATCAATTTCATGTCTATCAATTTCATCACACTTGATGTACAAAAGTTTCGCATCGTAAATCTCAAGTCTGAAGAAGACACTCATGCGGTGTCACTCTGTCTCTCTGGCGAGACCCGCACTGTTTCACCTGCCGGCTCCGCTAGTGCTGGTTCTTTTTTGTCGGCTGAAGAGGTCGCGGCCACCCATCCAACGGGTCTGGAAGCGAGCCCGTCGATCAGGGCCTGTTGCTCGAGGGCCGACGCTCGCTGCTCCGCGAACTGCGAGTGCGCCCCTGTCAACTGTCAGACGCTCAAATACCCTCGGGAGACCGGCTCCTCCATGGGCGTTTGATGCCGATCCCCACGAGGGGAAAACACAGGTACGTACCTTGTTTTCTGCCAGCCCCTTTTCGCCTGCCTGTTTCTGCCGTTTCTGGTGAATACTCGTCATGTTTGCCCGCCATGTCAAGAGTGAAGCACGAAGCAATGCAGGAAGAGGTCCGCAGGGGATTCTGGGGATCACGAAGACGGAGTACGTAGCAAAGCTTGCACCTGGCTCGCGATACTTGGAGCACAGCCAGGACCACACATCACCTTGATGGTACCACTCTCCAACTCGCGCGATCGGACGATGAGTGACTCTTGTGCTCGCCTGACGGAGATGCCCGACGGCCGCGCGGAGTGGAACCGATCCAACGGAGGCGCCAGAAGGCAGGGCCATCGGGACCTCTGATGCTCGGTTTCCACGGGGTTTTGGCCGCTCAAGAGCCAGATACGGCTGGCGTCTGCTTTGCTGTTGACAAACGTGGCCTGGCGTACAGTACAGTAATGGTCACCTCCCACGCGCCCCGTGGTGGTTGGCCAGCAGGTCAAGGTCGCTTTCCCCGCTTCATTCCGGCGCACCGAGCCGCACACGTGGAGGGCGGTCGGTGTCCTAATCCGAGCCCAGGAACGGTGCTGGTCTGTCTGTGGATGGCGCACGGCCGTCCATCCGCACGATGATGCTGCGCATCTTCTTTGCTCAGGTCTCGAACGGATCGAGGCCGTCAGGCAGAGGATACCCGGAGTCCACGACTGGCGAACAGCAACCGCTGCCCAGCGGGCGCACTCTCGGATCTCGGTCAATCTTGTCGCTCACCCCTCTCTTGACATGCGACCGTGTCGTCCCCGCGCCGTAGCGCCGCCGCAACTAGACGCCGGTAGGTCACGTCGCAAACTCTGGTCACACTGCACTCCTCAGCCCAAAAGCTCGGCCGTACCCATCGGAATGATGTGAGTAAATGACAAACTTCCAGAGTTGCCTATTCAAGAATATGTATATTCATCAGGTAAACTTTTTTCCTTTTGCTCGGATTCTCCTTCGGCACTCATGCGAGACCGTCGTCTTTAGTAATTTTATGCCAAGTCTGGCTCGCAAGCAGCACGGATCTGCTTGCGACACTGCTGGTTCCTGTCGGTTCCTTTGCTATCCATTCCTTGATAAGAACGAGACAGCTTCGCACTGCCAGGAAGGGCGATTCTACCTTCTTCTGCACGGAAAAATAGGGCTACATTGGTCCCTGTCAGGCGACGACCAGCGTGGACAACACTGGAGAAAGACTGTACAGTAGTGGTCGACTGCTCAGCCCTCACTTGACATGGCAGCTCCCAGAGCCACTCTTCGTCAGGTCCAGTACGGTCAATGCTGCATCCCCATGCGATTATTCTACTCCACCTGAAGTACGACAGGAACATCGTGGAAAGAGCATCTGTTTGATGCTTGCGCACATGGCATCGACCTTCTCGGGCAGCTCCAGAATCAAGCGATTCTGCCCTGGTCAAGCCGCGCCATCAACAAGACAGCCACAAGTCGGACGACTGGGACCTACTGGGCTTGCGAACCGAGAGAAGGACTGCTGTAGTTGAAGGTTCCTGGCTTGTGACATCTCCATAATGGAATGCGACACACGCTACGCGCGCTGTCGGAGCTCGAGTTTTTCTCATCAGTTATCGGTCAACATCAATATTCGCGGCATTTGTCCAAGCGAGGTGCCCCCCTGGGAGAAAACCTCGGTGGAAATAGAACGGGTCACTCTCCCAAGAACCTCGGTCGAGGTAGACGCAATCCGCTCCTCGGCGTAGAAGAGAAGGAGGAACTGTCCGAGTTCAAGAACCCTGGGCCAGCCAAGGACACAATGGCAGCCCCAACATCTGCGGCTTCGTAGTGTCACGACGACGAAAATCGTGTCTTCGAGGGCCCCGCACAAGCGAGAGAGCGGAGGACCCATTTCAGGTGTGTAAGCTGGCCACACCGCAAGATGTATTGTGCTGGAGGCCGCGTCATTCTACTCCCGTTCTTGCGATACGTGTGCCTGTGGACTTGATTTTCATGAATTCGGCCGGCTCGGAATGTGGGGCTGTGAATCAACAAGAACCGTAGGCGCCGTCGTCACACTCTGTGCCTAACCCAGGGTTGTAAACTGTCATTGAATGAAAGTGTGCTGCAACAGTTAAGGTTGGATTGAGAAACTACCCAATAATAATGCAAACCTTCAACGATTTAGTGAGCAATTCTTGTATGTTTTCAATTCAATCTATTCTTGATCTAACGTCTTCTCAGCTGCTGCGACAGTGTCGGGTATCCGAGCGCTTTGATGCCAGCGCAAAAGAAAAAGAAGCAGAGCGACAAAGCACGATCGAGCTGCAGTGGCTGCGCCCAAGCAGAGAAACTGCGCATGTAAAGCAACACGAAGGGCGTCCGCACGAGGCTCAACAGCGTATCATGTCCCAGCGGGAGATTGGGGCAATGGACACGCCCCCAATAGATCAACGCGCCCGTTCCTGTTCCCCTCCTTCTCCCCAGAGAATCATGTGCGCTAGCGGCAGGCGCGACCTCCGTCACTCGATGCAGCAGCGTGAATCCGCTGTGCCGGCTGTCCCTCGCCGCTGTGTTGCAGAGAAAGGTGTTGAGGGCCAGCGGCTTGGCGTTCATGAATCTGTACAAACCGTTCGCATAGTCGAGCAGAGATGCTATGAGTGTCGCTTCTTCGATAGGTGCTTCGATACTGCTCTGGGACAGCTGAAGAAGGCTGAGCACCGAACCAGAAAGCGAGCCCAAGTACAAGGAAAACATGGCCTTTGAGTACCACGTTTCCAAATTATGTGCCACCACATTCGACCCGACCCTTGAAGGACTCAAATGAAACATGTCGGTTTACATTAAAATTGCGTTTCCACGTCGTGTGCACGAGCTGGAAACGCAGCTCATTTCAGAAACGATCTTATGGCTGTCGATGTTATTGCTGGAAATCACTGTAGCCAGACCAGCCACTGAGTACCACTGGATCATGTTTCGATCCTCCGCTACGCTTTGATGTGGACGGTCGCCAAGATTCTACTGGGGCCACCCGTGAACCGTGTGTTGCGAACTCTGTGTGGACCAGAGTTTATGATATGCTGGCTAGCAGACGAGGCACTTTTTCGAGAGGACGTGAGCTTCTCCTGATACTACCTGCCGCGCGTTGGCCCTCTCCCCAGTGGGTGGTCTCGTGCGCACCCCGCTGCCGTCGTCAATCGAAAATCTCGTCGGCGCCGCCTCGCAGAGCGAAACCGGTCAGGAGCCAGGCTCGCCGGATCGCGGCGAGACCGGCCCGCGGTCACCTGTCTCGGATCGCCGGGCCGACGGCGACGACGCTTGTGCGTGCCTGGATTCTTGGACGGGACTGGCGCGTACGCTGAGCCGCCTCGGGATCGGCCAACCACAGCTGCCGGTGGGGGGCTTGCAAGCCCGACCGCCCCCCGTCACCGTCGCCACTCACAGAGGGGAGGATGCCATGGATGCGCGTTGGGAACACCCCTGCGCGCCGCGCCCGTGTCGCAACGTGACAGGCGCGGGGCGGCTCGGTGGGCCCGGGCTGAGGGCCTGTCGTCTCCGTGACGTGAGTGGTGTGTGTGTGCCGCGACTTGCGCGTGGGCGGGGCCACGGTCGGCTCCACCACCTCCTGTCGGGGTCAGCCTTCCGCCTCGTCGGCCTTGCGCACTGCACGATTGTCGTTTGCTCGGGGCGCGCCGCCCTTGTGGGTGACGACGGGCTGCGAAGAGACGGCTTGGTACTGCCCATGTCGCTTGCAGGCCGCTGCAGGCGGTCCACGAGGGGGGACGAGCGCGTGGGGACTCTCTCAACGCAGTGCCGCGGTTCCCCAGACCCCGTGTGACCGGCCGAACGGCGGCAGCTGTCTGCCCGAATGACAGGGTCATCGAGTCCGCGCCCGTGTGGCTCCAGTTGTGGTGTGTGAGGGGGGGGGCGTGCTGCGGCGGGGCGCGCTCCCCGCCCGCTTGTTGGTTCACGGGCCCCCCACCAAGGCGTGTGTTGCGTGTCCGGTGCTTCCTTTACCCGCCCGACGCGTTCGCTGAGGGCGTGCGCGTCCGTCGCGTGCTGTCCACTGGGGCATTGACTGTGCACACGCGCGCGAGCCGCGGGTCAGCCGCCAACTGGCCTCGGCGTGTGCCAAGGGCTATAAGAGCGACGCGACCGCCGGCATCCGGCGGCCGGGGCTTGAGTGCCAGCAGCAACCACGCACCGAGCACCCCACGAGGCGTAACTCCGACAGTTCCAAACGGTCACCTTCCTCAACACCCCCACCGTCTTCCCGCCTCCTCCCCCCGACGCTGCGCACTTCTCACACGTACGCACTCTGCAAAGAGACGCTGGTGGTGACGGACGAGACAGGCGACGCCGGCTGCGCCGTCTAATTTAAGGCTCGTGCCGCTCGGTGTTGCTGCGGTGCCGACGGTCGTCGACGGCCGCTCCTACACCCACCTCTGCTGCCGCCGCCGCACTCCCCCACCAGCGTCGCCGATCAAGACGCCAGCTACGTGCTGCCCTCCCGCTGGCATCGACAAGGACAAGAGCGCGACGCCCGCCCAACCGTTCGCCCGCCGGTCCATCCCCCCGCGTCGGTCGCCATGAACATTTGGATTGAGACGCCCGTCGAGGGCACCATCATGCTCGACGTGGAGGTGTCCCAGACTATCGGTTCGCTGCGGCAGGAAATTCAAGGCATGATCACGCTCCCCCCGCACCTGTACATCCACGCGCTGGTGCACGACGGCATTCACCTCAACGACGCCCTGACGTCGGCGCGCTACGAGCTGCAGGTGGACACCATTCTCACCTTGTACCTGGCGCAGAGGCAGGGCGGCGCGGGTTTTTAGGGGGAGCCGCGCGCCCCTCGATTGGTTGCCACGCACGGGTGCCGGGGCGCGTCGACGACCAGAGCTGCCGCTGACCGACGCTGCACTTGGCGACGCACGGGTCTACCTGTATCTCAAGATTGCGTGTTTCTCGCTTGTAGGATAGGTTCTTCTCTGTTGTTTCGTGTTTGTTTCTCCTGTATGTGGCGCCCTTCTGCTTTGCGGGGCGCTCGTCGGTGCCGTGCTGCTTGCCTGGTGTATAGGTTTGTGTGTTGCGGAAATCACACAGGCAACGCGCTTTCTAGAACACACTCGTGGCAATGGTTCCGTCGTTGCGCCAGCACAGCCGCCATGGTCCACGATGCGCCCAGAAACGCTCAGTTGGCCGGTAGGTCGGGGCTCTTCCGTGGTACACAACAACATGATGTCTACAGACGACAGGATACCAACAGCAAGGCAGAGCAAGGCTGGTAGATGGCACAAAGTAGAGCCACAAGGCAAACCACTGTTTGGCAGCATCCCCAACAGACCCCTTTTGCGAAGCAACGCGAGGGCGGCAAGACCCCACCCACGAGCAGCGTCCGCGCGCCGGCTTGCACACGAGCCCATGCGCGGCGGCTCAAAAGCGCCCCGCTTGGTAGTCCTTGATAGCCTGTACCACCTCCTCCCGCGTGTTCATCACAAACGGCCCATACTTGACAATCGGCTCCCGCACGGGCGTACCCGCCACCAACACAAAGCGAAGGCCGTCCGCCCCCGCCGTCACCGTCACGGGGCCAGCCTCGCCGTCGGCCAACAAGCAGCACGAGCCGTGCTCGGCGGCCACCCCATTGGCCCCCACCGTGCCCGCCCCGCGGAGCACGTACGCAAAGCCGACATAGCCGTCGGGGACGGGCAGCGTCGCCGCCCCCCCGGCGGCAACGTCAACGTCGAGGTAGAGGATGGGCGACGTCGTCACAACCGCCGCCGACACGCCGTACGCGTCGCCGGCGAGGACGCGCACGCGCGCCGCGCCGTCGGGTGAGATGGCGGTCGGCACCGCGTCGGCAGACACCTCCTGGTAGTCGGGTGGCGACATCTTGTCCGCCGCGGGCAGCGTCAGCCACAGCTGCAGGCCGACGTTGGGGCCGTCCGTGGCGGGCATTTCACTGTGTTGGAGACCAGAGCCGGCGAGCATCCACTGGAGGGAGCCTGGGCCGATGGTGCCCGCGTGCCCGCGGTTATCCTGGCGAGGCAAAAACGGCATGTCACACAAACACAGAAGAAAGCCCAATGAGTAAAAGCCCCGTGCAGCAGGCGGCAGCGGGAAGTCACGCAGTCGAGGTGCAAACGTGGACCACACACACGTGCATTGGTGGTGCTCAAGCGTGTTAGAAAACAGAGCGAGGCGCAAAGACGACACCGCATAATGCACGAAAGCGGGGCGCCACAAGCCATGTGAAAGCACCGAGCAGAGAACTGCAACGTACCTTGTGCCGGAAGGCGCCCTCAAGCATGTACGTCACGGTCTGCATGCCGCGGTGCGGGTGGGTCGGGAACCCCGCGGGCGGCGACACCCGAAATTCGTCGAGCAGCAGGAAGGGGTCCAAGTCGGGCAACGCCGCTGAGCCGATGCTCCGCCGCACCCGCGCCCCGTCCCCCTCGCTCTGTTCCCGCGCCATGACCACCTTGGCAATGGTACGGCTCGCGGCGGCCGACGCCGCCCCGGTCGCCGCCATGCGGACGGCGGGTGGGACGCGGGCGGGTGGCGTGGGGGTTGCTCGACCGCAGGAGAGTCGGGAAGGTGTCGGGCGTGCGGGTAAGCGGGGAGGTGGTGATGCCAGCACGTGCGGGTGTCGACGCTGTGGCAGGGGCAGCAAGCAGGGCGATGCAAAGGACAGCATCAAGCAAAGAGCAGTTCAGTCACCCCCAACGCGGGGGGGGGGGTGCGCTCAGGGTGATGAACGCGACTCTGTGCAGAGGACAGAGCTCAAGCAGCTCACGTCGCAGGCACGTCTGCGCATGGAGCGTTGACGTCGATGACAGCGTGCATCTGCAGACGCGATTGAAGAGCAGGATGGCAGGGAACGAGTGCAAAGACTTGTACCTGTATGTAACGGCTTCCATCCATCTTGGTTCTCTGTGATCCCAGGATGGAGTTGTAAACGACTTGATTCAACTTGTCAGAAACAATGAGGTGCGTGCGGGACAAGGAAAAACTGTACTGAAGTAGCCTGCGTGCATACACCATGGCAGGTGCAGGGGCAGCCGATGGGGCAGCCTTGCAAAGGTGTGCTGGCACCACCAGCGGGCCCATGGCAGGGCCTGTGACAGTGTGTCCTCGTTTCAGCGACCTGTCTTGGACATGAGCAGTCTTCCGCATCGTGCGCTCTCCTTAGAGCGTCCCGCGGCACGGTCACCCGCCGCGTGTTTTCCCGTCTCTTTCCTCGGCTGCTCGTCTGGCCTCTGTACTTGACGTCGCGACGAGCAGTGCTCTGCTTCGTGTTCGACCACATCTCGTGCGAGCGGTTGACCTCCTCGGCACTGCCCGTCTTCCCCGACGTCGTCCGACGCCCTTCACGCTTCTTCTGCAACGCGCCGTCCGGTGATTGTGCCCACCATGGAAGGCGGCGGCCGTCTCTCCTCCTGCGCCCCGGATAACCCTGCGCTCTATGTGCGGCTTGGTACATTCATCTCTGGCGGCTTGCTCATCGGCTCCGCCATCTTCCGCTTCATCCGTCTCTTCACCCTCAACTTTGACGACCCGTCCTTCTTTGTGATGCTCATCTGGATTGCCGTCTTTGGTGTCTTGCTCATCCTTGCAGAACTTGAGTGGCCATCGTGTATGGCAAGCCACTTTGGGTTCCTCATGGGCATCAAGGGCCGCGGATTCTTTACCTTTTTTGCCGGCACGCTGGCGCTGTCGCTGGGCTTTGACAACTCCAGCCAGTTGTCGGGCATCCTCCTCATTGTGGCTGGCTTCATTGCCTGCGGCGTGTCAGTTCTGCTCTTCTTCTGTGGGGGGCGCATGGGCTCTGGCACCGACGTGGAGGCGCCGACGGTGCGTGGAGGCGGGGGCGTCGCCGCAGCGCCAAGCGGCGGTGGCATCTTTGGCGGGCGGAAAAATCCGGCGGCCAACAACCCGGACATTGCCATTTGAGGTTCTTGTGGATGGGGTTATGCACGCCCTGGTGGGCGTTCGGGAGCTTGTTTGCCGGGAGGCATTTGTTGGCTGGATGCTGGGGTTCCCAGCCACCCTGTTGGTTTTGCGTTTGTTTATCGGGCGAGTGTGAGTGTACAGAATGAGCCACAACAAGGATAATCATCTCGTTTGCTGTGTCCAGTTTTTGCTGGAGTATTCACTGCCGTTCAAGGACAGCTGAAACAGCGGAAGACTGGCGAGCCCGTGCAGACAACAAGCTATTGCGCCTCTATGTTGCGCGGCAAGACATACAAGCGTGAGATGTCCATCTCGACATCACACCCGAGTGGCAGTCTCATCCACTTGCTTGCGCACCGAGCCCAGGTTCAGTGTGGAATGTGCGACCGGCAGCACAGAGTACGGACTACAGTTGTGAGCCATGGATGTTCCACATAGCCACTCGGCAGGAACCAAACAGTCTACTTCAACATGGGTCGTGTGCGTATAGGCACATGCCGGGGGCAGACGACCTGACCTGCCCGGCCTCCTCCGCGTAGCGAGTCGGAGCCCACGTGACAATGTGTGGAAGAAAAAAATGTATGTCCTGGGGGAAACTAGCGAGCACACGACCCCCAAAAAGCGGGTGCTTTGACAGCCAAAACACAAAGATGCGAAGCCAAGAACAGAAAAATGAGCCATGCCAAGTCCAAGAAGGGAAAAAAAAAGCGGAGTCCAACACCCCACACCAGACCACCGAGCACGTCACAGTACCAAAAGAACAGGCCAACCCCAACGGCCCCCACGTACACTCGAAGGCACCGAACAGACGGCGCGGCCGCTCCGTCGCAAAACCCTCGCCCGACGTCCGCACTCCTCATCCGGGACGCAATGCCCGTCACTCGGGCACCGCCCGAGCCCGCTATCACCCAGAACCCAACCGCGATCACCCCGTGACGCGCATGCCACTTCACTCACCCCGCCGCTCCCGCTTCCGCATGCGCTCGGCGGCATGCAAGCCACCCCAGCTCCAAACCGGCACCACAATGAGGCCCACATGACGCGCGATCATTACTCTGGCAGCTTCATCTCGCCGGCCAGCTCGCGGAACTTGGACATGTTAGCCCCCGGCATACGGCGCTGGGGGAAGGCCTTCCACGAGCCCCCTGCTGCGTCCTTGATGACCACACCGGGCGTGCGGGACTGCTGGATCTCCGCCAGCGTCGGCGCGTTGACGCCCTTGGACGCATCGCCGCCCAGGCCGGCGCGCACCTTGGTGTCCCCAGACCGCGGCGCCGCCACCCGCTTCCTCGCGTTGGGGTTGTCATCAATGAAGGTCGGGGCGGCCTTCTTGGCGTCGGCCTTCTTGCCCTGGCCGGGGAGGCTGGGGAGCTTCGGCATCGCGGGCATCTTTGGGAGCTTGGGCATCTCCACACGCAGCGGGCCGGCGGCAGCGGCACCCATCACCACCGCCGCGGTGGCGGCAAAGGCATGGCCGAAGGCTGGGACAGCCGGGGCCAGGGCGATCGCGGGCATGGCGGTGTTGGTAGCGCGCCCCATCGTGGGAAAGGGGGAGGGAGAGAAGCGACGAGGGGGAGAAGTGACAGGAGAAGGCGTCAGAGGTTGGGGAGGGTGGGGAGGATGACGATTGGTCGCAACCGTCGATGTACGACTCCGCTCCTCTCCGACCAACGGATGTGAGAATGTGTGCGGCGATGGGGGTGTTGGGGGTGGGGAAGTAGGGCAGGCACCGCGTACGCCACGCCCAATGGGTGCGGGGAGGCGGTCGCTCCTGATGAGGCGGCGTCGTCGGTTGTGGGGACCCAAGGAAACGGGAGCGAGGGGTCCGTCGCCGAGTTGTGACCGACCGGCGTCGATGGTGTGGGGGGCGGCGGAGGAACACGTGCACAGCCGCGTCACCCAGTGCCCTGCCGGGACCCCCAGCTCACCGCAGCTCGACCGCAGGCGGCGGAGTGGCCCACGACGCGGCTCGGGTCTGGATGCAGAGATCTCCCTCCGTAGCAGCTGCCAGGGGCGTGACCTCCAGCGGCGCCGAGCTGAAAAATTGTGGCGTCTGGAAGGCCGCCCACGAGTGTGCCTGCCATTGGCGCGGGGCATTGGACCAGGGTTGGTAGCAGATTGAAAACGCCACGAGTCGGTGAACAATCCGTGATTTTACGACCGCGGGAGGTGCGCTGTGGGGATCCGGTGGTGGGAGCGGGTTGTCCCGCGCGCCCTCCCGCCGCGGTCGTCTCTACGATTGGCTACCCGCCGAGGCCGTTGGCCGCCCAACCGGGGTGACGCTGGCGGCGGTTCGCGGCGCGAGAGCGTCGAGCGGAGGTGCGGGCGCCGCCACTTTTGCCGTCAACGGTCTTGGCATCTTGGCGGCAAAGGCCGACCTCGCGCGGGGGAGAACAGCGAGGAGCCGCCGCCGCTCTCCGCCGCCAAGGTGGTCACTGCTGGTGCCACCCTGCGCTCACTGGCAGCAGAGGTCGGCCGGGGCAACGACAGCGGCACGTGGCGCGCACAGCCGGTCGCCTCGGGTGGCGACGCGCACGAGCGAGCGACGGAGTGTTGTTCTTGTTTGCCGGCTGTGCAAACCGCTCTCGACCGGCGCGTGTCCGTCTCCTTGTCGTGCGTCGACAGCTCCACAGCAGCAGCAGACCTGCCACCACCACTGGTCCCAAGTCCGCGCAGACGACCGCGCTCCATGCAGTCGGCCTCCCCGCCCGCCCCAAAGCACTCACCCAGCCAGCCGGCAGGCGGGTGAGCGCGCGTCTAGCCAGCCACCCGGCCAGCAGATGGAGGCGCCTCTAGCAAGCCAGCCACCCCCCCCAACCAGGGACCGCCCGCCGCCGTGCCCGTGCCGCCGCCCGCCGTCAACCAGCCGCCCAGTATAATGCGGCGCGCCCCCTGCGCACGCGCCCCCCCCGCAGCCGCCCGCCCCACACCCCAAGCCGCGCGCGCTCACGACCGGGCGGCGGGCCCCCGGGGGGCGCCCCCCCCAAAAAAGGCGCTGAGTTTGGTCTGCCCGCCGGGCCCCTGCGGCACCCGCGGCGGCGGCACCGCCCGCGGCCGCCGGTCGCCCGCAACCGCCGCGAGCGTCGCCATGGCCGTCGACGCACCGCCCCGCGCCGCCGCCGCCGCCGCCGCCGACGGCCGTGGCGCCGCCGCCGCCGCGGGCGGTGGCGGCCCCACCCCCGCCGCCGGGGACGGCGGCCGGCGCGTGCCGCCGACGGCGCTGCCGCCGACGGCGGCCGCCCCGTCGCTCGCCCATTGGCGCAAGAGGGAGCGGCGCGCGCCAGCCAACGCTCCGCCGCCATCGTCCCAGGCGGGCACGGGCGGCGGCGGGCTGCTCCCCCGCGCGTCGGGCGACGGGCGCCACGTGCCCGGCGGCGGCGCGGCTGCCACGCCCGCAAGGCCGACGCCGCCGCCCACG
>Ga0114957_1003864_pt1 | contig 13235 bp, 12 predicted proteins | sample BantaG_FD_87175 | JGI IMG/M metagenome (GOLD analysis project Ga0114957, IMG submission 87175) | Marine algal microbial communities from Bantry Bay, Ireland - BantryBay_4 metaG | ecosystem: Host-associated > Algae > Red algae > Unclassified | place: Bantry Bay, Ireland | collected 2014-11-21 | reverse complement strand
AGATATCCTGAATATTCCAAATATCTCAGTGACACCACACATTGGTGCTTCTACTGGGGAGGCTCAAGAAAACATTGGAATAGAACTCGCGAATCAATTGATAGACCTTTTAGGTTGATATTCTATAGATAAGATTAATAATAGAGGTGATTTCTATCAAATGTAATCACCTCTATTACTATCTAGTGATTGAGTGTTTCGCTTTTTATTTCGTTGGATTTAAGACTTCTACATCGAAAGCAAGCGGAGTATTAGGAGGTATAGTTCCTCTATCTGCTGACCCATAAGCCTTAGCTGAAGGGATAAGTAGAGTTGCCTTCGTTCCCTCCTTTACTGTCACCAACCATTCATTCCAACCAGAGATCATCTGACCTACCTTAAACTCGAGAGGCTTATTTCTCTTATAACTAGAGTCAAATTCTTTTCCATTAAAGAAGTAGCCTTTGTAGTGTGCTCTTACAGGACCTCTTGGTTGAATTTGAGCACCACTTCCCATTTTCTGATCACAGACATACACACCGTTAGCCATTACATCACACTTCAATCCCTTACTTGATGCATATTCTATAATTGCATTTTGATCTTTTTCTGCGACTGTAGTTGGATTGTCTACATAGTTGACATAAAGTCCACTTGTCGGACGGTCAACATTAGTCTTCACAGCTTTTTCACCTGATTCCGCTGAACTTTTTGCCTTGTCGCCGCATGACATGAGAGTAAATAGTGAGAATATCGCGATTATACCGTACTTCATTGTTATAATTATTTTTGATTATCGAATCCAACATCAGAAATCTTGATGTTTTTACAAAGCTACAAACTGTTGACATAGGAATAATAGTCTTTTGAATGATTTGTCAACAGATCTTTAGTGTTTTGATCTATCTCACCAGTCTCATCATTGAGAATTGCATGTATTTGAGAGATCGGAATTTTATTTTCATACACCTTCATTCCTAGATAGTTGAGTGCATTAGTCAACTGATCTAGACCTCTCAGATTACCACTTCTACCTGCAGCAACACCTATCATCGCAACAGTCTTACCTTTAAAATTACCATCCTTATCTCGTATAGAAATCGCATCAATCATGAATTTAAATATTCCCGAGAATATTCCGTTATACTCAGGTAAAACAAATACGAAATGCTGGGCAGGATTAAAGACTTCATCTTGAAATTTTGCTAATATTGGATCCTGTCCTTCGGGAGTATACATCGCATCACTAATTGTCATTCCATTGAGTTGCTCAAGCGAGACTACTTCAACTGATTCCCAATGTTGAAAAGCAAATTGAGCATAAGCTTTAGAGATTGCAAGTGATCGACTGATGGGTCTATTTGTGCAACTTAGTATTGTAAGTTTCGCCATAATTATTTACGCCTATTTTTACTTAGAACAGTACATAAAAAGAATAGTTGATTCAATTGGGTTAATGTTGATAAATAAGAAGTCATTATTCCTACATTTGTGATAAATAGTACCATACTGATGAAACTCACATATCTAGGTCATAATACTCATCTTATTGAAATCAATCAGATTACAATTTTGGTTGATCCTTTTTTCCCAGAAGGGTTACCTGAATTGCCAAAAAAGATACATTATCTCTTGGTGACTCATGCACATCAAGACCATATACTCAATGTCGAAGAGTTACTTACAATCTATAAGTGTCAAGTGATATCAAATTATGAAGTTACTTCTTTCTTTATAGATAAAGGCCATCAAGGACTCCCTATGAATCACGGAGGTGACATAACTGAATCTGGAGTGAATTTCAAAGCTGTTAATGCTGTTCACTCAAGTTCATTTCCTGATGGAAGTTATGGGGGTAATCCGCTAGGTTTCGTCATCTCAACAGAGCATGCAAGTATCTACCTTGCAGGAGATACTGCTCTTACAATGGACATGAAACTCATACCGCTGACTTGTCGGGCTCTTGACCTTGCTATCTTACCAATCGGTAATGTCTTTACAATGGGATACAAAGATGCTTGTTTGGCAGCTGACTTTGTGCAGTGTCAGCGAGTGATTGGTTGTCACTATGATACATTCCCACCAATCAAGATTGACAAAGATGCAGCAGTGAACTATTTTGCTGATAAAGGAAACGAATTACTCTTATTAGACATTGGAGAAAGTATAACTGTTTAAATCATAGAAATGAGTAAAGTAATCGCAATAGCTAATCAAAAAGGAGGTGTAGGTAAAACTACGACTGCAATTAACTTTGCATCAGCTCTTGCTATTCTCGAGCATAAAATACTATTAATTGACATTGACCCTCAAGGAAATGCATCGACAGGTCTCGGAGTCTCTACTCAGAATGGAACGATCTACGATGTACTAATCGGAGGCAAGCAACTCAAGGATATCATCGTAAGTACTAATGATGATTACTTAGATGTGGTACCTGCTGATATAGATCTAGTAGGTGCTGAAATTGAACTCATTCAAGAAGATAATAGAGAGTATATCCTTAGGAAGGCACTTGAGCAATGCAAAGATGATTATGACTATGTCATTATGGACTGCCAACCAAGTCTTGGCATAATCACCGTCAATGCACTCACAGCAGCTGACTCTGTCATGATACCTATCCAATGTGAAGTATTTGCTCTCCAAGGATTAGGAAAATTAACAGAAACAATCGAAATCATTAAAACTGGATTGAACCCTGGTCTCTCTGTAGAAGGCATCTTACTCTCCATGTATGATAAGAGATTGAGGATGTCAAATATGATTGTTAAAGAAATTAAAAATTCATCTCACTATTCTGTATACGATACTAAGATCCATAGGAATATAAAAATAGCTGAATCACCGATCAGCGGAAAATCTGTCATTCATTATGATGTGAAAAGTACTGGAGCTCAAGACTTCATTAGTCTTGCTAGTGAGTTTCTCTCAAACCAAAATTAATCTCTGCTAACTCTATAAATCAACTCACATGGCTAAAAACTCAAAAGATAAACTCGGATCAGGTCTCAAAGCCCTGTTAGCTAACACTACGAGTAAACCGAAGATCCCACAGGGTAAGCCAAATGTATCGGACATTTCAGGGATAGCCATGATTCCAATTTCAAATATTGAAGCAAATCCATTCCAGCCAAGAACAGAATTTGAAGAAGAGAAGCTCCTTCAACTCGTGGCTTCAATCAAAAGTTATGGATTGATACAGCCAATTACAGTAAGAAAGTTAAGTGACACTGCCTACCAAATCATAAGTGGGGAAAGAAGATATAGAGCAAGTAAACTCGCAAATCTCAAGGAAATACCAGCCTATATTCGAGAAGCAGATGATAACCTTGTGCTCGAGATGGCACTCGTTGAAAATATCCAAAGAGCTGACCTCAATGCACTAGAAGTAGCAATCACATACCAGAGACTCATAGATGAATGTGAGATCAACCACGAAACACTCGCAGACAGAGTTGGAAAGAAGAGAAGTACTGTCAGTAACTACATTAGACTCCTCAAGCTCCCGCCAAGTGTCCAACTTGCTCTCAAAAATCAAGCTCTCTCAATGGGGCATGCACGAGCAATTCTGAGTCTCAATTCACAAGAGCAAATCAACCATGTCTCACAAAAAGTGATAAAAGAAGGCCTCTCGGTAAGAGCAACGGAGGCATTGATTAAAGTGTTGAATTCGTCCGATAATGAACAAGATACTCCAACTCCACCGCAAGAAGTTCAACCTCAATCAGCGGATCAAATTACAGTTGACAATTATCGTAAATTAATTATGGAGGAAATTGGAAGTAAAGTTTCTATTAGCAGAAATACACAAGGAGCTGGTAAAATCGTTATCTCTTTCAATAACAACAAGGAACTTGAAGACATTATAGATTACTTTGAATAAGTCACTACTCACTACTCTACTCATCATAATTATCCAATTTGCATTTGGTCAGACAGATAGCTTAAGTCTCAATACAGAGATTGACTCTACTGTCAAAAAGCAAACCCTTGTCGAAGACTTAGAAAGTTCTACTAATAACATCGAATTGGATACAAGTCTGACAGTCATTGATACACTAGCTGAAGAGCAGGATACAATCATTGGGTTTTTCAATATTTTTAAAGGGGAACCAGGAAGAGCAGCACTTTACTCACTTATTGTACCAGGTGGAGGTCAGATTTATAATAAGAAGTGGATAAAAGCGCCTATAATAATTGCAGCAGATGCTGTTGCGTTTGGAATCGCAATTTATTGGACTCGAGAGTACAATGTATTCAATGCTGAATACACTAAATATGTGAATGGCGAACCTAATATCTATCTTAATATCAATCAAACAACACTTATCAGCCAACGGAATCTTCTACGAAAGTATCGAGATTACTCTTGGTTTGCAGCAGGAATTGTTCACTTAATCACAGTAGTTGAAGCCTTTGTGGATAGACATCTTTTAGAGTTTGATATGAATGAAGATCTCACCTTAGAAGTCATCGCCATTAAAGATCCTTACTCTATCACATTTGCCTCGTTGAATTACACATTCTAAGTGCAATGTTTAAAGAAAAAAATATCTATACACGGTTTTTTAACTTGATGGGATTCAGCCTAATCAATCATCCTCCACCAGAAATGAGAAAATGTATTCTCCTCTTCGCACCACATACAAGCAATTGGGATTACATCTTAGGCTTGACCTGTATGAGAGGATTAAGGATGCCAGTCAAAGTAGTCATCAAAAAGATGTGGACGAAATTTCCATTTGGTTTAATCATAAAACCTCTTGGGGGGATTGGAATCACTCGGTCAGATAAGAAAGGTGCATCACAAGTGGATAAGATTGCTAATCTTATTTCAGACTATCCAGAGATAGCATTAGTAGTTACTCCAGAAGGATCTAGGTCTCTCAGGACTGAATGGAAGACCGGATTTTACTATATCGCTCAGAAGGCAAATTTACCTATCATTACAATTAAGGGGAATTATAAAAACAAAACTGCTGAATTCGGTCCAGTAATCCAACCCGGGACAGAATTTGAACCAGCTATGAAGATCATAGCAAGCTACTATGCAGATAGTGAGGCAAAGTTTCCTGAGAACTTCTCTGTTGATCAAAGGTACATTTAACATCCTCCAATATCTCTGAGGATGTTTGGTTTATCTTAGTATCGCACTTTCGATTCTAGCGTCCCACAGTGCAAATTATTCGACGCTGGAGGATCATTCAGTTCTAACTTTTGGTCAATGATTCGCTTTCTTAATTAAAAGTCTCGTTGATTTAAGTTTGACATAAACGTGACTCGAAGAAATAATTGTAATTTTGCTCCATGCCAAATATATTAGTAACAAACGATGATGGAATTACTGCTGGAGGAATAGCCGCCTTAGTAGAGGTTGCCCGAGAATTTGGAACGGTAACTGTCGTTGCACCAGACTCACCACAATCTGCTCAAGGTCATGCAATTACAATCAGTAAACCATTGATGGTTAAGAAGTCAAAAAATTTTGAAGGAATTTCAGCCTATGAGTGTGATGGGACTCCAGCCGATTGTGTCAAAATGGCGAAGCACATCCTGTTTAAAAATGACAAAATAGATTTTTGCTTATCGGGCATTAACCATGGATCTAATGCAAGTATCAATATCATCTATTCAGGTACGATGTCAGCCGCTATGGAAGCAAGTATTGAAGGAATACCATCAATTGGATTTTCATTGCAAGACTTTAGTGCTGATGCAGATTTCACTACAAGTAAGACAATCGTCCGACAGATTTTGTCGGATGTCATCTCCGGTGGGGACCCACCCCCAAGTCTACTCAATGTCAATATTCCAAACTTGCCTCTCAAAGAAATTAAAGGAATAAAAGTCTGTAGACAAGGAAATGGAAGATGGAAAGAAGATTTCCAAAAAGGCACTGACCCAAGAGGTCAAGAGTACTATTGGTTAGCTGGTGAGTTCCATGTTGATGATGACCCATCAGCCAATACAGATCTGAATGCACTACAAGATGGATATGTCTCTATCGTTCCTTCGATGCATGACCTCACAGACTTTCCAATGATTGATAAACTCTCTCATTTAAATTCAGAATCCGTTTAATTAAGCAGTATGGAAAAAGATAGTTTTTTGATGGGGTTTGTTGTGGGATCTACTATTCCCGTACTTGGGTACATGTTAGTGACTGGTATCTTTGATCTGTTAGTTTCTTCAGGTAATATGGAGAGTGCATCAGGAATGGGATTTGCTAATCGCGAACGTACAGTCTATCTTCTTTCTATCTGTACAGTTTTGATACCATTTAATTACTTTAATCGTAAACGCTGGACTCACTCAATGCGAGGTATCATCATACCTACACTTCTATACATCGGATTTTGGGTATATAAGTATTATGGGGTTCTCTACCTCAATATGTAAGTATGAAAGTTTACATTATTACAGGAGAAGCATCGGGAGATTGGTACGGAGCTCAGATCATCAAGAGCCTCAAGACCAGAGACACAAATTGTCAAGTCCGATTTTGGGGAGGAGACAACATGCTTGCTGAATCTGCTAACCTAGTAAAACATATCAAGGATACTGCCTTCATGGGATTTGTTGAAGTGGTAAAGAATCTCCGTGAGATCAAGTCAAATATCAAACTTTGCAAAGCAGACATTAAGCTATACAATCCCGATGTGATCATCTTTATTGACTACCCAGGATTTAATCTCAGGATAGCTGACTGGGCAAAGTCAAAATCTTTCAAAACAGTATGGTACATTTCGCCAAAGGTCTGGGCTTGGAAGGAATCAAGGGTCAAAAAAATGAAGACAGCTATTGATCATCTTTTTGTTATTTTCCCCTTCGAGGTAGAGTACTTTGCTAAGTTTGATATCGATGCAATGTATCAAGGTAATCCTCTCGCCTATCGGATCAAGCAATATCGTCAAGCTAATATGGTAGCCAAAGATGCAATCGTGTTGATGCCTGGAAGTAGAGTCCAAGAACTGAAAAGACACTTAGGTCTCGTCTATAATTATGCTATGACATTGCCCAGAGAAAAGTTTGTCTTACCTCTAGCACAAGGATTTACTCGTGAATCTCTCACGGAAATATCTAGACTCAACTTACCTCAAAATATAGAGTTGGTTGATGACAGTTGGGCAGCATTGAATCGAGCAAAATTAGGAATCATTGCAAGTGGGACATCTACTTTAGAGGCAATGCTTTTTGATGTTCCACAAGTTGTTATTTATAAAGCAAATCCAATCTCCTACCGGATAGCAAAGCGAGTAGTAAAAATCAAGTATATCTCTCTAGTGAATATCCTAGCTAATCGAAAGGTCATCACTGAATTGATCCAGTCCAAAGCGAATTTAGATAATCTGAAAATGGAATTGGAAAAACTTCAAAAAAATCCAGAACAATTATTAGGTGAATATAAAGAAATAACAGCCCAACTCTCAACGAAAAGCGGACAACCATTTGATGCTCTTGTAGAGAGCATCTATGACTTAGCAAAATCCGTGGATTGAAGAGTTACTTCTTTTTTGCTGCTGCCTTTTTCTTTGCTGGAGCTTTCTTCTTTTTGGCTGCAGCTTTCTTTTTAAATGTACCCGGTGCTTCCATTTCTACCCAAGCAATTACTTGCTCTAGTGTGACATCAGCAAGGTCTTCTTGTTGCATTCTCTCTCCGTCCTTCTTCCTCGGCAACTTGATAGACTTCTTTTTATGCCTGATAAATGGTCCCCATCTTCCGTTTTCTAAAGCAAGCTTTTCTTCCGGCCACTGCATAATATACCTATTGGCTTCCTTCTCCAACTTTTTTTCGATTAACTCAAACATCTCTTCTTGAGTGATATTATCTGGGTCAATTCTTTTAGGGATATTGACAAAGTATGATTGATACTTAAGGAATGGTCCGAATCGACCCTTACCTTGTGTCACAGGTTCTCCCTTATATGTTGCAACAGGTGCTTCTTCTTTTCTCTTTGCTTCGATCAAAGTGATAGAATCTTCTAGAGTAACTTCAAGGGGATCTGTTCCTCTACCGATAGAGATAAACTTTTCACCATGCTTGACATAAGGACCAAATCGTCCTATCCCAACAACTACGGGCAAATCATCAAAAACACCAAGGTCTTTTGGCAATTGGAAGAGATCCATTGCTGTTTCATAGTCAATAGTTTCAAGATTTTGTCCGACTCTAAGACTTGCAAACTTTGGCTTCCCTTCTTCACCTACCTCTTCACGAGTTCCAATTTGGACTACAGGTCCATATCTCAACATTTGTACCATGACGGTGTGACCAGTTTCTGGATCTTTACCTAAGTCTCTTCTTCCTTTTGCTCTTTCAGCATTCTCAAGCGTATCTTCTACATCCTTGTGAAATGGATGATAAAACTGCCCAAGCATTTCCTTCCATTGTTCAGATCCACTCGCAACATTATCTAGCTTTTCTTCCACTCTTGCGGTAAAATTATAGTCCATTATTTCTGGGAAGTGCTTCGCTAAGAAGTCACTCACTACCATTCCAAGATCAGAGGCATAGAGCCTATTGGATGTTGATCCAAATCTTTCTTCCAATGTTGTATTTGAGACATTCCCATTTGTCAAGGTAATCACTCTACTATTGACCAACTCTCCTTCCCGACTCTCTTTAGTGACGTATCCTCTATTCGGATCCATAATCTTGGTTACTGTCGGTGCATAAGTTGACGGTCTACCAATACTTAATTCTTCTAGCTTCTTGACTAAACTTGCCTCAGTATATCTAGCAGTTGGTCTAGTATAACGTTCTGCAGCTTTTAAGATATTAAGGTCCAATAGTTGTCCTTCAGTCAAAGGTGGCAACATTGACTTTGATGTTGAATCTCCATCATCATCTGTTGATTCCATATAGACCTTCAAGAATCCATCAAACTTTACTACCTCTCCATCAGCTTGGAGTTTGTCATCTGGTCTCGTAGATATACCAATCTTTACTGTTGTCTTTTCAATTAATGCTTCAGACATTTGGCTTGCAATCGCTCTTTTCCAGATGAGCCCATAGACCTTAACCATGTCGCTATCACCACCAATTGAATGGTTCTCAAAGTTAGTTGGTCTGATTGCTTCGTGAGCTTCTTGAGCATCTTTCTTCTTTGTCTTGAACACTCTTGGATTAGAGTAATTGTCTCCGTAGCTTTTTTTGATCTCAGCTTCAATTCCTTCCATCGCTGACTTACTCAATGAGATTGAGTCTGTTCTCATATAGGTTATATGACCTTGCTCATACAACTTCTGTGCAGCTGACATCGTACGTCGTACTGCAAATCCCATTTTTCTACTTGCTTCTTGTTGGAGGGTTGATGTTGTAAATGGTGGAGCAGGCTTCCTCTTGAGAGGCTTAACTATAATGTCATCGATAGTGAATGATGCTCCATTTGCAGAGTCAACAAATTTTTGTGCTGACTCAAATGTATCTAATCGTTTTTTTAATTCTGCTTTGAGTTCTGCGACTCTTCCATTGTCAGCTTTGACATCGAAGATTGCATTAATTTTAAAGTAGGCAGACCTTTCATGACCCAAGATTTCTCTCTCCTTATCTACGATCAGTTTTACAGCTACTGACTGTACTCTACCTGCACTTAACTTATTACGGACTTTTCGCCAAAGTACTTCTGAGAGTTCAAATCCTACAAGCCTATCTAGTATTCTTCTTGCTTGTTGTGCATCGACCAGGTTCATATCTACCAACCTTGGACTCAATACTGCTTTTTGGATTGCAGGCTTTGTGATTTCTCTAAAGACTATCCTCTTTGTCGTCTTTTCGTCTAAGCCTAATACTTCGCAAAGGTGCCAAGAGATAGCTTCTCCTTCACGGTCTTCATCGGTCGCTAACCAGACTTCACTTGCCTTCTTGGTTGCTGTCTTTAACTCTTTTACAACTCTTTCCTTCTCAGGAGAAACAATATAACTAGGTTCAAACTTCTCTTCAATGAGTACGCCTTTCTTCCCTTTGTCGAGATCACGAATGTGACCATAACTTGACTTTACGATGAAGTCACCATCTAAATATTTTTCAATTGTTTTTGCTTTAGCGGGGGACTCTACAATTAGAAGCTTCTTAGCCATGTGGTATTCTTTAGACAATGATCAAGTATTCAATTTCTTCAATGTGATTAACATCAATAAAGGAATTGAATTGTACCACAAAGATTAAAAAATATTACACTTATATACAATATGTTCTATTTTCTTTTGATTTCAGTAGAGATTACTTTGTCGATTGTTTCTCTTGCAATTTCTTTTCTCTTTTTAATAAGAGCATCTATAATGTCTCTATTATCACTCGTTATTCCATTTAAATCTCGATGCAAAATTGTCAACAAAAATATAATCATATCATCAGGGTGGACAATCCCTCTTTCTTTCAAATTATGTGATAATCTACTCCCATCATAAAATGACCAGTTGACTCCCATCCAACGTCCAAGACCGAAGTATAGCTTCCTTGCGGCTTCCTCCTCATCTTCAATTGCTGCAAACTGACTCAATCCATCTTCTGGGGCAAGTGCTATAATTTCATTGATTGCATCAGCGGAATCGACAGGGATGTAGACACCATCAATTTTTGATTTTTTGATATTTTCTTGATATCTTTTATCTATTTCTGCTTTGGTCATCACAGTCCTTTCACCCTCAGGACCAAACTGACCAAATGCACTCGAGGTGAAACCAAGGAGGAGTAGACTAAAAACGTACCTATTAAATTGTTTCATTGTTGAAGATTTAAACTATTCTAAAGCTATTTAAATATTAACGCGTTCACTCTTGTACTTAACGTTAAATAAATATTATATTTTTACAGTTCAAAGATTTACATAAATAATGTTAATATCACCACCCTATACTACGATTCTCAAATATGGAATATTCTGTTTAATAATTTGTTCTTCATTTTCTCTCAGTGCTCAAGCTCCTCAAAGATGTGGAACTGATACCAAAATGGAGGAGCTATTTCGAAAGAATCCTAAATCTCTACAACAGATAGAAGAAAGTTTTAGAGCATTCAACACAAATAGAAAACAGCATGTGAGTAGGCGTATGAGTTCTGAAATTATTGTCCATGTAATTATCGTACATTCTCCTGGCCTTTCTGAAGGAACTGGAAATAATCTATCAATTGACAGAATTGAATCTCAAATCCAAGTTTTGACGGATGATTTTACTCGACAGAATGACGATGCAGATGATACACCAGCTCAATTTCCTGCAGCTAGTGCTGATATAGAATTTTGCTTAGGTGGGGTAACTCGATATGCGTCTGATAGTGGGATAACAAATTCTAATGAATATCAAATTAAAGATGATACTCGTTGGGATAGTTCTGAATACTTAAATATTTGGGTATCTCATTCTCTTCCAGGTGGTTTGTTAGGATGGGCAAGCTTTCCTATTCCTACTCCAGATCCTGTAGAAGATGGAGTTGTTGTGCTTACAGGGTCTTTTGGTGGAGGGTCAAATCCAGGTACATTTATTCCTTATCATTTGGGTAGAACAGCGACTCATGAAGTTGGTCATTACCTTGGACTCAGGCATATCTGGGGACCCAATAATTCAGGGTGTGGTAGTAATGATGATGGATTTAGTGATACACCTTTACAATTTCAGAGCAATGGGGGTTGTCCTAATCATCCAAGTCCGAGTTGTGGAAACTCTGGAGATATGTTTATGAATTACATGGATTATGTCAATGACAACTGCATGAACGCTTTCAGTGAAGACCAAGCTGACTACATGAATTCAATATTGAGCAATCAACGGTCAAGTTTATTAAATACAAATTGTAATTTCATATCAGGCATTGACATTGAACTTATAGATTTTGAAGATGTGACATGCCCAGGAGGATCAGATGGCATTATCGAAGTGGAAGCAATTGATGGTACTCCACCTTTTACATATACTATTTTAGAGACGGGAGATTCGAATACTGACGGATACTTCGACGGATTGGAAGAAGGAGACTATACTTTTATTGTTGAGGATAGCAATGGAAGCACAGCAGAAATAGAATTAGAAGTGAACGAGCCAAATGACTTTTTCACAAATGTTACAATAATAAATGCGATCTCTTGTATAGGAGCAGCTGATGGTGAAGTCTATATTGCTGTATCTGGTGGTAATGGATTTTATGACTTTGATGTTCCTGGTCAGGGACTGATGCCAGAAGATGATATTGAAAATCTAGAAGCTGGAGAATATATCGTCACTATCATTGACAGTGAAGGTTGTGAAACTTTTGTAGACTTTGAGTTAGATCCTCCAGACTCTTTACATCTTTTGGTTGACACTTTAATCAATGTTGGTTGCTATGGTGGCAATGATGGAAGTATAGAGATAGAAGGTACCGGTGGCACCGGATTTATTGATACCTATCAGGTATTAGATGATGGAACTACGATTGAAGATACTCTCTTCATTGGATTAGCTCAGGACACATTTACATTTGTTGCTGAGGACTTTAACGGATGTACGGATACAAGTCTTATTGTAATGAATCAACCAGACTCACTACAATTAATGCTTGACACATTGATTCCTCCGACTTGTTTTGGAGAGAGTTCAGCTGTTCTCATCATGGATCCGGTCGGAGGTAATACTACATTTACATACATGTATGAGACCTTCACAGTTACGAGTGATACAATCTCTGACCTAAGTGCTGATACGTTCCTTATTACCGCTATCGATGAAAAGAATTGCATGGATACGACTTCTTTTATCATTATCAACCCAGATGCAAATGAAATTTTAATTGATGAGTTAATAAATGCCGAATGTGGAGGATCTACCTTAGGATCTGTTGCTTTAAGTAATACTTCGGAGCACATGCCTTCTTATACAATCGGCAGTGAAACGAATGAATCTGGAATTTTCACAAGCTTATCGGAAGGAGACTATACTGTCAATGCTGTTGATACTTTTGGATGTCAAGCAGGTTTAGAATTCAGCATAGCTACATCAGGTGGAGTAGAAGTAGAAATCTCAAGTCTTCAAAACCTCGAATGTGCCGGAGAAGATGATGGAAGTTTTACTTTAGAAGCAACGGGTGGATCAGATTACTCTTACAGCATAGATGGCGTTAACTTTCAAGATGAAAATACATTTTCCAACTTAGGGGCAGGTGAATATACCGCTTATGTCCTAGATGCTGATATGTGTGTTACAGAAGAAGTTGTCATAATCTCATCTCCTGACCCTCTAATGCTCCTGCTCATAGACAAAACTGATAATACATGCTT
>Ga0114957_1003859_pt1 | contig 13249 bp, 14 predicted proteins | sample BantaG_FD_87175 | JGI IMG/M metagenome (GOLD analysis project Ga0114957, IMG submission 87175) | Marine algal microbial communities from Bantry Bay, Ireland - BantryBay_4 metaG | ecosystem: Host-associated > Algae > Red algae > Unclassified | place: Bantry Bay, Ireland | collected 2014-11-21 | reverse complement strand
ATCCCTAAAAGCCCCGCTTAAATATATTGAGAACAAAGGGAGATTGTAAAATTTGCAGTGCAATTATTGACGATATGAGATAAGCGTAAAATCATGTCGCCATCGAAATTCATTACCAGCGCATTTGCAGCGCTCATTCTGGCGGGGGCTGCCTATCAACCCGCTTACGCTAAAGGCGCCGGCAACACTGATGCTGAAATCGCGCAAATCCTCATTCGGCAGAGCATTTCAAACTACAGCGGTTCTTGCCCGTGCCCCTACAACCGAGCTCGCAATGGCTCTAAGTGCGGTAAGCGATCAGCCTACTCAAGGCCCGGCGGAGCGTCGCCGTTGTGTTACAGAAGCGACGTAACGGCCGCTATGATCACCCGTTATCGCAAGAGCTAAAGCCCATAGCTTGAAACCGCGTTTCACCTTTACGCCGATTTGTCGCTCTAAACGCGACAAATTCGCTGTGTTTCAAAACAATTCCGTACCTTCAGACCTATTGCTCCCACCATATTCCGCCTCACGCCGCATTAATCTTTATATGTTACCTCTTGATTGTCAGAATTTTATACCCTATTTTCTGATAGAAGGAGATCGCAATGATTGCATCCAAAATCAAAGCCAAGATTGTTCGCAAGGGCAGGGGCTATGTCTTTACACCTTCTGACTTTCTAACGGTCGGAACGCGCGCCTCTGTGGATCAAGCTCTCTCCCGCCTGGCGAGGAAAGGCGTCATTCGCCGTCTGACCCAAGGCATTTATGATTACCCCAAAATCAGTCCACGCCTGGGCGCTCTATCGCCGAGGCCCGATGATGTTGCACAAGCCGTGGCGCGCAAGGACGGGCAGGTCCTATCCGTCTCTCCCGCCAAAGCCGCAAATATGCTGGGCTTAACTAAACAGGTTCCTGCAAAATTGGTCTACCTGACAAACGGCCCGACGCGCTCAAAGACCATTGGCGCCCAAACCATCTACCTGCGTCAGGCGGCCGCTAAAAACTTGGTCGGGGCAGGGACCCCGACAGGACCGGTTTTCCAAGCGCTTCGCTATCTAGGCAAAGACGGCATCAATACAAACGCTCTGCAAAAAATAGCCAAACATCTCAAAGCGGATGATCTGCAGAGCCTGGTAAAAGACAGCCAATCCGCTCCCGACTGGATGAAGCCTGTTGCGCGCGACATTGCACAGCTCGCGTCCGCGGCAGCCTAAGCCATGGACCGCGTTGCCGCAGAGCCCCTAGAGATCAGAGCCGATCTGTTTACGGAAACGGCCGCGCGTATGGGTGTCAGCCCTCAAATCATAGAGACAGACTTTTGGGTCTGCTGGACGCTCAGGCGGGTGTTTAGCTTGGAAGCGCCGCTGCCCGGTCTCATCTTCAAAGGCGGCACATCTTTGTCCAAAGCTTACGGGCTTATCCAACGGTTCTCGGAGGATATTGATTTGAGCCTTGACCGCAGCGACCTCGGTTTCGAGGGTGAACGCGACCCAGCAAATCCGGAGCTGTCCGGCAATAAACGCAAGGGGCTCCTTAAAGAGCTAAGTAAGGCTGCCGCTGCGCTCGTGCAAGGCGACCTCAAAGACCGGATTCAAGCCGTCATGCAGGAGGTGCTTCCAAGCGAAGATATAAACCTCTCGGTAACAGATGAAGACAACCAGACCCTAATATTCACATACCCGGCAAGTTTAGATCCGAGTAGTACAGCCCCTTATGTAAGGCCCGTAGTGCGGTTAGAGTTCGGCGCGCGCTCTGACCACCTACCTGCAGAGATGCGCACGGTAATGCCATACGCCGCCGAGCATTTTGCGGATCAGTTCGATGCCCCCGAAACCCAAGTCATAACCCTTAGCGCGCAAAGAACATTCTGGGAAAAGGCAACCATCTTGCATCAGCTCTATTATCAACCTGATGAAAAAGATTTGGGTGAACGTATGTCCCGCCATTACTACGACTTGGCGCAGCTCGCCCGGTCCGATGTTAAAGATGCGGCACTAGCCGATTTGGAATTGCTGAGTGAGGTTGCCCGACACAAAACACAGTTTTTTCGAGACCCTAAAGCGAAGTATGACGAAGCTAAACCGGGTACGCTCAAACTCATACCCCACGATAAACTCGAGACAAAACTTCGCGCGGATTATCAAGCCATGAATGAGATGATATTTGGGGAGGCTCCAGGTTTTGAGAATGTTATGAACGCACTTAAAGCTCTGGAACGCGAGATAAACCAAACGGACTGAAAACGAATGCGCTACAATCTGGGTGCCTGTGAGCTTACCATAATTTATTTAGGTGAGGCCCTTGAACATAACAAGAACAATACCAATATTATCTGTAATGAAAGTTACATGAAGGAAATTGGTTATGAAAAATGGGCTATACAAGGTTAAGTTTTCAACGCCGCTTGGCAGTGGCACCGGTGTCGTCGTAGCTCATGATGGCGAGTTCCGGGGTGGCGACGATACGATTTATTATATAGGCCAATATACTGAGGATGGCGCATCCATAAAAGCCTCGTTGAACACCGGACGTCACGCCGCTCATGGCCAATCTGTCTTTGGTATCGATGCAGTCTCAATTGAGCTGAGCGGCTCCACCTCAGATACGAGTGCGAAAATGTCCGGCACTCATTCGGGGGTCAACTTCACGGCGACCTTAAACTGGATCTGCGAGTAACCTATGCGGCTGGTTGAGGGTTTATGTTTTGCCAAGGTAATCATCTAATCAAAATATAGAATATAAGAGCTCCACCAAATCAAACAGCTCGTCGGAACGCTAAGCATTAAATAATTATAGTCGGTGTTGGCTAAGTCAGGAAGAAACGATGAAACGACTGATATTTTGCTTTGATGGCAGCTGGAATAAAATCAACACAGACAATCTAACAAACGTTGCCTTGACTGCAGCGGCGATAGGGCGGTCTCAAACGGTTGAGACTACAGACGAAAAACTTATCGACAGGGGTCTGATGGTTGGAGAGGTCATCCCTCAAATTGTCCATTATGATGAAGGCGTAGGCACAAACCGCAAAGACAAATACGGGGGAGGCATCTTCGGAAAAGGTTTATATGAGAATGTCCGAGAAGCTTACATTTTCCTTTGCCTGAATTATGAGCCGGGGGATGAGCTTTATCTTTTTGGATTTTCAAGAGGAGCTTATACCGCCCGTTCCTTTGCCGGTCTTGTTGGAAATTGCGGCATCATGCGTGGTGAGCATATTGAGAAGGTCATTGAAGCGGCGTCTCTTTACAAAGAGCGAGGCGAAGCTCGTACACAAGAGGATCGGGAGAGTCTCCAAGAACGATTATTTACTTTAATCAGACATTATGGTCACCCCGTAACAACGTGCGAAGCAGAAGCAGAATGGAAGCGATGCAAACACGGGCTGGAAGATCATAATCATCCAATGGTCGACATCCGCTTTATCGGTCTTTGGGACACTGTTAAAACCACCCCAACACTCAGAAATATGTTTGGCATGTACGATCCAGACACTGAGTTTCACGATGAGAATATCCCGGAATGTGCATCCTCTGGCAGGCATGCGGTTGCGTTAGATGAACACCGGGCATCTTTCGACGTAACATTATGGGATAACATTGAGGAAGCAAACCGCGCCGCAATGGGTAGGCTAGGCGGTGCAAAAAAATATGAAGACTATGAAGTTGATCGAGAACGTGCGTTCCAAGAGGTTTGGTTTCCGGGAACTCATGGAGCAGTTGGCGGTGGAGGCGAACGGCGCGGTCTGTCGGATACAGCCCTTTTATGGGTTTTGGATGGAGCTCGCGAACAGGGCTTACAGATCAATACGGACGCAGAGTCTAAAGTCTTCAAGCTCCAACCGACACCAATAGATTATCTTGATAACACCAAACACGACGGAGCAATGGAAGCAATTTCCGATATGAAGAAAAAAGTGAAGGGGCCATTTATAAGGATTGGACCTAGTGGACTCCATGAGGTCTCGGATAGCACAATCGCAAGGATGGCCGCACCGGCTAGCGTTTTGCCGGTCGAGGAAGAACGAGATAAAGATGCCCAATATCGTCCCGCAGCACTTAGAAAGTTGACTGTTATCGTTGAGACAGAAGCTAATCAGCGTTTCACTCTGGAGGACTTCGACTTGTACAATGGATACGCAGACTCCGATTTTGAGGTAATGCAAGACCGCAAAAAAATAGAAGGATGGAACTACGGGCTCTACACAGTCAAGAAAGACGACAGACTGTCTGACATCGCGCTTTCTGAACTCGGCAACGACAACTGGAGAGCCCTCCAGGCCGTCAACAAAGTTATGGTGCCTGACCCCGACCGAGTACATCCGGGTCAAGTTTTAAGTATACCGATACTCGATCGATTATATACCTAATAGTGTTAAATGACCCTATCCACCCGAAGAACTGGACGTCGGATAGCGAAACCACCCTTCTTTCTATTTCTTACATTCAGCTTCTAAAATTAGGGTCGGAAAATGTAGCATTTTAGTTCGAATGATCTAGAGTTTCAGGAAGAAAGCGGTCGGGTTCTTCGTGCTGACGGCCACGAAAAGTGAGATAATAGGATTTTAAAGGGGTTTCAAGATGACTGAAGAGGGCGGCTACACAGCGCAAGGTACTGAAGAGGAGGTCAATGCTACGCTTGGCAACTACACAGTTGTTTTCAAAGGTGGAGCGAAGCATGTAATGAAAAACGTCGTGTTCCAAAAATTCACTTCAACAAAAAAACCTGATAAAGTCGTATTTGCCAGAAAAATCATGGGAGCGGCAGTAAATCTAAAGCCAGATGGCTCTTCGGGATTTGTTATTGACGAAATTGCCGGACTTTTTAGGCATGAAGCTTAGGCAGAAGGTTAATGTGCCCCTAGCTTTATAGACACCTTGCTACTTCATTTTGCTGCCATCTCAAATTCGACGGGTGACAGCATCCCATTGTTAGCATGCCTGCGTTTGGATTGTAAAATAATTCTATGTAATCGAACACGTCCTGCCGCGCTTTTTGTCGGGTTTTGTAAGTTTTTCTCCTGATCCTCTCAGTCTTGAGAAGATGCAAGAAGCTTTCCGCGACAGCATTTTCATAACAGTTGCCACGCCGGCTCATAGTGGCTTCCAGATTGTGATCGGTCAGGAACTCGCGCCACACATGGCTCGTAAACTGTGAACCTTGATCAGAGTGTAGGATGACTATTTCAGTTGGCTTACGCCGTCAGACGGCCATCAACAAAGCGTTCAAAGCGAGGGATGTCTGCATGCGTGAATTCATCGACCATCCGACGACTTTGCGAGAATACAGATTGATGACGGTCGCTAGATACAGCCAGCCCTCAGAAAGGCCATTGGAGACGACATTCGCACGGCGGAATTTGGGTTGCCTATCGGTATGCCGCTCTGCCGCGCGATAAAAGGGCATAAAGGTCTGTGGGAAATCCGCAGTCGATTGGAAGATAGCCGCATCGCGCGGGTTTTCTTCTGCGCCCACAAAGGATTAATGGTGTTGCTCCACGGCTTTGTAAAAAAGTCCCAGAAAACACCGCCAAAGGAACTGAGCGTGGCTGTAAAACGTCAACCCTCGGCGAGGACGTGATTGGAGTACTTGAGTATGGACCGGGTCATTTTGACGTCAACCGCATCATACGACCAGGCCTATCCTGCGAGACAATATCGCAGGCGCCTATGCTAAATCTTATTTTTTTGAAGATTTACTAGGTTTTAAACCAGGTGTATTTCCTGGAGTGCTTTTGTTGTCACGCCGACGTCGATCAGGTTTTCCGGTTGACTTAGCTTTTGGTTTTGGACCGGGTTTCAATGCCATGATAGTTCTCCTTAAATATAGCGAATGAGAGCAATCTATTTCATTACACACATGGGGATAAAATGAGTGTTTTCAATAGCTCCCAAATTTGGACCTGTATTCAAGGTGTAAAACTCTACTGTGGTTTGAGCTGAAAAGGGCCCGTTTAAGAACTGAGATGGAATTGTCAGCATCAGTAAAAAACTTCATTCTAACCCGTAAGTGTCGTAACAAACCGAAACCTGCTTTCATGCTTACGCCGCCAGTAAATCGATGTTATCGACGGTCAGGTCGATAAGGTTCATTCTGGGGCTGCTTGCAGTATCCAAAATGCCGAGGCACACGAAATATTCCGTGATAAATTTAATAAGCAATAAAATGTTCTCGCCTTGGATCATAACCTTTATATTCGGTCCACTTCGCTAATACCCCTTTCCAGAGCGTCTTTTTAGAGCGTATGTATTGATTTTCTTAATGTAAGAGGCCCAGCAAATGCGTTATTTTCTAGCTCTAATTTTATCTTTCATCCCTGTTATTGTTTTCGCAAATGTTTATGTCGCGCCGCAAGTCGGCGCAGTCGGGCCTAGCACAGTGATGCAGGCGGGCGCGGGATCAATGGCGCAAGTTAGCTTTGGGCCATTTCCAGATGGCGCGCGGGTGAAAGTTAAATTCGATGCGTCCAGCTCGTCCTACACTGATTTCAAAATCCTAACCTGCCCGATAACCGAGGCCACAAAGTATATCTCCAAACAATCCGCGCGTTGCCGACCATATAATTTCAATACGGCGGGCGAGGTGACACTCGATGCCGAACCGAATGTTCAAATGACGGTGATATTAGACAACACGAATGCACTGCTAACGTCCAAAAAGGTATCGGTAACGAGCTATTTTCTGATAAATGCCTCTGATGAAATTCAGACATCGATGAAAAAAGGTTTGGGCCAAACCCTAGATTATATGCGGCACTATATTTCGAGTGATCCGTTTAATATCAGCATTGCGCCATGCGGAGTGGTCAATGCGTTCTCTGTTACGGATGGGGGCGATATAACTCTCTGTACGGAACTTATTTTCGATAGCAGAGAGAAGGGCCTGAAACATTCCGTTTTGGGTATCTTTGCGCATGAGCTGGGGCACACCTACCAAAATCTTTGGGGGTCGCCGCATTATGCAAATGAGAAATCCGCTGATGAATTTGCCGTGGCTTTGCTCTTTATCACGGACAACTTCCCACCCCTAGAAGGAATGGACATTAACGAGGAAGACAGCGGCACCCCCGAAGAAGTCATCAACGATATGATCGGGTTTTTCGAATCCATTTCCAATATCGACGCAGAAGCGCAAGCTGCCATGCTCGGGGCGCAGCATCCTTTGTCTGCGCAGCGTATCAACAGCCTTCGCCAAATCCTATCCGCGCCGCAGTATTTTGTGGAAAGATGGGTCACAGAAATCTACCCCCATTTGACCGTTCCCGCTCTACAAAGCGTTATCGCAAATCCGCATATCGGCGCGGATGTGGATCTTGCCAAAAAGCTACTTGCAGAAAAACAAAATAAGGATGCTCTGCCAGCAAGTTCAAGCGTTGTCTCGCCTGTAATACCCGCCGTCGTTACCGGGTCTAATCAAATCACTGTCTCTCCGCAGATACTAAAAAAGTTAGAAGCGTATGCCGTTCTCAATGATTTAGATAATGCCAATAGCGCGGCAGAAACCATTTTAGAAAACCATTTCGAAAAGCCATAGAGCAAAAACGGATTCAATTTTTAAAATACTTGGTTCCAATTGCTGAAATTTCAACGCCTGCTGTTGCCTTTGCAGGACCATTCGGCCTTGAGATGGGCATGAGGCAGATATTCCTGTTAGATTCACAAAACTAAACCCTGCAGCTCATCAAACACAACTTTTGAAAATTTCTTGGTGTTTGTACTGGCGGACTTTGAGGTGTGGTGGCCACTTAGGCTAATTTGGGTCCCAGAACTCCCACCATCGGCTTTTTCGAACGAGGTCAAAAGCCCCGGCGCTGTCTCGGCTTTCTTCAGTAAAATACCGACCCTTTACGGTTTTGGTGCGGTTGTAGAAACGTAGCTCGGTTGTTCCATAGTGTGCCGAAACTCGGTTGACACCGTCATAGGTACCTTCGGTGTAGTAGTTGTACCAGAGACGAGGCGTTTTTCGCGGCTGTTTCATCGCGACGAGAGAGGCGGAAAAGGAGTCAGAAACAGCATCGCCAGATTCGAAGGTCACGAGGATCTTCGACCAAGTTTGATTGATGGTGAGCGAAGTCTCGAAGCTTTCCCCGTTCTTGCTGCTATTGATGCTGCCAATGTAGACGCCGGAATAGTCAACAACTTTAATCCAAGGTAGATTGCAGAGAATTTTCCATAGAAATCGGTCGAATAGGAAGACAAGAACGCCGAAGAACGCCAGCGTGAATGTAGGTGAGCGCGGAATATCGACTGGCAGGACAACCGAGTCTAGAAAGGATGAGGCAAGCAGATAGAGCCATATGGCAAGGCCCGCTAGGACTGCATATATGTAAGGTATATAGGAAAATTCACGGCTGTAAGAATGCAACCAAAGCTCCCGATTGGCTGTCTCATCAGTACCAGATGCCAAACCCGGCAGACACAAAATAATGTGTTTCGACGATTTCTATATACAAACGAACAAAGACCTTTGCAAGTCCAGGGAGAAATTACTTGGCCTGCGTGGTGTCGAGGCACGTGGACTGTTGGCGCTGAAAATACTTTTGATTTTAAATTTAAGACCAAAAACTATATTTTTTCATTGCGCTGTATCCGGAAATGCCTGCCTCTCAAAGCGTAGCGGGCTCAGATGGGAGCTGGTGAATATGTTGGCTCCGGAGAGAAGATAGTCTCCACCTAGTTCTTACGCCGACATAAATTCCTTGGGGCCGAGGATCAATGCCAATAATGATCATCAGAAACCCTGTTAGGTTATGTTTGGATTGACGGAATAACTTGGCTGTTGTCCGTTTATCAACGCCTGACGGATAGGGAAACATTTGAGGGTGTGTGTGCCAGTCCCCGATATAGTCTAGTCCTCGTCCTTTATGTTTGACGATAGCCCTTTGCTCTAACACTTGATCGCGGACGAAACCGTATCTTGATTGGATATCATTAGGTGTCGGTAGTGTTGCCAAAACCACATTGACTGTCTTCTCGCCTATATTGGCAAATAGTTGGCCTCCGGTCTCCCGCTTATGGGCCGCGTCTTGACGGCTCTCATTAAACACTTTCAGAACTTCATCTGAGAATATGAGAGTCTCATTTGTGCCGGGCAAGGAATAGACGAGCATTAAGGTTCAAGCCCACAAATGCTACATGCGCTCATGGGTTCACAGGGGACTAAAGCAGATCGTTCGCCTTCGCTGTAACGCTCTCCTAGACGGGACCAGCCTTCACCCCAAACTCCGCCAGACGTTTTTACAAACCCGAAATCTGCAGCCCATGCGCGTCTATAAGAGGCGTTCACCCCTTCGGTCAGAGCTTTAACTGCCTCATTGGCGATCATGATATTGATGAAACCAAGTTGGATAGGCCCATAAGGCTGAAATGTGCTGCCACAGGCTGGTTGTGACACAATATGTTGTTGAGCGTCGTCAAACGACGTCACAGGCGCGTTGTTTTCTCCATGTTGATCATGTGAGCAAGCAAAACATGGTCCGTCCTTGCCGATAAGCAGAGCGTTCCCTGCTGCTGCATAAAGCTCTGTCCATCCATATAATACAGGTATTCTTCGCCCGGCTTTAAGTTGCCATTCGTTAAGTGCAAATTCAGTCGCGGTATCGGCAGTCGCGCTGATAATTAAGTCAATTTTCTCCATATCTGAAAAGTTGGATTTATAATGGGACGGCCATTTTCCACCGATTGCATTCACTTGCGATATATGCGGATAGGCTTTCTCCAAAGCGGCCTTCATCGCCTCCGCTTTATTTCGAAGAAGATACTCATTTCCCAAGAAGTGCCGGCCACAGTTTTCCGGCTTCATGTGGTCGTTATCAATCAGCGTCAAATTACCGACGCCTGTTTTAGCCAATAAGGCCGCGACTTCACTCCCTACGGAACCGCAACCTATAATGACCACATGCTTGCTTTTTATATCGTCAAAATTCTCAATCATATCACGTCCATGAATCCAAGGCGCATCAAGCCGAGCCGGGGCATTACGGGCCACTCGGTTAGCTCCGAAGTATTGCAATGTTCGCAGTTTCGCAGGAACCTTGCCTGGGCGAAAGCCATTTATAGGGCGCTTGCCGCGCTTATCTGTGCCGGCAAGCCAGCCTGTCTCTCGTGGCCTTTCAACCGTTGCGGAAATATAAGCCGGCCGGGAGGTGCTTTGGAGCTTAAATATGAAAATTATACGGGAGGGACACTTCTCACAGATATTATGCAAGTTTTTCAGTATTGCCTCTGCATGCTTTTCTACGAATGCCAAGAGCTCCTTACCGGTGTTCGGATAATCGCTTGGAAGAGGATCAGATTTTAGCGCGAGAAAAATGACGGGGTCGGATTCGGAAAAATGGCTTTGATTAGGCGTGAGAGCATTTTTACACCATTGAGCTAGTGTATCTTCGTCGTCAGCAACGTAAATTGAGCCCCCGGTGTTTGTGGACGGTAAGAGACGCGGAGGGCCGTTAAGTTCTTCTATGACGCCGATTGAATAAAAATGCTTAGTTGTCCAGTAGGTATGGATTTCCGATAAAAAATCCCCAGTGTTGAGCCCTAGTACACCATTTTCTACGACCTTTGAGGCTTCATTTATAACATCCTTGACGACTCCAATTGGGTTCGTATGATCTCCTGTCGCTCTTTCGTCATTTACGCAAACATACCCATCATCCTCTAAATGAGGGATCTTGAGATACAAATCTTCATCCCGAAGATAGACCCTTGGAAGGGAATATGGAAACCGTTCATCAACAAAGACGTAGAAGTCCCGAAGAAAAGGCGTGACTTCGTGCGGGACATGAAAGCCAAATACGAAGTCTTTGCCGGCGTAGCTATTCAGAATCTTTTCAGAAAGCGGCGTTGCAGCGGTTAAATTGGCTGATACCCAGTCGGCCAGCTTTTGAACTGCTGATAAATGTGTGTCGTCAGACGAGATAGTCTGACTATGCGTTTCGGTTAGGGCCACTTTTTTTCACTGCTGGGCGCTGCTTAGCTCCCGATTGTCCGGTTCCGAGTATAGCGGCAACATTCGAAATTGTGCCTTCATCTGTAATTAGAGATGTATTGTTCGGAATACGGTCGCCAAGTACGCGGCGGATATCACTCAAGGCTAATGCCTTGCTTTGCTGATCAATGGCATCTTGAATATTTTTGGTAAGCCGCGCCGCCGCATTCACATAGCTTTGGCGCACATTTCGCTCATCCCAGCCTTCATCAAGATATTGTCCCGGTACGACGGGATTAGAGATGCGTTGTCGCATCAACCGTGACGTCACATTAGCACATTCCAAAAGCGCAATATCGTCACGAGCATGGTGAACTGACAGATTCAATTCATTATAGGCTTGGACGACGCAAGCCATAAGCGCGATTGAACAGGGCCCGGTATCTGTTTCATCCGGCCAGCTGTAGTCTCTCCAGCCCTTCATAAAGCGACAAACGCGGCGCAGAGATTCACCGTGATATTTTACGGCATTTAGAAACCAGTCATCGAGTTTGCGAGGATCAGATGGTTTCCACCCCTCGGTACGATGCGCAAGCATCATTTCGTCGGAGTTCAGAGCGTCATAGAATTCGCGGGAATAAGAAAGAGGGTCTTTACGACTAGCAATAGCAAAATTGAGGCGCTCAGCCTTCTTAACAATAGTTTTAAAGTGGTTGTCCGATACGGCGTATAGGGCCACATCGGCGTGGGCTTCCGAGTCAATCAGCACCCTAACGCAGGAATTTTTCTCATCCTTTCCCGTTGCGAGCGTCCATCCGTGTTTATCACATAAAGGTTTAAGCGAGGCTTCAACCAATGAAAAGTATCCTTGGCTTGTGATCGCTGGCCGATTCCGGCGGTCACCAATTAGGAACGAGATGGGCAGAAACATTCCGTCATCAATATCAATCTGTTGTGGAGGCTTATGAGCTGGATCATTAAGCGTCTTATAATTCCAGCTTCCCTGCATTTGAAATTTCGGCTTCAACGCGGAAGGAACCTGGCTGGCTAGTGCAACATCTTCTACGAAAAGCGATTTACGGACATAAGTGTCCCAGTTGTCCATAGCGAGCGCAATTTGGGCGCGAATGGCGTCTCTAACCAAGCGAAGTTCTTTTTTTCGGGTTTCCGACACAGAGATGTTGCGTTTATAACTAGGGCCCAGCGGCTCGTTATGCAGTAGTCGACTTAAATTCATAGACATTTGGCGGGGCTCGCTTTCTATCTTGCGGATTTGATATACAATCGGACTAAGTATAGTTAAGAACGATATTCACAAGAACAAGAAGTGAACGCAGAAATATGTATCATTTATTTAAAGTAAGCACGATTCGCTGGGTCTTGGCAGCGGTTTGGGTAATTTGTTTTGGCGTGCTATATTTATTATTTATGCCGGAAGGCTTACTTGAAACCTTTAAAGTTATCAGCACTGCTGCACTATGCATGGTCATCATATTTATAGTCATCGGACAGACGTTTGTTTTTGATTGGCTAGTGTTTGTATTGGGCAGACTTCTAAAAATTCCCAACATCACAGGGGAGTGGTCTGGGCACGTCAGCTCAAACTGGCCGCTTGTTGGCGACTCACCACAGGAGAGGAACTATGAGGTCAACGGCATCGCGCTGCTGAGAAAGCCTTGCTGCGTGAAGATTAAATCCCGACTTTTTACCATTGAAGTTATCTATAGCTCTGATGACAAATATACGGATTCTACTACCATCATCTCAAAGCCAGTTCGTCAGGCAGCCGGATGCGTGAGACTGTTCTTCATGTATGAGGGTCATACGCCGGTTCCAAAAAAAAACGACTCTTCAAAACACTATGGCGGGGCCTATTTGGATATAGAACGCAATACAAAGAAAACTCTCGAAGGTCGGTATTGGACAGACCGCAATTGGCATAATGGACTTAATACTGCCGGGATTATGGAGCTCAGTAAGGATAAATGAGCGAAGATCAGACATTTGAACACCCTTTAGGCGAGCTACCCGATAATAATATTCATCGGGTTGCCTTGGCTGCAACAAAGGTCAAATATGGGGTAGTTCAGTAATGAGTCGATTTGACGTATTTTCAGGTCTGTGATTTGCCGGAGAGCGGGCTTGGTCGCGACAAAATATATTTTCGACGACTTGAGAGCCTGTTTTTTGATCCGAATTCCTTCCCCTCTCTTCACTCTATCTTAGGAAACATAATGCAACTTATGTTTCCTAATGCCCAAACTTGATACTTTTCCAGCTCTTAGGGGTAACTCGAACATTGGTGTCAATAAACGTCAAAATGACCTAGAGGTAGCAAGCT
>Ga0114957_1003856_pt1 | contig 13260 bp, 8 predicted proteins | sample BantaG_FD_87175 | JGI IMG/M metagenome (GOLD analysis project Ga0114957, IMG submission 87175) | Marine algal microbial communities from Bantry Bay, Ireland - BantryBay_4 metaG | ecosystem: Host-associated > Algae > Red algae > Unclassified | place: Bantry Bay, Ireland | collected 2014-11-21 | reverse complement strand
TAAATAGGTATTGGAATGCAATCTTATTGTAGAGATCAACTTTTTCTGTTTCGACTTCAGTTAATGACGTAAGAGTTTTTAGACTGTCTATTAACGGAGTAGACTCTTGCTGTGATGAGCCTACTGCAGATAGCTGCATGAATAAGAGGACCTTTAATAGAATTCTCAAGATAGATGATTAGGAATTAAGATTGTTTGAAGATAATACAATTGTCAGTATTATGAATATTAAGTAGCATCAATTACAATTACACAAGCAGTATTTTTTCTTATTAAAACAAGTAGAGAGATGTTTAGCTTCAGCTTGAATAATAAGCATTAATCAATTTGAAGTATAAGAGTCTAATAAACTCTAATAGAGTATTTTAAACTAATCATTCTGACTTGTCTTTTCTGATTCAATCTTAATAAAGTAATGCAGAGGATATTTAAAAAAGTCCTTTATTATATCAGTTAAAATGGCTGGGATCAGTCTGACACTGACACCTCTTGACTTCAGTGCCAAATAGAGTGTGGTAGAAAAACTGACAATGAAATTGACAAAGCCGATTAGGAGTACGCCGACTATTGCAAGCATTATAGTATCTACATTGAATTCACAACTCATTACTGAGTATCCAACATAGGCCGAACTGAATGCGATGTGTCTTATGTCAAAAGCAAAAGGTAAAAAATTATTGAGTAAGAATATCGAACCAAGAAAAAACCCAAGACAAATATTCCCTGCCAAAGCACCAGCTTTCTTTTCAATAAAAGATCCGAACCACTTACTTCTAAATAGAAATGATGGATTCGAACGAATTCGATATACAATCTTAGATGCTACTACTTTATTGTCAATATCCCCTGAAATCAAGCCAGATAAAGCAAGAAAGAAACCTGCAATAGCTGCGTAGTAGAGTAACTTGAATGACGGTGTAACACTGCCAATGAGGTACTCGGGCATAACGAGTTTAGTCAGACTCCGTACCTCAAATAATTGCAATAACCACATCAGACTTGCTGCAAGACTGAGTGCCATCAGAAAGTTTCCAATAATAGAGATAAACTGACTTCTGAATACTTTCCTGACTAATAGTGTAACACTATTAATAGAGTCAATTTGTAAAACATCCCGTTTGTCAATATTCTTAGCAAGGGTACTTGCTGTCATAGCAGGTTGTTTGGTAGCGATGATACCTCCTAATTGTTTGACTACAATAAAGCAGAGAGCATAATTGAGACTGAATAAAGCTGCATCCCACAGTTGAGACAATTGGTATGAATCTATTACTATCTTAATGAGAGCAAATAAGGCAATAATACTACCACCTAATAATGATTTACTGAAAAAACTCCAATATTCTTTTTTATTTGCCGCTATGTATTTATTTCCTTTATTGGATGTATGTTCTACAATTTCTAATGCGACTAAGTCCGAATGCCTCTTAATGTAGCGTCTAATACTATTCTTGTATTTGTAATATTTTATACATTCTAAGAATAGATTTTCCCAATGTTTCCTGGAGCCTATGTTGAGTTTTAGAGTGAGCAGTTCTTTTATTCGATGTGTATATTCTAATAATCTTCTTGTAGTGAGTGTCAAGTGGATGCTCGTACCTATCTTGTGTTTGTTTTTCCTCAGATTTGTAATCAATAACTCAATTTGATTGAGAGAGGCCAGTAATTCATGAGTATCTGATTTACTACATTCAGTTAATGATTGTAATTTATCTAGAAGAGTTTCAAATGGCATTGAATCCAAATGAATAAAATTATATTTAGATTTAATATCACTATCTAATCCAAAAGCAATTAATTTAGAGCAAAGTGCTTTGATGCTGAGGTCTAATTGTTTTGGAATTTGACTATCAGATATACCATCTAAATTTAATTTAGATACTAAATAGGGAACTGGGTCATCTTTATAGAGTAAAATAAATTCAATCGTGTTTTCGTCTGGTACTTTGGGAAGTATTTTCCTAAAAAGCCGACTTAAAAGACCTGAGCTAAAGCCAAACTCATCCATCAATGAGTATTGAGTGAAAAAGGAATAGAAATTTAAATGCCTTACGTCCATAATATGATGAAGTACAATGCTCTAATAGGTGATTTACTGATCTGTCTGATAAGGTCTACTCATTGAGATTAGCCAAGTTAAAATGAAACATATCTATAAGATCATTAGTTATTAAGATAGAGAAAGATTGTATATTTATCACCAACTTAAACTGAAAACCATGTCGAAATCTAACAATCCTTCCTACATTCCTGTTGTAATCGTTTTAGTTTCGATTGGATTGTTCTTGGTTTCATCCCAAATTGAGAGTTTTACACTGCAAACGAAGATAGCGTTTATAGCGAAGTGCGGTGTCATTATTGGAGCAATTGGGTTGCTGCCATTTACCATAATTCCTTTATTTAGTGCTAAGAAAAATTCATCGAAATAATAACTCCGATAAATAATGCTTTGCAATCAATAGTATTCTCAGCCATCACAATAGTAAAATTGCAAGATGTGATGAACAACGATGAGAATAATCTTCCTGCAATACCCTGAATTCTTAATGTCTGTTTTTTTAATTTGTAAAGGTCTTAAACCTCTGTGGCATAAAGGAACCTAGTCTTATTTAAATTGTAAGCCAAGCTGGTTGAACTCCCTTAGATTTAAATTTTATTACAGAGTGATGCAACTATTTTTTGAAATATGCGAATAGAGCTGTGTAAGATGTTTTTAAAGAAAAATTAAAAAAAAAGAATATGAAAAAAATTTTCCAAATTTTATTTGTTTTTGGAGTAGTAAATTTCAATTTATCTGCTCAGGTACCCGATGTAGCCCCTGACTTTACAGTAGTTGATATAACTGGCGAAACTCACAACTTATATGATATACTAGGAAGTGGTAAAACCGTAATATTGGATTTTTATACCACATGGTGTGCTCCTTGCTGGAATTATCACAATGGCAAGGAACTATCAAAAATGTGGGAAATACATGGCCCAGACGGGTTTGATGATTATGTCATTATAGCAGTAGAAAGTGATGGATTTACTAGTTTAGATGACATTATGGGTACAGGCGGCAATACTCTTGGCGATTGGACAGACGATGTTTTTTATCCGATGGTGGATAACGATCAAATCCAAGACTTATTTAAGATAGAATCATATCCTACCTATGTGCAAATCTGTACTGACAGAACTGCAGTCGAGGTTACAAGAAATTACAGTAATCCGAATAGCCCAGAAGTGGAAGATTATCAAACAGAACGATTAAACTGTTCTTCTCCAGAATTTGAAAATAATGTTACAGCATATAGTTATAATGCCTATGACCAAGATGTTTGTAAAGAAGTTACTTTTATGCCTAGTGTGGATATGAGGAATAGTGGGTCAGAAGATTTGACTTCTTGTTTTGGGCAACTTTATATTGATAATAGTTTAGAGCAAGAAGTTATCTGGAATGGACAGTTAAGTCCTTATGAACATACGAATCTAACTTTTGATGATATTACGATATCTGAAAAAACTAAGATAGAGATAAAATTATCTAATCCTAACGGAGCTACAGATTTAGACCTTACTGATAATTCTATAACTCAAAGACTGAATGACGCAAAAATTTCTGTTGGTACTGAACTGACATTAGACTTAAGGACAGATTTTCGTGGATCAGAAACGTATTGGGCTATTTTGAATGATAACGAAGAAGTAGTTGCAGAAGGTGGTAACATTCTAGTTGGATTAAATAATACAGGTAATACTAATTCAAGTCCTCCAAATGATCCATCAGCCTATGGAGATAATGAAACTATAATAGAGACGATAAATTTAGTCGAGAATGGGTGTTATACTTTGGTAGTTACTGATTTTAGTTCTAATGGAATGTGTTGTTTATGGGGTATTGGTCGGTACGTTTTAAAAGATCAAGATGGATTGGTGTTAGCAGTAGGAGGAGATTTTCAAAAGGAAGTTAGACACAATTTTAGATACGAAGGAGGTACAAGTGCTATACATGCAGATCAATTGAATGCTGATATCTCATTGTGGCCTAATCCTGTAAATGATAGATTGAATATCAGTTTTGAGTTAGATGAATCCATAACGGCCAAAGTTCAATTAACAGACCTTTACGGTAATAAACTTCAACAGTCAAGTGAACTTATTAAATCTAAATCTCATCTCTTGAGTTATGATATGAGTGAATATCCTGCAGGAATTTACTTCGCATCTATTATGACCGAAGAGGGTATGATGTGTAAAAAAATACTCAAGAAATAGCTCAATGTTTTTAATTATTAATACTAAAAATCATCTAAAAATGAAAAAATATCATAAATCTTCAACATTGTTTGCACTCTTATGTGCTTCACTCTTTATCGCTAACTCTACATTAGTTGCACAATCCTATGATGACTGTGCAGATGCTTACGACATTACTTCCCTTATAAATGGACTTCAAGAAGGTGAAACTGCTTCAAGCATACAATTTGATAACACAAATGCCACAGGAGGCGAAGAAACGAATCCCGATAATTTAATCTGTCTTTTTGACAAGGTTATAGAGAACTCGTTATGGGTTACCTTTACGGGTAATGGAAATTCTTATATCATCGGAACAACAGAGTGTGGAGCTACAGAAAGCGAGTACCTCAATACTAGTCAAGCTATAGTATACCAAGGTGATTGTGATAATTTAGAGTTTATATCATGTAATGAGTTTCAACAAGAATCACAAGCTCCAAACGATTTCACCTTTAAAGCATATTTAAACACTGAAGTAGGTGTCCAATATTATATGTTATTAGATGGTTCAGATGCTACGTTTGAGCCTGATTGGAACGTTGTAGGGAAATTCTGTCTAGAGATAGAGCAAATATCAGCTGTGAGTTGTGGTGATGATAACCTAGAGTTTACCTGGAAAAGAGAGGAAGGTTTAGATAAATATATCTGCTGGGACGAATTTCATACTTTAGAAGTAGTAGAGATGATCGTACCGAATGGGTCTACAGATCCAGGAAATACCACTGGATACATTATGGTGATATCTTCTGAAGATTTGACAAATGTAGATGATCCTTTTAATACACCAGGAGCAGCAGTGTACTGTTGTTCTACCGAAGCTGATCGTGTAACTAATTATTTACATGGTAGTACTGGAGATTTTGTAGGTCCACACTTTATTAAGTGGTACTATTATTTTAATTCACCTTTTCAAGTAGAGCCAGGTTTTGAGGTTTTTCCAGACATAAACGGTGCAGATTGCGTTGTTGAATCTAATCAGTTAGATATGTTTTTTATGCCAATGGAATCAGACTTAGCTATTACTGGCACAAACATTACAAATTCTACTACTGCTCAAGGTAACGGAGAGATTTCATTGACAGTAACAGGAGGTGCGGGAGAATATGAAATATTTTGGGATAATGGAGACTCTGGAGAATTTATTGATGAATTGGCAGTTGGTGATTACTCAGTAACCATTACCGACATTTCATTTTGTTTTGAACCTATAATAGCAGATTTTACAATATCAGGGGTATCGTCATCAAAAGATATTACACAGGCTAATCAGGTTATGATGTATCCAAATCCGACCAATGGGTTAGTTTATTTATCTTCTGATAAATTTTCAGGTCAAACCGAAATTGTAATTTATTCAATAGATGGGAAAAATGTCTATAATCAAGTTAAGGAATTTAATAGCGGATCACCTATCGAAGTCGATCTAAATCACTTAGAAACAGGCATCTATATGGTAAAATATTTTGACGGCGAAAATATCGGAGAACAGAGACTGATTATAAGTAAATAAGACTATACGTAAAAAAATATACAAGTCAGTTCATGTTATGCTGACTTTCATATTTGATTAGTTTACAAGAGAATAAAGTCTATAACTTTATCTCTAATGGACATCATGGAGAATGTTTAACTTATAAAAGGTTGATAAATTTGAAATGCTTTTGACTGCATAAAAAACAAAGTTTTTTCATACTTCATCGAATGGGGCGATCTACCTAATACTGATCGCTTCATTCTTTTTTTATATTAATAAGATCTAATAAGAATTAACATTTTTTCTCAATTCTGTAATTGTCATTAGGTTAGACGACTTTTCGCTATTGAAATAAAATAGAGGTGAGCTCTTTAATTGATGATGTTAAGCGCATTGAACAGACATCTAAGAGTGCATTACGAGTAGATTATAATCATAAAAGTGAGCTAAGCCTATCTTAATCTGGTATTAATTAGCAAAATTTATTGAACCTAATTTGGCCAGAACACAATTCAACTTGCTAAGTCGTTTAAAAACTAAAATCAAAGTCGTCAAATTTTGTGATGAATATTATTGCTAGTCTTACATTTCTTTCTCCCTCGATAGCCAACTGCCTCATCTCCTTGCTTTGTAGGACTATGAGTGCCACCAAAATTCACAATTGACATCTCCGATTTGATTCTGTGATCAATTCTAATTTGATTGCAACCTCGCTCCCATTCTCCAATCTGAGACCACTTGTTGAAATGGTAATATACTGACTGACAGCGATATCTAGTGAAGCCAAAGAATTGATACACAGGAGAGTATTCCCATTGTATCCCTGTTTTTAATTTATAGAGTATAACTTTTACTTTTCTCCACATTTCAAACTTAATTATTCTTCCTGTTCTTGCTATTCTTGCTTTTCGAGATAAAGAACAAAGAATTTACTAATTTTACTCAAAGTCATGAGTTTATAGTATTGAGTTATTCTTTGGTTCTATCCTCAGTTATCTAACTCTACAAACTTTTTTATATATACGCTTCTGTAATTTGATTTTAAATCACTTCAAAATAGAGTGTTTTAATTGAAGAATAATCAAATAAAGTTATAATCTGATGCAACATATCCGCCGTGTTAACGAATAGGTAGTTGTATAGAGTTTGTTATTTAATTTAAATAGATTATGAAATATTACTTAGTACCTCTTATAAGTTTCGCCATTCTTTTGAATTCGTGTTCAGAAGAAAATTTTGACGATACAATTACTATTGAAATAAATACTGAAATAGATACTATTTATGAAAATTCTGGGGAGTTAAAGTTCAATTATAAAGGAGAAAAGATTCTGTATAATTCCATAGGATATTTATGCAATGACGTTGATACCTTAGAAAATATAGAAACAAAGGCTTACACTATAACTAATGCTGAATATAGCGAAGAAGGAGAATTTTATTTATTCATTGAAGACAGTTATCTCATCTCTTATTTAAGTGAAGAAGATAGATTGCAGGTTTCTATCAACGTAGAGAGTGAAGAGAGACTCATTAGAAATATACTTTCAGAGCCGTATAGTATAACCATAGATGAAACCGATGAAATATTGCAAGGCACTTGGTCGGCATTATTTGAGGCTAGAATCGAGGGAAGTTTAGAGATGTGGGAGCCCGTAGGACTTGTAGAAGGTAGTTTTTATGTCCCTAAAGTGTTACGTTGCCAGTAAGTTGATATGGCGGCGTTATCAGATAAAGAGATTAAAGCATTATTGCCATTATGTATAGTGGGAAAAGCTCATGCTCAACAATCCTTATATGAAGCTTTTTTACCATATATATATACAATATGTAAAAGATACTTTATTCCTGACCATTTTTTGAAAGATATGGTTCAAGAAATTTTTAGTAGTATGTTTCTCTCTTTGGAAAAATATCAAGAAAGTGCAGGATCTTTTAAAACTTGGTTACGTTCCATTGCTGTTTATAAAATTATTGATTTCAAAAGAAAAAAAAAACCAAAGAGTTTAGAGTTATTAGATTACACAGAACACGTAAGTATTGACAACAGTGCACTTAGTGAATTATATCTGCAGAATCTTTTAAACCTAATTAGTTTCATGCCTGATGGCTATAGAATCGTTTTTAATATGTTTCTCATTGAAGGATTTTCACATAAGGAAATAGCTGAACATCTCGAAATAACAGAAGAAACATCTAGGTCTCAACTGTCAAGAGCAAAAGGCTGGATGAGAAAAAAGATAAATGAACAACAACTAGAAAGTCAGGAATTAAAAGAATTAATTAATTCAATTTAATATGGATTACAAAAATTTGGAAGAAAAAACGATAGACAAGCTAAAACAGGAATTAAAGGTGCCAGACGGTTTTAGTTGGGCAGAACTGGAACCAGGGATTCATCGTCCAATGGAGAAACCATACCGAAAATGGTTTATTTATCTACTTGGCGTAGTTCTCGGAATTGTGATCATCGCTATAGTTTATAATTCCAATAAAGCGAAAAATAATGGTGGTGGAATACTCCCAAATACGAGTGTAGAATCATCTATTGAAAGCGTTTCTAAAGAGTCTTCTCTACAGGATAGTAAGCAAGAAATTAATATTTCTGGATTAGCTGAAGCAAATAAATCACTAAGCAATGATTCTAGTGATTTAAAATTTGGTGCAAGTACAAAAGAAGAAAAAATTGATGAATCAATATCTGCTTTAGATAAACAGAGAAGTACCAAAAACTTACCTCTAACAATTAAAAATCAACATAAAAGCTACTCAGTAGAAGAAGCGGAAAATCAAATGGGTAACCTCAGTGCTCAAAAATCTAATCTAAAGAGTAATACAATACCCTATGTTACAGGTATTGTAGAGACTAGAACTAAAGATATCTCTGGTAAACTAACAAAGCATTTGGATAAATTGCCATTGTTTGTTTCACAAGTAAAACATGAAGCAGATTATAAAATGATTCCTCAATATCAGCTGGTAGATAACTTATCGAGTATCTCAGTTCCTTCAAAATGGATTCTAGGAATATCATCTGGATTAAATGTAATTGATTATAAAGTAAGCTCAAGTATTAATGGATATAGTAATATTCTAGAACAAGCAAGGTCCAAAAGATTTGGCCATTCATTCGGTCTAAATATCTCTTACCAATTTGCAGAGCGATTTGCAGTGATTGGAGCTTTAGAACATCACATATTACGTGAGCGAATTGAATACACTCATTGTGATACTATCAAAATAATTCAAAATAACGTACCCATTTACACTAGCATAAATGAGTTTAGTGGAAACACACATACAACATTTGGAATCAGATCTACGAATGCAGTTCAGAAGAGAACAATTCGAGAAAGTAATCAGTATATTACCACAGAAGCTTCTTTACGATTATCCTATCTTTTGTTTTCCAGTAAAAATTTGGATCTAAAGGCTTTAGGTGGAATTGGGACGACGAGACGGCAGAGTAAAGGAAAGTACATTGATTCCAATTTAGCAATTGTTGAGCTTTCTAATAGCAACTTTTTAAATAAAACGTCATATTCATCTGTAGCCATCCTAGGACTTAGATTTGAAACTGATATAAATCAATTATTTAGTTTTAATTGGGGCTTCACTCATAGACGGCATTTGAGAGACTGGACACCTAATGACGAAATGATCATCCGTCCATCAACCCTTAACTTAGATGTCGGTTTCCGTATGAGACTTTAATTATTATTGTAGAAAATCCGATTATTAATTTGATCCCAAAAAAATAGTGATTGATTAATAATTTTGAATCTCTGCAAACTCATAACTTGAGCATATCGCATAAGACTATTAAATAATTCATCTGTAAAATAAAACTAATCAATATGGAAAATTCAAGCATTCGATGGATTTTTATAATTATCTCATTTTTGATATGTACAATATCCTCCGCTCAAGTAGTTGACTGCGAATGCGAAGATGGAACGATCGTCATTTGTTACCTGCCCGAGAATGACTATTGTTTGTCTAACGATATATTTGCTACATGCGGTTATAATCTTGATGGTGATTTAATGGAAAATTATCTTAGACAAAAATTATTAAATAATGATAATTTTGGAATCAATGGAACCGTACAATGCCCTTTAGAATTGAACGTGTTGGGAGATGATATTACTGTAGATCATATTAATGATCAACAGTGTGATATAGTGTTTGTAGGTAATTTTGGTGTAGACACTTTGACGTCAAATTCAAATATAGAAATGACAGCTCTTCCTAATAATCTATTATCTTCTATTAGAGAATGGTCTTTATTATGCCCTGCTAATCTAGTAATTGCTACACAAGAAGAGGCAAATATATGGGGCTATAATATTGAAAATGAAAATGAAAACCCTAATTCACCATCTGGCCAAGATGGAGGACTTAATATTTTTGATGGCCCTTTTGGAGAGGTAAGTTCATTCAATCAAGGAGGATCTTATCAAGGAGTAATTACTGAGAGTCCTTCGACGGGTTTTACAGTTTTAGCGGTAGATAACTTAGGCAGACCTACTGCAGTTATTGATTCATTGACAAATGATTTAATATTTGGTGACATTGGGATATTTTGCGGAGGAGGTGCAGGAAGTATAAGTTTTGGTAATGAAGTAAATAATAAAAACGATAGATTTACCTGTAATATCTTTGCTTTGGGTTGCAGTATTGCAGGAAATCAAAATCCTCCTAATGACATTGTAGTATGCCCTGGCGTAACTTACACATTACCATCTGGGCAACAAGTTAGCTTGGAAGGCACTTACATCGACACGTTAATTGCATCTAACTTTTGCGATTCTATAATTATAACTAATTTATCAGTTAGGGATTCAGTAAGTAATTTTTTAAATTACTTCGGTTGCTTAGATGATGGCTATGAAATTATGGTGGGTAATGTCGTGTATAATGAAGACAACCCAACGGGTGATGAAACTTTAGTTTCATCTGAAGGATGCGATTCTATAGTATTTGTAGACTTAGTCTTTACAGCATCCACAAACTCTATATTCCAAGAAAGTATTTGTGAAGGAGATGATACTGAATTCTTAATCGGATCAGAAATTTTTGATAGAAATAGATTAGATGGATCAGTCGTGCTCGAGAGTACTACTGGTTGCGATTCCATTGTGGAAGTTTTGATAACATTAGAGTCTGATTTTGTGGAAACTGAAGAGTATATGAAGTGTGGTGATGAGCCTATAACCATAAGAGATAAGGTCTATATGGAATCTGGAGTCGATACTTTATATTTTCTAAATAATGCTGGTTGTGACTCAATTTATATTATTAACATTGAATCATTCGATCCCATTCCGATACCGCCAATTCAAAACTCTTTAGAACTTTATTTTGATGAAGAGTATGAAATAACCATTCCTATAGGTGAGGATTATAGTATTCTTTGGGAGCCATCCGATATAGTGAGCTGTAGTGATTGTAATACTACTACAATCCTCTCAGATGGATCTGTCAACACCTTAAGCTATACAATTTTTGATGAAAATATGTGCAGCCAAACATTTGATATAAACCTCTTCTATTTATGTAATGTTCACCTACCCAATATTATTTCCCTACAAAATAAAGGTTCTGTTAATTCATCTTTTGGACCGTTGAGTAATGATAATTGTATTATTTCAGATGAATACGAAATGTCAATATTTGATCGATGGGGAAATCTTTTATTTTATGCCGATGACCCTAGCTTGAAGTGGAATGGAGAATACAATAATAGATCAGTAAGTCATGGTGTTTACGTTTATTATATAACCTATCTGTACAATGGTATTCGAGTCAAGAAGTTTGGGGATATCACGGTCCTATAAAAATTGATAAAAAGAAGAGTTTTAGATGATGGTTTAAAGTCTGGTCTTTAGGGCTTTGACGAACTTTCATTACTCTTCGTAACTCTCTATGATCTCTATCAGTTGATTTCCAAATTGCTCTAGCTTTACCTTACCGATCCCATCAATATCAAGGAGGTCTTGATGATTTGTTGGTGCTTCTGCCGCGAGGTAATCAAGTGTCTTATTGGAGAAGATCCGATAGGGAGGAACATTCATTTCTTTGGCCAATTGAGTTCTCCATTTCTTGAGTCCAGCTAAAAGATCTTTGTCGATATCTATAGAGTTAAGCATCGGCTTGACCATCTTAATTGGTGCTTTATTTTTTTGTTTCTCAAACTGCGTGATCTCTATGGTCTCTTTGCCTTCCAGAACAGAATTAGACAGTGGAGTTACCTTAAGCCTAGAGTAGTCAGTGACATCGAGTTGGATGAGTCCTTGATTGATAAACTGTGTAATATAGTGGCTCCACGCCAGATAAGAAACCTCTCTGCCCACACCGTAAGTCTTGATTTTATCTAAACCTAGATTAGTGATTTCTTGCTTGAATGATCCTCTCAAGACATCAACTGTCAATCCAAGTCCCATGCGTTGACCACCTCTAATGATCGCCGAGAGAGCCATCTGAGCATAAGTCGTCCCATCAAATCTTGGAGGAGGGTAGAGGCAGTTATCGCAGTGACCACACTGGTCAGTTTTGTATTCTCCAAAGTAATTGAGTATTGTATTCGTTCGACAATTGGCAGACGATGCGAACTGCCACATCCTTTCGAGTTTGACAGTTTGTACTTCTTTGAAATCTGATGAAGCCTCACTTTGATCGATGAACGATTGGAGGTTAGTCTTATCTCCCCAACTATAGAAGAGGAGTGCTTCGGAGTCAGCACCATCTCTGCCTGCTCTTCCGATTTCTTGGTAGTAAGCTTCTATATTTTTTGGTAAGTTGTAGTGGATTACAAATCTAATATTAGGCTTGTCTATCCCCATTCCAAAAGCAATCGTAGCACAGATGATATCGATCTCATCATTTTGAAACTTGCGTTGAATACTTGCCCTCTCTGCTCCTGGGATTCCAGCATGATAGGCGAGTGCCTTGTAACCTTTGCCTGCGAGCCTATCGGCTACTGACTCTGTACTTTTTCTGCTCAGACAGTAAACGATTCCTGCTTGACCCTTTCTTTGCTTGACGAAGTTTATAATTTGTTCAATTCTCCTTTGTCCTGGTGCTGCAGAAGTAGTAATGTTAGTCCTTTCGAAACTACTCAAGAAGAGCTTCGCATCATCTAATCTCAGTTGCTTGATGATATCTTGCTGTGTTGCACTATCCGCTGTTGCAGTCAATGCCACCGTCGGTACATTCGGAAACTCAGTTTTCAATTTGCCTAGAGCGACATACTCAGGTCTGAAGTCATTCCCCCAAACTGACACACAGTGAGCTTCGTCGATAGCGATGAGGTCCAGCTGAACCTTGGTCTTTAGATAGTCTAGAAATCTTTCCGTCATCAACCGCTCTGGTGAGACGTAGAGGAGACTAAGACTCTCTGATTCGATAGCTGAGTAGATTGCGTTGAGATCAGAAGATGTCTGGTTACTATGGAGTGCCGCAGCCGATACACCGATTTGGTGAAGACTCGAGACTTGATC
>Ga0114957_1003855_pt1 | contig 13260 bp, 17 predicted proteins | sample BantaG_FD_87175 | JGI IMG/M metagenome (GOLD analysis project Ga0114957, IMG submission 87175) | Marine algal microbial communities from Bantry Bay, Ireland - BantryBay_4 metaG | ecosystem: Host-associated > Algae > Red algae > Unclassified | place: Bantry Bay, Ireland | collected 2014-11-21 | reverse complement strand
TTCTATATCTCTAATAAAATCTTTTCTATCTATATTTTGCTTTCGCCAATTTTCTAAGTCCAGATGGTAAACCAGTCCTTCAAAACCAGATACTATTCCCTTACCGGATTCTATATCCAGACACATCATCATTTTAGGGGATATAGAATCATAAGAAAAAGTTACTCCACCATCTTTGGTTTTTCCTATAAACCCAGAATGCCATGTATCACCTCCAGTTACATAACCGACAGTATCATTTACAAAACTTAGACCATGAATATGACCGGGTAAGTCTACATCTATAATAGAGTACTCCTGTTCTATATCACTAGGCGAACAAGCAAAGAAAATTAAACTTATAAATAAACCGAATATTAAAAGACTACTTCTCTTGTGCAGGGACAATCTTAGAGAACGTAGGGAAAGAGGCACTTCCATAAAATGAAAAACATTCTTCATTCTTTTGATCTAATTGATAATCAGATAGAAAACTATAAAAAAACGAGGTTAATTCCTCAAAGTTCATATTTCTAGAATTAGGCTTAGGATAGTACACTATATTTTGTACTGTTCCATCTTTATTCCAGAATACATTAATCCATATTTTTATTCCTCTCAGGTCAAATTCTGATTTTACGGAATAAGCTTCCATATCACCCATCATAGCCATCCACTTATTATATGCTTCCTCCATAGAGTTATCACATACAGAAAGCAATTTATCACTACAAGAAACGACTAAACCCTCGTACTCATCCTCATACTCTCCGATCATAAATACCTTAGGCAGATCCGCTGACTGAGCATAGGATATATTGCATAGAGCAAAGCTTAGGAACGCTAATATGGAAAGGACTTTATTCAAATTATTCTCAATTATCTTGTAAGTTATGATAAATATTTCAAAATTGTTGCCAATAATGAAATTCAAGAGTTAAAACTCTTTATATGAGCTACTATTTACAATTATTGGAAAAATTAATTAATCTTTAACTTTTGTTTAGAAGATTTTGTAGTATTCGTTGATTTTAATAACACGTACCATATGATTATTGATATAATACTAGCTCTAGTAGTTACTTATGGGTTTTACACTGGTTTTGAGAGAGGCCTTATAGACACCTTTTTTGATACGATTTCTATCATAATAGGGATACTAGTAGCTATTAAATTATCATTTATAATAATTAACTTCCTTGGTAGTATTTTACCCAATATTAGTCCGCAGATCACCTATATTATAGGACTAGTTCTTACGTTTTTACTGATCATGGTGATCATCCGTTTTATCGGAAACAAGGTAGAAGGTCTTTTTAAATTTGCCAAAGTAAATATTCTCAATAAAGTAGCCGGTGGTGCTCTTAAAGCATTTTTATTTGCCACACTTTTCAGTTTTGTGATTTTACTAATCGGAAAAGTAGGTGCCTTAGATCAGGCTACTGTAGATAAAAGTAGGACCTATCGTTTTATCGAGCCATTTCCAGATTACGCAAAGGCAGGTTTTGAAAAAGTAAAACCATTCTTTAAAGAATTCTGGGATAAGACTTTAGAAGTCGTCGACAAGGCCAAAGAACTGGAACAAGAACGAACTGATAATTAATGTCGTGGTTTAAAAAAATCTTTGGCTCTCAAGCCAAAAATAAACCTGAAACTACTGTTCCATTTTTACACGAGCTGTATCGTTTTGAATCGGAAGAGGAGGGTTATATCTTATGGAAAAACAAAGAGCAACATCGGGCACTTAAGGATTTAATTTTTTATGCTTTCGCCAAATTTAGTAACGAAAATATTACGCACACTGGAATGCATTTTATGAGTGATCATAAAGTAAAGGCCATAGCGATCGATTGTAATCATTATGAGTTTAATCGGAAGGACTATTTATATTTTATAACGTATATCATAGAGGAATTAAAAAATCTAGGCTACATCCTAAACCTATCAGATATCCGATCTGAACGCATACGATCTAAACTGACTAAAACTACACGTGCGTATTTAAAACCATCCAGAAAATTGACACAGGGATCTAAGGCGTTACAGCTTTATGGAAACATAAATATGGAATTACAATCCGTGGATAATACGGTGTATCAGTTTAAATTAATCAACACTGTTTACAGCGATCAGCACTTCCATGACCCTATGGATTTTAGATTATTAATTAACCAAATCTTTAAAAATGAGTGATCAAACTCCAAAGGTAACTGGTGTAGGAGGTGTGTTTTTTAAATGTAAAGATGTCGCTAAAGTAAAAGACTGGTATGCCCAGCATCTAGGTTTTCCGATAGATGATTACGGTGCTGCTTTTAGATTTAAGAAAATGGAAGATCCGAGTAAAACTGGTTATTTACAGTGGTCTCCTTTTAAAGAAAATACAGACTATTTTAAACCATCTGAGAAATCATTTATGATGAACTATCGAGTACAGCATCTCGATAAGCTCGTGAGTAATCTAAAATCATCAGGAGTCACAGTACTTGACGAAATTCAAAAATTTGATTATGGCCGTTTTGTACATATCCTAGATCTTGAGGGAAATAAAATAGAATTATGGGAACCTGTAGATGAAGTATTTGATGAGTTTTATAAAGATACATTACCATCCTCGGATGACTAACTCAGAAAAGTTAATTCATCATTTTCCAAAGTAGATCTTTTAGTTCGACTATACCCGTCTGAGTCGCAGAAGAGAAAAATATGTGTGGACAATCCACTTTTATCTCTGCTTCTATCATTTGTTTTAATTCACTATCTATCAAGTCTGACTTAGATATAGCTAGCAGTCGAGGTTTATCCATTAATTCAGGATTAAACTTTTGCAACTCGGTTAGTAAAATTTTATACCGTTTAGAAATATTATCACTATCAGCAGCTACTAAAAAAAGTAGAACAGAATTTCGCTCGATATGTCTTAAAAATCGAAGACCTAGTCCTTTACCCTCGTGAGCTTTTTCTATGATTCCCGGAATATCGGCCATAATAAAGGAATGCGTTTTCCGGTAATCGACTATACCTAAATTTGGAACGAGAGTGGTAAATTCATAATTAGCAATCTTAGGTGTAGCGGCTGATACTATCGATAATAAAGTAGATTTTCCTGCATTGGGGAAACCCACTAGACCTACATCTGCTAGAACCTTGAGTTCTAAAATCTTCCATTCTATCTTACCCTCTAAACCAGGCTGTGCATACTTAGGAGACTGATTAGTCGAAGATTTAAAATGACTATTCCCTAGACCTCCTTTTCCTCCTGCTACTAATATCACCTCCTGCCCATCTTCCGTTATCTCATATTCTTTTTTGCCAGTCTCTACATCCTTAGCAATGGTTCCTAAAGGCACTTCCAGAATGATATCCTCTCCGTAAGCTCCAGAGCGATGTGTTCCTGCCCCTATTCCACCGTCACCCGCGATAACGTGTTTTCTATACTTGAGTGGTAAAAGAGTCCAGAGTTGTTTATTTCCTCTCAGTATGATGTGTCCCCCACGACCTCCGTCTCCTCCATCTGGCCCCCCTTTAGGGTCTATTCTCGATCTCATAAAATGAGCCGAACCTGCTCCACCGGCACCCGATCGACAGCAGATTTTTACGTAATCTACAAAGTTTTGACCTGCCATAAATTATATTGAATCTAAGGCTTTAGAAAGTTTATTAAAAATTTCTTCTATTGTTCCGGTTCCTGAAATGGACTGAGATAGATCATGTTTTGCATAGTGATCAAACACGATTGCGGTTTCTGCTCTGTAGACTTTTATTCTATTTTTAATTACTTCCTGATCCCGATCATCAGCTCTGCCAGATGTTTCGCCTCTTTTTAGTAAACGGGTAACGATCTCTGACTCATCTACATCTAGAGCGATCAGCTTAGAAACAGATTCTTCCTTAGAGGCTAGATAATTATCCAGAGCATCTGCCTGAGCGATCGTACGTGGAAATTCATCAAATATAAAACCCTTTGCGTCTGGATTTGCCTCTACTTTATTTTTAAGCATCTCTACCGTTACGGTATCAGGAACGAGCTGTCCCTTAGAGATATATTCTTTTGCTTTTATTCCGAGCGGGGTATTATTACCTATCTCATATCTAAATAAGTCTCCTGTAGAAATATGTAAAAGGTCATATTCCTCCACTAATTTTGCCGCTTGTGTTCCCTTGCCTGACCCAGGAGGCCCAAATAAAATTATATTAATCTTTTTTTCCATATTGCTTACACTAATATTTTCTTAATCCACACTACTATATCCTTCTCGGTAATTAGTTATGACATCTCTTCCAAATAAATACTTCTTTTTCCAATAAGAAGAAGCATCGATATTAGAAACAATCACACCCTTAGAACTGGTGCTATGGATCACTTTTAATTGGTTTTGTTTATTAGATACTACAATCCCAACGTGTGTTACTTTACCATCAGTTCCAAAAAAGGCCAAATCTCCCGCATCAAGATCGTTTTTCTTGACATATTTACCTAGATGAGATAACTGCGAAGAAGAACCAGATACTTTAATTCCGCTTTTCTGTAGCACAAATGTAGAAAATCCAGAACAGTCAAATCCCGATTGAGGCTTTTTGCCTCCATATTTATAGTGAATCCCACGATATTTTTTGCTTTCTGCGACTATTGAAGAGCGTACGGCAGTATATTTTACACTTTTTGAATGTTTTTTTATTTTTTTTCCTTCAGGTTTAGAATTACTCAAAACCCTTTGAGTACGGGCCTTCCGAGGCTTATTATAACTATAAGAAGGCCCAGAGGCCTTACATCCAATAAAAAAAATGATGCAAGCGAGCAACGAATATCGAATTAGTGGAATCTTAATCATTGAGAGAGTTTATTTTATTCTTTAGCACTAATTCTCTTCAAAAAGTTAGTTATAAGCTAAATTAATTGCAAGACCCCGTGGATTTATTTCTTCGGGGTTTTTATATTATAATTATTTATAATATGACAATTATTATACCAATATCAGATCAGCACCTTATTTATGAATCTAGATATTATAAAAATGACAATCATTAGATCTTCTGGAAGAGAGGCTTTCGCCGAATAAGAAATAAGAAATAAGCAGACAGCTCTAGTGGCTGTATCAAGACAGACTCGCAATGTGTCTTAAATGCAACGAAGGGTAACTCCTAAATCAACTTAAAAAATGAGGCAAGTCTTAGTGTTTTAAAGTGCTAAGGTATTCCATAATTAATCAGAAAAACAAGGAGTTAAAAAACAGCTAAAATATATATTCGATCTAATTGATCGTGCTGTAGAAACTAAAATTTGTATAAGAGCATAGACTGTAATCTAAACCTTAAAGGACCAAAAAATAAGAGGGAATCGTGATACACGATTCCCTCCTTAAATATATGCTTTGAATATTTTCTAATTTTCTTCTGCAGGTGCATCAGCAGCTGGTTCTCCACCTTCAGCAGTTTCTGCAGCTCCTTCTTCAGCTTCCTCTTCAGCAGCAGTAGCAGATTTAAGTGCTCTCGGTACTTCTACAGATGCAACAGGTGTTGCTCCAGGATTCATAACCTCTACTCCTTCTATTGCGTCGATATCTCTAACTCTCACAGCATCACCTAGTTCTAGGCTTTCAATATTAACCGTAAGCTGATTAACTAAATTTTCTGGAGTTGTTTTTATTTTAATTCTACGTAGGTTTTGTTGAAGTTTTCCACCTTCTTTCTGGCCCAAAGAAGTTCCGACACAAACGACAGGAACTTGAGCTTTAAGCGGTTGTTTATCTATCAGTTGCAAAAAGTCAACATGCAAAATCTCATCCGTTACTGGGTGAAACTGAATATCTTTAATCAGACATTTATGTTTTGCTCCGTTTAATTCTACTTCTGCTAATTTAAAATCAGGCGTATAGACTAAAGATTTAATGTCATTCTTTTTTACACCACAATGTACATTATCCTTACCACCATATATTACAACAGGGATTACACCAGTTTTTCTAAACTTCTTAGTTTCTGCTTTTCCTAATCCTGTTCTTAATATTGCAGGTACTTTAACTATATCCATAATAAATTCTATTACTTTTTCTAAAAGGACTGCAAAGATAGACGTTTTCCTATGTATTCCAATAAAAAATCTACTAAAAGAAGTCTATCCGTATTTATATGAGGAAATTACGTTTCATTATGCAGTATTTTTTGTACAATCTACGCTTGTGAGTCCTTTACAGGCTACTCCCATAAGATTTTTTTATTTTATATGAGTACATTATTAAGGACATAAAACGCTGTCTTTAATCCACAAATAATGCTGCTATTGATTTATACTCGTGCGTGTTCCTGATCGCTCTTGCAAATAATTTATCACAAGATAAAACAGTAATTTTATCCGACTTCCCTCTCAATGGAATCGTATCGGTAACTACTAGTTCGTCCAGCTGAGATGCATTTATATTATCATAAGCATTTCCAGATAAAACTGCATGTGTACATAGTGCTCTCACAGATTTTGCTCCTTTTTCTATCAGTGCATCCGCTGCAGCACATAAAGTACCTGCTGTATCTACAATGTCATCTATTAAAATAACGTCACTTCCCTTAACCTCTCCTATCACCGTAATTTTCTTTACCTCGTTTGCTCTTCTTCTTTCTTTATCACAGATGACCAGATCTTTCTCAAAATACTTAGCATAAGTACGTGCTCGTTTTACGCCTCCTACATCAGGAGAAGCAAAAATGGTATTATCTAAATTTGTGCTTTGTAGATGTTTTACATAAATCGCTTCACTTTTTAGATGGTCTACGGGAATGTTAAAAAATCCCTGGATCTGATCTGCGTGGAAGTCCATGACCATTACTCGATCTGCACCTGCTGACTCTAGCAAGCCTGCAATCATACGTGCAGAGATCGGTACTCTAGGCTTATCCTTACGATCCTGTCTTGCATATCCAAAATATGGAATAACCGCTGTGATATAACCCGCTGATGCTCTTTTGGCTGTGTCTATACACAATAGTAATTCTAGCAAGTTATCCGCTGGAGAGAATGTGGACTGTATAAAAAAAACATGAGCACCTCTTACCGATTCGTTTATAACTGGCTGCATCTCACCATCTCTAAATTTATTTATAGATAAATCTCCTATAGATTGACCATAATAATCAGAGATACGTTCTGCGAGAATTTTGGATTCGCTTCCCGCGAATAATTTTACGTGTGCCATTGTCAGTGTTGATTAAAGTTCAAAAATAAAATTTTATCATCGAGCAGACTCATTTAAAAATTAAAAGTTTTATAATGACAAAATATTATTGATTAATGATCAGTTATGACAAATGATGACAATTTTAAATGCCTCTAACAAAAGACTGGATATTATTCATACAAGCATGAGAAATCAGGCTTAGATAAATAATATGAAGAGAAATTATCAGAAGCATTAAAAAGAGGCATCAGCGTTACACCTCACCTAAGATTTTTGCTATTTAGATTAATCATATTATTTATTTTATCAATATGATTAATTTTACAAGATTAATACTCGATAAATAATACGCATGAATCCAAAATTAAACATCGGCATTCTATGTGGAGGTAAATCTTCAGAACATAGAATATCATTAATTTCTGCCCAGAATGTTATCCTTTCTTTAGATCGAGTTCGTTTTAATCCCATTATAATCGGAATAGACCCTAAAGGGCAATGGTATTTTTATCCTGATGATCTTTTACTCGATAATGCGGATAGCCCATCAGAAATTTCTTTAATCCCATCAGCCCACAAGGTCCTGTTATCCCAAAATGCAGAAGAAAGAGCATTATACAGTATGACGGATTTTAAAATACTCGCAACTATAGATGTTATATTCCCAGTCATCCATGGCACTTACGGAGAGGACGGATCTATCCAAGGTCTAGCAAAAATAGCCGGTATCGCTTGTGTAGGATGTGGAATACTCGGTGCTGCTGTAGGAATGGATAAAGACGCGATGAAGAAAATCTTACGCGATGCAGATATCCCTGTAGCTCCATCTATCACGGTAAAAAATCATATAAAAAACGACCATCCTTATGAGGAGGTATCCTTAGAGATGGGAGAGACATTATATATAAAACCTGCTAATCTAGGATCTTCCATTGGCGTAAGCCGTATAAATAATAAAGATGAATACATAAAAGCCATCGAGCTAGGTTTATCTTACGATGATAAAGTACTGGTAGAACAAAAAATTACTGGACGAGAATTAGAATGTGCCGTAATCGGAAATGACATTCCAGAAGCGAGTACTATCGGAGAAATTATTCCTCAAAGCGATTTTTATACTTTTGAGAATAAATATATTAACAGCGATGGTGCTTTACTATCGATACCTGCAGATTTACCAGCAGAAATAATAGATCAGGCAAAATCCCTGGCTTGTCGTGTGTATGAGGTCCTAGACTGTAAAGGCATGACACGGGTCGACATGTTTTATAGCGATGATCATAAACTCCTGATCAATGAAGTAAATACGATTCCTGGATTTACAAAAATCAGCATGTATCCAAAATTATGGGAGCATGGAGGTGTGTCTCAAAAGGAACTTATCAGTCGATTAATTGATTTAGCTATCGAGCAGTATAAAAAAGAAAGTGCTTACAAGCATATCAGTTGAGTTATTATTAAATATCTTTAATCTTATAAAGTTTTGCCGCATTGACACTTAAAAAATTCTTATTTCAGCTTGCTATACTAGTCGCTTTTGTTCTAGTAATTATATTCTTAATCCTTATTTGGTTACGTATTTATACTAATCATGGTCAGGAGCTTACTCTGCCAGGATACCTAAGCGAGCAATATGAGGATGCAGTCAAGGATGCAGAGGATAAGTCATTTGAAATAATCGTAAATGATTCTATACATGAAGTCGGTCAACCGGGTGGAATAATCGTGGAACAAAATCCTAAGGCTGGAGCCAAAGTAAAAGAAAATCGTAAAATATACGTCACCACGACTAAATATCAAGCAGACAAGAAATCACTAGAATCACTCCCACAGCTTTTTGGAAGAAATTACGAAAGGAAGAAAAAAGAGCTGTCTTACATGAATATTTATACCAAAATTAAAGGGTATAAGCAAGATGCTTCTGAGCCTGATCATGTACTAGAGGTCTGGTATAAAAATAAAAAAGTAATCGATGCTGCTTCTAAACGTCAAAATGTCGAACTAGAAGTGGGCGATACTTTAGAGTTTGTGCTTAGTAAACGTAGTGGAGCCCAGTTACCCATTCCAGATCTTATCTGTAAAGGTGTAAGTGAAGTCAAATTTTTACTAAGTAGTAGTCAGCTTATGCTAGGAGATGTCACTACAGAAGGTGACATAAAAAATTTAGAGTCAGCAAAAATTGTAAGTCAGCATCCTAGCCCGATCGCTGGTTACACTATATTATCTGGCGAGCCTATACATGTTACTATCACTCAGGTAGGAGCAAATTGCGAAAATTAAATCCAGAATGAAAGATATAACAGTACAAGAACTCCAAGTTAAAATGAATAATAAGGAAGATTTTTTTCTGCTAGATGTGAGAGAACAGATGGAGTATAACCTTTTTAATCTGGAAGCAAAACTGATTCCTCTAGGAGAATTATCTAATCATTTTAAAGAATTAGAAATATATAAAGACAAGGAAGTTATCGTACACTGCCGCTCTGGAAAAAGAAGTGCCGTAGCTAAAGAACTACTAATGAGGCAAGGATTTAGAAATGTAAAAAATTTATTAGGAGGAGTTCTAGCATGGATTGATATGAAAAATCCATAACTTCATATTTGTTACTGTTTAAGGTTAAAAATTTAGAACTTTAACTTTAAAAGATATTTATAGTTAATACTGATCGTATAACTGAATGATATTTACTAATAACTGACAGTCAGAATACTGCTATCTGTTAAAAAAACTTTAAAATATACTGTGACTTCTCATTAACTTATAGTCCTAAGTACACAAATAATTATTGACAATTCTTTCTTTTTACAAATAAAACTTAACATTAAAACATGGAAATATTAGATACTATTAAAGCTTCACTAGTCGGAACCTTTGACTCTATTGCTACATTCATTCCAAAACTATTGGGAGCCTTAATCATCTTACTTATCGGATGGATTATTGCAAAAATTATTAAAGGAGTATTAACAAGAGTTCTTAAGGCTGTAAAATTTGATGCTTTAGCTGACAAAGTAGGTATTAATGGCTTTTTAGAAAAAGGTGGAATGAAGCATAGAGCTTCCTCACTAATGGCAACTTTAGTTTATTGGATCGTTATGTTTAGTACTTTAGTAATGTTTTTTAATGCATTAGGTTTAGAGGTAGTATCTGATCTACTTTCTGATGTTATTAAGTATATCCCTAACATCATTGTAGGATGTGTCTTACTAGTAGTAGGAATGTATCTTGCTGAATTTGTAAGCGGTCTTGTCGTAGGAGCACTTAGAGGTGGTGGTTCAGGACATAATGCAGAATTTATAGGTAGACTTGCTTACGGAGCTGTTATGTTTTTTGCGATATCTATTGTTTTAGAGCAATTAGGAATCGGAGGAAATATCATTAATACCGTAGTGACAGTAGTTATGAGTGGTGCTGGTTTAGCATTAGCTTTGGCTTTTGGACTAGGAGGAAGAGAGTGGGCATCTGGAATTATCCAGAAATACTTAAAGTAGTAGAAATAATATACCCTAAATATAATATATATGGCTCCTTGGATATTCCAAGGGGCCTTTTTTTATGCCTAGTAACGTAGATCTGCTCGTTGCAAAGGACTTTTAAAAAACCAGTTGATGATTAGAAGGAAAAGACTTAGACCAATCTGTAAAAACTAGAATTTGTTTTTCCACATCATAGACTCTACAGGAATAGTCGTCCGCTCTGTATACTTTGCGTTTTGTTTTTTATTATAGTAATTTTCGATATCTCCTTCTACAGCAAAATAAATAAGTTGCCCGATCGGCATTCCTTTATAAATCCTTACTGGATGGACACAAGAAATCTCTAGAGTCCATGTATTGCAAAACCCTACATCTCCTTTTCCCGCAGTTGCATGGATATCTATACCTAATCTACCTACACTCGATTTACCTTCAAGGAAAGGAACAGAATTATGTGTCTCAGTATATTCTGCTGTAACACCTAGATATAATATACCTGGTCTAATTATATATCCTTCCTTTGGAATCTCAAAAGTGGTAATAGTATTATGTTTTTTAGCATCTAATATCTCATCATTATAAGTACCAAAAGTTTTACCTAAATGGACATCATAAGAATTAGTCCCTAAACAAGATGGATCAAAAGGTTCGATCACAATCTCTTTATTCTTTATAGATTCTAGAATTTTCCTGTCGGATAATATCATGTCTGGATAGCTTAGGTTATTATTGCGTTACAAAGAAATGTAAATTAGTACTAATAGGAAGTTTTATGCCACTTGTTTTTAAAGAAAAAGTTCTAGAACACTCGATTATCGCAGTATGGAAAATCACTGAGCCAGAAGCATTTTTTTTAAAAAGAAGAAATCTAGAGTGGGATTTTACAGAATTAGAAAAACTAAAAGGAGGTCGGAGGATGGAATGGATCGCGAGTCGATATCTATTACAAAAAATTACAACCGCGACCTATAGTATCACTAAAGATAAATATGGCAAACCCCAGCTGACTCCCAGAGATCATCAGATATCTATAAGTCACTCAGATGGATATGTCGCTGCTATAGTCTCTAAAAAAGATGTGGGTATAGATATTCAAAAAAAAGTCCAAAAGATCACAAGAATCGCACATAAATACGTTAATAGTCAGGAAGAGTATTTTGTGAGAAATCGTTTTTCTCTATCCAACTTACATCTAATCTGGGGAGCCAAAGAATCTCTCTTTAAAGCATACGGCCGAAAAGAAGTAGATTATAAAAAGGACTTAAACATTTTACCGTTTACGTATAGAAAAAGCGGGACTTTTAAAGGTACGATTAGTAAAAAGGGATATCATTATACTTTTAAATTTGAAAACAAATTTTTCAATAATTTCTATTTAGTTTATGGAGAAAAAATGGATTAATTACATCATCGTTTTTGTGCTTAGCTGCACCGTATTTGTAATCTTAAAATGTAAATCATCACAAACGGATATGGAGATAGCTACTCCAGAGGAAGCGGTCGTAACCGATCAACTACCCTCCGATTTTATAGACTTCTACGAGCGATTCCATAACGAAGAAGAATACCAGATGGAGCACATCATCTTTCCGCTAAAAGGACACCAACAGGACTCTATAACGATGCAACTGGTTCCTGTAACATGGCAAAAAGAAAACTGGGTTAAGCACAAACCATTTAATAGTTACGGAGGGACTTGGAAGAGACAATACTCTAATTTAGATGGAATTATTTTTGAAAAAATATATGACTCCTCTGAGACTTTTACGATGCAAAGAAGATATGCTCAGATTGCTGGAGATTGGAATCTGATTTATTACTCCACTTTTCAGATGAGAATGGAAGAATAGGGTTAGTAATTACCTCCTAAAATCATGAATAAGACCCCATTTATACACTTGCTAATTTTACACCTCTCTATTACACTCCTAAGCTCTCATCAAAGTGCTGCACAAAAAGTAATTACGGATACTTTTACTTATTATTCCTTTGGAGAATATTGTGAGGGGATCAGTTTTTGCGAATATCTAGTACCTGATTCTACCTATCATAGGCTTAATGGAAAAGCTCCAGATTTAGTTAATGGGCAATTTAATTACACCAAGTTTTGTCATCCGCTAGGGTATGATGATAAAGGTGAACTGTATGGCTATAAAGATTTTGACTTGATTATAGGAACAGAGAGATTTGAATATTCTTTCCCGCAGTATTGCTATTATTTAAAGACGGATGTTTTACTAAACAGTATCTCAGAATTGCAACTATATAATTTCAAAACTAAAGAAACACTAACTGTAGAAAAATACACGATCACCTATGATAATGAGGTTTACGATCTTCCAGAACAGCAACAAGAATTAGTCAAATGTTTAAAATCTAGTAAGAGAGATCAGCTTATAAAGGTGGAAATTGCCAGTAGAACGTATCCTAACAATGATCAAATGTGCGGAAAGGTAAAGATGGATTTTCATGCGATGTCATTTAGATTAAAATAAAACAGCCTTATCTAAACTCCAGCCCAAGTTCTAAGACATTGATCTTCTCATAGTCGTTAAAAATCATCACTTATTCTAGATACTCCCAAGCAGATTTTCCTGACTTTCCATTGATTTGTAAAATGGCATATAAAATTATAACG
>Ga0114957_1003850_pt1 | contig 13270 bp, 7 predicted proteins | sample BantaG_FD_87175 | JGI IMG/M metagenome (GOLD analysis project Ga0114957, IMG submission 87175) | Marine algal microbial communities from Bantry Bay, Ireland - BantryBay_4 metaG | ecosystem: Host-associated > Algae > Red algae > Unclassified | place: Bantry Bay, Ireland | collected 2014-11-21 | reverse complement strand
TCTACGAATATCAATGGTATCGCAACGCCGATAACCTACCGTCCAAACGTCGTAGAACAAACGGTCAATGGGGGATCGCGAAAACCTGGAACTTTGATCAACCCATTCAAGATATAAGTCTGGCTTATACTTTTCAAAAAGGATTTCCCGCCGCTACGAATGTGGAATATGTTTTTGAAATTTATAATACCAATGGAAAACGTACCGATAAACTCGCTCTATTCGATGCAGGAGAATCCTTATGGCCAAATGATAAAATAATGCTTTACGCCACTTCTCGTCATGAACTCAATCAGTCCATCAATCTCTGTTTTCTACCGGATACGGATTATGGTATCAAAGCTGATCCAAACAAGTGGTCGTTATTTCTAGGAGATGTAGAGGACTTAATCTATAGTGGCTATCACCACAATAATATGATTGCCGATCGAAAAGAAAGCTGGGCATTTTTTTATACCAAAGAAGCAGTCGATGGTTTTCAACTGGCACTCGACTATGCAAACCCAGACCGGTATCCTTCATTTATGAAAGATAATGTCATTGATGGAATTGATGCATTCGGATTGTTGCATAGAGACGAGTACAGCGATGGGGCTTATTTATACGGTAATTTACAGTTTTTAGCGCATAACCTTTTTACCTCAGAATCCTACAATCACGGTACGGCCATCCATGAAACGGCCCACGCAATTTTTAATCTTAGTGATGAATATAATGGTTGCGCTTGCTTTGAGTCGAATGCCGGAACGGGAACAAACGTTTTTACCCGTCGCTCTAAATGTGAAGAATTTAATCGCTTACGTGGTTTCGATGAGGTGGATTGTACAGAGTTGACAGGGTACGATGGGCGGTCGTGGTATATGTCTGAAAAAAATATGCACTTTCCTACCCTTACCGCCTGTCATGATTTTAATAAGGCAAATGGATATTCGGTTGAGTCCTGTATTACTTTTATTGATTTAGATAGAAAAACAACCTATCGCTCGAATGATGGCCTTTGTATTATGCAAGACGATGGCGACCACCTCGTCCGTCCTTTTCAGCAAACCTGCGGTAGCCTGATCGAAGATTATTATCAACGATTAGAACAATTACCAATAGCCGCTGCTCCCATTCCAAGACAGGACAACGCCTATGGATATGAAAAAATAGTATTGCTGGAGCTGGAAGACAAACAAGGGAAATGGGATATCAAAGCAAAAAAACAACGATACGGTATTGCCTCCAAAAATAACGTTGCAACGGATGCGTATACCTTGTCTGTAAAAGGAAACGATGGACAATCCATCTTCACAACGGGAGTAGACCGTCCCACAAAAGTAAAATTTGAAGGAAGTAGTGATCCGGGACATAAGACTGTCTCAACGAATTCGGCAAAATATACGGTTAGTGTTCCTTATCAGAAAACGATTAACAATGTGGAACTGTATGACAATCAACCTCCTCGCGCACAGCCCGGACAGATGGTGATAAAAGGAACTGGATTAGTGGGAAGTTGGAAACTAGAATTGAAGTAAGGAATATGTCGGAAGGTTCGGCTTCTTGTATCTACGCCGAAAGGAGGCCTGCCTACCGAAAGGTAGGTGTAAGCGATCGGCGCTGCGTAAGCCACTAGTTAATCAATACAAATCAACCAATTTGCCTGCGGCAATCAAAAAAAGCAAGCCTCACAAAGAGAGACTTGCTTTTCAAAACCTATTTTAAGATCAAAGTTATTCTTTACCAGCTAATATCGTCCTCTGCTACATCTTCTGTCTTTGCTTCTGTATCAGAGGAGTCGTTACTGGAATTGTTGTTATTGTTGTGGTAATCATTTTCGCCGGCAGCCTGTGAAGCTTCCCACTCTTCATGTTTACGCGTGTATTCGTCGTAGTCATACTCGGGCATCAACTCTGTTTTTACATGGTCAATAGCTTCTGTCAAACCATCTAAGAATCGGTTAAAATCCTCTTTGTAGAGGAAAATTTTATGACGCTCGTAGCCATCACTGTTAAACTTTCGAGTACTTTCAGTCAAAGTTAAGTAATAATCCTCACCCTTGGTCTGTCGAACATCAAAAAAGTAAGTTCTTCGTTTGCCTGCTTTTACTTTTTTGGAAAAAACACTCTCAAATCTTCTTGGATTTTTCTCGTTTTCCACTGTTTAAAGTTTTTATGAATAATAAAGTTTGTCGTTTTTGCCTTACAAATGTAAGGATTTGTTTTACAATAAAGAAAAAATGAATAGTTTTTCTACTCTTTTTAAAAAACTTCTTAAAAAAAGGAAGGGTAGGGAAGGGGAAATTAAAGGTAGGAATTATTTATTTTTTGGACTTAGTAGTCGCTTCTTCCAGTTGTTGTTGCTCAAAAACTTGGGCATAATAGCCATTTTGAGTAATCAATTCTTCGTGTGTACCTTGTTCTTGAATATGTCCATCATCCAGAACGATAATATGGTCAAATTGTAAGGAAGAATAAATTCGGTGCGTAATAATGATACTGGTTTTATCTTTTAGCTCTCCATTCAAATAGCCAAGGATTTGCTGCTCTGTTGTCGTATCTACCGCCGAAAGACAATCATCTAAAATGACGATATCAGGTTCTTTGATAAGTGCTCGTGCGATAGAGACGCGTTGTTTTTGTCCACCAGAAAGGGTCACGCCTCGTTCGCCTACCATTGTATCAAATCCCTTAGGTAATCCGGCAATATCTTCATACACGGCGGCATAACGGGTAAACTTTTCTACCTCGGATCTGGTCGCATCTCTTTTACCAAAAGCCACATTACCTGCAATGGTATCAGAAAACAAGAAAATATCCTGTGGCACATAACCGATGCGCTTTCGTAAATTTGCAAGATCATGTTGACGAATATCTGTTCCGTCTATCTTGATACTTCCATCCGATACATCGTACATCCGTAACAGCAAATCTGCAATCGTCGTTTTTCCTGAACCAGTCTTACCAATAATCGCCATTTTATGACCTGCCTGCAACTTGAAAGTTAAATTATTAATGGCTTTGATCCCCGAATCAGGATAGACAAAGTTGACAGATTGAAATTCAACAGCACCTGCCAAGGACACCGCATTCTCGACGGGATTTTGAATCGCAGGTTCCGTATTTAAAAATTCATTGATTCTTTTTTGAGAAGCAGCTGCCTGCTGTACAATAGAGGCGATCCAGCCCAGTGCCGCAATAGGCCAGGTGAGCATATTGATGTAAATTACAAACTCGGCAATATTACCCGGCGTTACCGTCCCCTTTGCTACCAGAATACCCCCGACATAAATAGTCAGCACCGTACTGGCTCCTACGAGTAAAATCATCAATGGGAAAAACATGGCATTTACCTTTGCCAGCGCCATGGATTTATCTTTATAATCATCACTTTGCCCCGCAAAAAATCGAATCATCGCCGATTCTTGTACATAAGATTTTACAACTCGGATACCACTGTACACTTCTTGTGCTGTACTATTGAGGGTAGCAAGCTGTTCTTGAATAACGGTACTTTTTTTATTAATTAAATTACTGACATAGTAAATCGATATGGATAGAAATGGCATCGGAAGCAAACAATAAAACGTCAAAGTAGGACTAACGCTAAGCATAGACCAGATAACAAACACAAAGAGAGAAACTAAATTGATACCATATAATATACCAGGCCCCAAATACATCCTAACCTTGGATACATCTTCCGTGATACGCGACATGAGGTCGCCGGTATTATTTTTTTTATAAAAAGCTAAATTCAAATCTTCGTAATGACCAAAAAGCTCCTTGCGAATATCGTACTCAATCAGCCGGGACATCACAATAATCGTCTGACGCATAAAATACATAAAAATGCCCATCAGTAAAGCCAGCAGAAGCACCAACCCCCCAAAAAACAATAAAATCTTACCCAACTGCGCAAAAAGTACTGCCTGAGAATCATATCCTTCTGTCAAATTGTACAGCCCTATATTCTCAATCACCAAGTCCAGCGCATACCGTATCATTTGCGGTTGCAACACCCGAAAATAGTTACTCAGGGCCACAAAGACGATGCCCAACAGAAACCGCCAGCGATATTTATAAAAATACTTATTGAGAACGAATAATTCTTGCACGAATCAAAGACGGGTTTTCAATAGCCTCAAGTGCTATCGTGTATCAAAAAAAGATTTGAAGCGTAAAGATACTAAGGAATTAGGAACCAATCCGCTCAGATTTTTAAAATATTACTTATTTCTGAAAGGACTCCTCATAATTACTTATTTTTACCCTACCAAATTATATTTTAAATGGGATTGTTTAAAAATGAAGGTAACTCACCTATCTATTTTAAATAACCTCAATAACAAACCCTTTCGACGAAAGTTGTCGGAAATAGCTACCTTAACCTATCTATCATGAATAGAATTATTACACTTGATGAATTTATTATTGCCCGGCAAAAGGATTTTGACTTCGCCAGTGGCGAACTGACCGGACTCCTCCGTGATATCGGAGTAGCTGCTAAAATTGTCAACCGAGAGGTAAACAAGGCCGGATTAGTCAATATCCTCGGAACAGAAGGTGACTCTAATGCCTCTGGTGATACGGTACAAAAACTAGACTTGTACGCCAACGACAAACTCATCGACTGCCTGAAAAATAGTGGAGAATGCTGCGGTATCGCTTCAGAAGAAAATGAAGACTTTATTATCGTCCCTTCTGTTGGTACCAAAGAAGCAAAATACGTCGTAGTATTTGATCCGCTAGACGGAAGCTCCAATATCGATGTCAACGTTTCTGTAGGAACCATCTTCGGTATCTATCGTCGTAAGTCTGATCCTAAAGGCGATTGTACACTAGAAGATTTTTTACAAAAAGGAACCGACCTGGTAGCCGCAGGATATGTATTATATGGTACCTCTACTATTTTGGTGTATACCACTGGTCGAGGTGTAAATGGTTTTACCCTTGATCCATCCATCGGAGAATTTTGCTTGTCGCATCGCGATATCGCTATTCCAGACCGAGGAAATTATTATTCCGTAAATCAGGGTTATTATTTAAAATTTGACGTAGAAATGCGCCGATATATTGACCACTGCTCAGATATGAACTTACGTCTGCGTTACATTGGCTCAATGGTATCCGATATTCACCGAACCTTATTACAGGGAGGTATATTTTTGTATCCCAATACCCGAAAATATCCTCAAGGTAAATTGCGTCTACTCTATGAATGCAATCCGCTAGCCTTTATTATCGAACAAGCAGGTGGTAAAGCCATCAACGCTAGCCTCGACCGTATCATGGAACAGGAAGCTCATGACTTACACCAACGTGAAACGATTGTTATCGGTTCTCCCGAAATGGTAGATGAGATGAAAGCATTTATTGAAAAATATAGTATTCCTAGCTATAAAGTCTAACACTCAAACCTAATCATATCTATGCCAAAACTGATTTCAGTTCCTCTTTCAGTGGTGACCCTAAAATTCAACGAGCATGACTTGTTGACTCCATTGTCGGATTTGGAATCATTGCGGCTGGCAGAATCTCCGGTTTTACTAGCAGGAAAATATGCAGGTCAATTTGAAAAATCTGTCATAGGACGTAACAACTACTTGCCATTGGTGCAGGAGGTTTATGAGGGAGATTATGATTATGATTCCGTTCTGGTAGATTTTCAGGAGGCGAAGAATAAGTTTGATTATCCAGCTTTTTCACTGGAGTTTGATTTTTATTATAAAAAAGGAACACAGGGTTTTCGGGCGCTGGTGCCGACCCTGGGGGTAGAGGCATGGGCGAATGAACTGGAAATGCTGGAACCGAACCTGATCGAAGCGATTCGGCTATCTTTTACCCGAGGAAAAAGGTTGGCGTCGGTGCGGAAGATCGTTTCTGCAATCTGGCTGGAACATGCCGAGATCATCCAGCAGGATATGAAAATCAATGTTTATTCCCTTCAAGAGCAAAATGAGGAAACCGCAGAAGAGGAAAAAAGCTGGCTAGAACGAGTCGCAGATCGACTAGATGTACGGGAACAGCAGGTGTGGTTTCGAGAAAAAGAAATGGCACAAATTTTTCGAGCGATAGAAAATGATTTTAGTAGGAGCGTATTGTTAGTCGGGAAATCCGGTGTCGGAAAATCTGCACTTGTCATGGAACTAGCACGGCAGCGTGACCTGATGGAGACGACCGAAAGTATCTGGGAAACAACTGCTTCTAGAATGGATCAAAAACTCACTTCTGATTCTGGCTGGGAAGAAAATATGGGCACGTTCTGTAAGGAACTAGCTGCATCTGATGATTTTTTATACCTGAAAAATATGCTCGAACTTTTTGAAGTAGGGCAGTATGAAGGTAGTGATACCAGCATGGCCAATGTATTACAAAGTTACCTCAGCCAGGACAGATTTACGGTATTGGCGGAATGTACACCAGAAGAATTGAGTTTGATCGAGGTACGTGCGCCCAGTTTTACCAATTATTTTCAAATTATTCGGATCGAAGAACCGACGAAGGATTTGGAAAAAATGATTGTAAACAAAGTACAGGCAATTGCTCGTCATCAGCAAGTGAAACTAGAACGACTCGCCATCGAAGAAGTCATTCGCCTCAACCGTCGTTTTGCACCCTACTCAGGAATGCCCGGACGTCCCATTCGATTTTTAGAATCTTTATTGTTAGTGAAATCTTCCAATACCACTAAAGTTAATATTTCTCGCCGGGAAGTCATCGAACGATTTTCGGAAGAAACGGGTTTGCCGTTGTTTATGATTGACCCAGAAATTCCGCTACCACTGGAAAAAATAAAAGCAGACTTCAATGAACAAGTCTCCGGTCAGGAACTGGCGATTGAGAATGTTTTAAATATGTTGGCTACGGTAAAAACAGCGCTTAGTCGTACCGAAAAACCCATCGCTTCTTATCTTTTTGTAGGCCCAACAGGCGTTGGAAAAACAGAATTGGCGAAAGTGCTGAGTGAATTTATGTTTGGGAATCGAGATCGGATGATCCGTTTTGATATGAGCGAATATAAAACACCCAGTGCCTTAGCCCGATTGACAGGGGCTTCTTTTTTTGAGGAAGGCTTGCTGACTTCGGCGGTGCGTCGAGAACCCTTTTCGGTATTGTTATTTGATGAAATTGAAAAAGCAGATCCTGGTTTCTTTGATTTACTATTGCAAGTATTAGACGAAGGTCGATTGTCAGATAGTCGAGGTAAAACGGTTAATTTTTGCAGTACCATTATCATAATGACCTCAAATATCGGGGCCGTAAATCTACAAGACAATCGCATCAGCTGGTCGTCTACGATTGATGAAGGGGAAGTGAAAAGTCATTTTGAAAATGCCGTAAGAAAATCTTTCCGTCCCGAATTTTATAATAGAATAGATCGCATCATTCCTTTTGGTCCGTTGTCTCAACCTGTTATTGCAAAAATTGTCAAACGCGAAATCACACAACTAAAAGAACGAGAAGGAATAAAATTCAGAAACCTGTCTCTGGAACTCGATCCTACCGTGTACGACTATCTGGGCGTTCACGGATATGACAGTCGTTATGGTGCTCGATACTTGCAAAGAACGATTCGGGAAGGACTCATTCTTCCACTCAGTCGTCGGATCAATGTGTTGGATTTTAATAATAAAACACTAGTCAAAGTGATGGCGAGTGAGGAAAAGGGAATCGAGTTTGAGATTGAAAGCGATGAGCTGGCGCTGGAATTATGGATGGAAGAACTCAATATGATTACAGATGCCAATCATGCGAGCAGCCTGCGCCGGAGGATGGAAGGTATTCAGGTTAGCCAAATTTATTTACACCTCCTGTCTCAAGTCGATCAGTTAGAGACACTGAAAATACGGATGGACAATGAGTTTTGGAAGGACAAAAAACGAACCGCTAAATATACAAACCTAACAAAATTAAAATCAACTGCTGACGAACTAACTGCAAAAATAAGAGCAGATGAATTAGTCTTGTCATTGATCAAAATGAATCTACAACCCAACCAACTCGAAATTCGGGATGGACTAAAAAAATGGGAAACTGATTTTTGGAAATTGGCGGAGCAATTATATTATTATGAAAATCCAATAGATCAGCCAGGGCAAATGGCTATCTATGGATTAGGCTTGGAGCCAATACTGAATTTTTATTACACAATTTTTACAAAAAAAGAATTTACGTGGACTGCCTATGGTGTATGGTATCGAGAAGCCTATTACAATAGAATAATTACGATAAAAGATAGCGATGATGATGATCTATCAATAGTTGGTAGAGCAGCAGAAGAATACATTATAGCGCCATTGGAACTTGAGCTTTACCCCGACAATCCTCCTCCCGAAAAAGGAGATGATCTCTACGGTGTTATTTTTGAATTTGCTGACAGTCGTCCGACGACCTATCTGGGTAGTGAATCTGGATATTATAAGTATGTAATCAATGAGCAGCTGAATTTTAAATACGAAGTTGATATCGAACGGGTAGGAAAGATTGTTCCTCCATCGGAAATATTCCGGCAAAGCAATTATGGAAAACCAAGAAGAACCCTTGAACTCGGTCTGTTGGTAGATACCGACTATAAAATCCGTCGCGAGATAAATGCAGGCGAGGAAGTGGATTTGATTATTAAAAAATTAGATGAAATATACCATGAATTGATACGTAGTAAGCTGGGAATTTGGGAATAGCGTCTCTTTTGTTCTTCAGTAATAGCCGAATAATGAGTACTCCATAATTTTTCTCTTTTTTTTCAAAAAACACCCAACCCTATCTAAAAATAAGCCGTCTATTCAGGTAGTCGAGCTTAACGACGAGTTAATATAAAGCCAAAAAACAACAAATTTTACCAATTCAAGGAGTGTTTATTAATTATGTTTGGAAGAAAAACCTATACCGAAAAAGAGCTCGTGGAAGGTTGTGTCAGCAATGACCGGCGCTGTCAGGAGTTGCTGTATAAGAAACATTTCCAGACAATGATGGGAATGTGTATGCGCCATACGGGAGATCGAGAGGTGGCGATGGAGATTGTGAATGCAGGATTTTTACGCGTATTTACCAAGCTACATACCTTTAGTTTTAAAGGATCACTGGAAGGATGGATACGGCGGGTGGTCTATCACTGCTTGTCCGATCACTATCGAAAAAATTCGAAGTATTTACAGTTTTTGGTCTTTGAAGAACGAGATGCAAAGGTACGAGAAGAACCATTGAGTAATATGTATGCGGAGGACATTATGAAATTAGTAGACTTATTGCCTCCTGCTACACAGAATGTCTTTCGACTATATGCGATTGAAGGACTGACACACGTTGAGATTGCTAAAAGAGAAAGTATAAGCGTAGGAACTTCCAAGTGGCATCTGAATGCTGCTCGTGAAAAACTTAAAACGCTATTAAAAAAAAGTAATAATTATCGAAGCCATGTTGGGTAAAAAAAGAAACGATCAGGAAGTAGACAACTTTTTCATGGAAGAGGCTTGGAAAGATATGGCCGCTCAGTTGGATGAAGTTATGCCCGTAGAAAAGGAGGGAAAATCTAGGGGATGGATAATGATAGCAGCCACGTTGTTAATCGGCTTCGCTGCCGGACTAAGTGTAATGTGGGGACTGCAACACCAAGCAGTAGTACCAATCGCTAAAACGACAACTGTTGCACCTGAAGTCGAAACTACAGGAACTACCTCTTTAGCAGCAACTTCCCTTACCAATCAAGAAATAGAAGCGAAGCTCCCTATCCAAAATAAAAATGCGACTATCGTTGCAAATGCTCATTCACCTGCCGTCAAAAAGTCAAATACTTTAAACAATACTGTTGCCGAAAAAACGATCATCGCGACGTCTGCTAATACACCATCCGTATTTACACAAGAAGATGCGCTGGCTCAGTCAACTGAAAATTTGCTTGAAAAAGGAAAAAGCACTGTTTTTGTTGTAAAAGAAAATAAAAAGTTACAAGTAACATTTGCAGCCGAAAACATAAATGACATTGCAGCCTCAATTTCTTCCAAAGCTCAATTGATCAATCCCGCTATAGCTGCTACTATTGCGCTGGATCATTTACCGCTAGTAGAACCATCTTTGGTTTCGGCAACAGAAACAGCTTATTTGGCTTCGCCAATGATGGTTTTGCCACGCGATCGGAAGTGGAACATGGGGGGGTATGTTGGAGTGACAGGAATTAATAAATTTGCCAATGGCCTAGAAGCCAGTGCGCGTGTTGAGCGAAAGCTGGGTGCTAAGTGGGCATTGCAAAGTGGAATTGGATATCAGGTAACGAATTTGAATGTATTAACAGGGCGTAATGATAATAGCTCGGCGGACCAAGCATTTTCTGGTTCTGATCCTGAATCAGTACTTAATCCTGAGTTTTCGGAAGCCTATCAACTAGCCGATCAAAATAGTACCCAACAACAACTGCTACTCCCTGCGACAGTCGTTTTTAAGGCCACGGGAAAATTACGATTTATGCTCAGCATGAACTGGGCTTTCCGACTGAATGACATTCCAGATAGTGACTACGATTACTTGGATGGAAACCTCAGTCCTAGAGAAGAACGATTTAACAACACTAGTAAAAGCAATTATAACTCCTTCACCGGACGATTTTCCAAGAGCAGCCTCGGCTTTGGAGTCGGCTATTATTTTAATCCGAAAACAGGTATTGAATTTAGCTACAACCGTCGATTTGGAAGTGATGTAAATACGTTGTCCGCCTTGATTGACAAGGGAGGGGAGTATGGGCACTACTTCCGACTAGGAGTAGCGAGGTATTTGTAATTCATTGTACTATTCTTTCCGTTTTATTATATCACTTCACTTAGCGAAGCAGCTAATCGCTGTATCAGGGTTTACTTTTTCCCTGTAACCCCCTCACTCCCTAACAACCTCCCTCAAAACCCTCTCAATCAGCTCGACCCCTCCCTCATCAAACCGCCCTAAAAACCGCGAATCCTTCACCGATTTAACCATAAAAACAAAATTATCCGCTAAAATCTCATCAGGATGTATAATATAATCCGTATTTCGCTGAATCTGCCCATAAAAATCACCAATCTCCTCAATTTTCAGCCGACTACTACCATCATTCCGGCACACCACCCGAACCAACCGACTATACGGCGCCCGAATCGGATATAAATCAAATTGTAAATAATCAAAAAACGCCGCCTTGTCTTCCTCATAACCCCTCGCCCGCGCAACAATCAACGGTATAGCAAACACCGACGTTCCTTCTTCCTGAACCGTAATCGCATAAGCACAGTTAACCCCATCCGGATTCAACAACACCCGATCGCGCAATACCTTATCCATCTGCAAATCCTCCGGCTGCCCAACACTTCTAAAGCCAATCAACCCATACAACGCCTCCCGCTTGACAGGATGATAACGACTATAAATATGAAAAAGCTCATGCAACATCGTCTCATAAAATCCCTCCTCATTCGCCTCAAATAACATTCCCTTTGGAATAACAATCACATTTTCTCGCGTATAATAAGCTCGCGACCCATAATGGTTCCCATGCGATTTGATCAACCGCAACGAATCCGGAAAAAGATCAGGGTGAATCGCTGCCAATTCCACTGCAATCTCACTCAAAATGCCCTGACAAAAATCCCGCTCCTGCTTCGTAAAATCCGTTACTTCCGTTTTTAAATAAGCTTTATATTCCACCAACAATTTTTCCCGATCTAACGAATCCACAAAAGGCCGTTTCATCTGTATCAACATATCCGTTATCCCAATCTTTTCAAAAAAACCAGACACCTCATCTCGTACAATCGCCCTAGACGCCCCAATACTATCCATAAAAACCAAGCGATCCTTCCCCAACAAATCTATCCGGCCTCCCGTCCCTTCCTGAGTAGAAGTACGACAACTCACTACTATAATTATTGCCAAACACCATAAGCATACTTGAAATGCAATATATTTATTTTTCATAATTCATAATTTTTTAACAGGTAAAGTTTTACTTAAATAACAAAATACCAACATACACATTTTTTTTCCCCATAATCCCTCGCCTTTGGTACAAATTTTGCCTTAGTACTCTTAAAATGTCCCCAAACCAGACACTTTTTTTATTAAATAGACACCAGATCCCCCAATCTTTTCAAAAAGATCGTCCGATCATTTGTTTATTTGAGTAACCATCTCCATAGAATACATACCGCATTTTTTCACAAAAAAATTACTACTCATGGGCATACGTCTATGTAAGAAAGTGTGGTACCTTGCTGCCATTACTCTTCTTTCAATCCTCAACCTCAACAATCCTCTTTATAGCCAATGTTTACCTGGTGATGTAGGAGGAACTGTTTTCCGAGAGCTTCCCGCCAGCGGACTAGCTACGCCTAACGTCTACGGCGTCATGGATGCCAATGAAGTGGGCTACGCAGGTGTAAACGTTACCGTAACAGACGTCAATGATGTGGTTCAAACAACCACTACTGATGCCGCCGGTGCATGGTCTGTAACACCAGCCACCTATCCGGTACGAGTAGAATTTAGTTGGTCGGATTCCTATTTGGAAGCCACCACAAACGTCCTCAACAATCAAATTGTTCGCCTCCTTCCCGCAACCAGTTGCGCGGTCAACCTGGCAGTACAATTTCCTGAAGAATATGCTCAACCAACTCCCGAAGTAATCGTGAGTTGTTACGTGCCCGGTGATCCGATAGGTGGTGGTACAAGTGGTACACTAGATGCCATCGTCACTTTTCCTTATGGACAAACGGGCGACATGACGCCTCCAGACAAAGACGCATTCATGTCTGAAGTAGGAGCTACCTGGGGACTTGCCTACAACCCATTTACAAAAGTTGCATTTGCTTCCGCCGTGATCAAAAGACACGTCGGGTTAGGTAATATGGGGATTGGCGGAATATACGCCATTGATTATTCCGGCGCCAATCCCGTTACAACAGGGTTACTGGATTTATCTGCATTAGGAATCAACGTTGGAACCGAGCCAGTAAGAAATCTTGCCATAGATTTTGATACACCTGCTTCGGATTCACTCATGTTTGATACACCAGGAAAAATTGGATTAGGTGATTTGGACATCTCTGATGATGGTCAAACCCTTTTTGCAGTTAACCTAAACAACAAAGAAATTATTGCGATTGACTTGACAAATTATAACGCTTCAGGTGCACCTATTACGGCTGCACAGGTGAGCGTACTGGCGACCATCCCCAACCCCGGTTGTGTATTTGGTGCCAGCAGACCTTTTGGTCTTAAATACCGTCGAGGAAAAATTTATGCTGGTGTAGTGTGTAGCGCGGAAAGCG
>Ga0114957_1003848_pt1 | contig 13277 bp, 19 predicted proteins | sample BantaG_FD_87175 | JGI IMG/M metagenome (GOLD analysis project Ga0114957, IMG submission 87175) | Marine algal microbial communities from Bantry Bay, Ireland - BantryBay_4 metaG | ecosystem: Host-associated > Algae > Red algae > Unclassified | place: Bantry Bay, Ireland | collected 2014-11-21 | reverse complement strand
TGTAAATTTTTATAGTGTTCATGGGAGAAAATTTAAAAATTAATAAATAATATAACTTAATAATGTTTAGGAAATAATATATGTTTTAGAATATTATGTTCAGCTCTAGAAAGTTTTAGCATTTAATTTGTTCAAAAAAATAAAAGAATATTTAATTACTGAACAAAAGCTTCCTCCGTTCTTTCTATAGAAAATCCATACTAATTATGAACACTTCGCTTTTTAGAAAATGGTGGTTAGTTACTTTAAAAGGAATCTTTCTCACAGCACTTGGAGCATTATTGATAGTTCATCCATATGATACTATTGGTTCGATTGTAATTTTTTTGGGAGTGACTTTATTAGGAACAGGGACATTGATAACTTATTTTGCATATTTAAATCGAGCCTCCTTAGTTTCATGGAAGTGGTTTTTGTCAGAAGGTATTTTCGATATTGTTACGGGAATGGTGATGCTTTTTTAGCCGTCTATTTCTCTTTATGCAATTGCATTGTTAGGAGAGTTCTGGATATTGATGTTAGGTGTTTTTCAATTCGCTTTTGGCTGGAATTTTAAAGAAAAAATAAGAGGATGGAAATATAATATTGCGCACGGAATCATATCAATAATTGTTGGATTTTGTATCACCGTTTATCCAGTTAGTGGTGTAATCGCTTTTGCAGCAATATTCGGAATCTCATTGTTAGCTTACGGTGTCTTTTTGAATTTGGCTTCGCAAAGAATGCGCAAATATATAACTGTATAGGTGTAAGTTATTGATTATCAATAGTTTATAATATTTTAAGTTTTATAAAAATAAATAAATAAAATCATTATGAGTAAAAATAAAAGTTACAGTAAAAAGAAATTACAAAAATTTAAGAAACTGATTGAGAAAAAAATTAAAAGAAGTAAAAATGAATTGGGTTCCTTGAAAGGACTTCGACTTGACCAAAAAAACTATATTGCACAAGCTGATTTGAGTTTTAGTGACGATAGTCGTCGCTTCCAAAACCGTGCAATTATGGATTCTATGGTTACTCGACTTAAAAGAAAAAATAAGAAATTAAAAGCTGCTCTTGGACGTATTGAAAATGGTACTTATGGAATCTGTAAAAAGACGGGAAAGTTAATTAGTGAGGCTAGATTAGTAGCTATGCCTACTGCTCGGCTTAGTATGGCAGCAAAGAAGAAAAAATAAAAAATATGAATCATCCCGAATTTTAATAAGAACAGTTTTCAAATAAACTTCACCTAAATTTTTTTAAAAATTTAAGATTGTAATGATTGTTTAATTGTAACCTTCAATTTTTAATAAAACAGTTGACTACAATTAGACAAACATTCCAATCTAACAATCAATATTCACAAGAATTCTAGAAAAAATAATCCCGAACTTTCAAAACGAAAATTCGGGATTATTCATTTTTTTGGTTGTTGAGGTACTTTATTAATCAATGGTTTTACCATTACTTTTCCTGAAGTAAATCCAATGTATATAAAGTTGCTTCAACTTTCTTTTTTTGACTTTCCAAAACATTTCTTACTGGAACTGGCAGCCCTGCGGATGACAATACTTTTTCATAATCCTCCAAACTATATTTTTCTCCACGTTCACATTCTTCCAATAATGCCTCATCGGTATCAGTAGCGAGTGCCGTTTTTATGTCTATCCAAAAGCGGTGAATATTGCCCAAATAATTTTGGTTCGGATCTTCAGTATAGCCTAGCTCCCGTATCGCAGTAGAAATTTCCAAACTAAAAACATTTCTTCGATTAGATTTGGCTAGCAAATATTCTTTTAAATCTTTTCTGATAGCAAGTTCTGCAGCTTTTGCGAAACCCTTTTCTGCTTCTTTAGTTTTTGCTAATAATAAATTGAGCTGTTGAATTATTTGATCTGACATTTTTTTTTAATTTTTTTTTGAAAAAATATGAGTCATCCCACATTTTAGAAGCGAAACCATATAAAGACCATCTTGTTTTTTGCAAAAGCCCTCTATCAAACTCTATTTTAAAAATATGGGATGACTCATGTTTAGAAATTCTATGAAGGAACATTTTCTATTTTTTTGTAGGAAGATTTTAAAAAATTCAAACTTTTCATAGATTCTTTTAATTCATCCTTTTGTTCTTTAACCATATTTTGTACAAAACTAGGCATGCCTTTTATAGCCAGAACTTCTTCATAATCTTTTATTGCTTTTTCTTGTCCAGTCAAGCATTCGTCTAAAAGAGCTGCGGTATCATTATTAGTAAACTGTGCTTTCAAGTCAATCCAAGCATGGTGTAGTTCTCCTAAAAAAGAAGTGCCAGAAGTTGCTTCTCCATCGCCATTCTCAATAATAGATTTTAAGTTAACTTTATTTTGTTCATGTACTTTTGCCCAGTCGATAAGCCATTGCGTCAGGTTAGGATAATTAACATTATTACTAACTTCGACAAATCCATTAGCCGCATCATTATTTCTAGAAATCAAATGATTTAGTCCATTGACGGTTTCACTATTTAAGATATAATTCATAATTTTTTGATATTATGCTTTTGATAAAAATCAAAAGCAGGTTAAAAAAAAGCCCACCTTTCATTTTAAAAAGATAGGCTGTGTTCTAATGTAGATTGTTTAAGATTAATAACTTCAGGCTTAGAAGCTGTCAATCCATTTTTTCAGGGCATCTTTAGTTTGCCCCGTTTTCTTTTGGAGATTGCCTAATAATTGATCTTCTTGACCTTCTTCATACATCAAGTCATCTTCGGTTAACTCAGCGTATTCTTCTTTGAGTTTTCCTTTCATTACGTTCCAATTTCCTTTCAATTTATCTTTAAATGCACTCATGTTTTATAAATTTTATAGGTTAAAAAATGTGATTTTATTAAAAATTCGACGTTCAACGTCTTTTTATTTTATATAAACTGTTTTAGAATTTACAAATTCCAGGATTCCATCTTTGGATAATTCTCTACCGTAGCCACTCGTTTTGATTCCACCAAATGGTAGACGTGGATCGGACTTGACATAGGCATTAACGAAGCAAGCTCCTGCTTGTAATTGTCTTGTTGCAATATATTCCCCTAATTTTCTGTCTTGAGTAAATACCGCAGCACCGAGTCCAAATTTAGAATCATTGGCTACTTCGATGGCTTCATTTTGGTCTGCTACTTTGATAACTGAAGCGACTGGACCAAACAATTCATCATCATATGCAGGCATCCCTTTTTTGACATTTACCAAAATAGTCGCAGGATAAAATGCGCCTTTTCGGTTGCCAGGAATTTTTCCTCCGAGGATGGCTTTTGCTCCTTTTTCGATACTCTCTTTGACTTGCTCATGGAGTTCATCTCGAAGGTCAAATCTAGCCATTGGGCCGATGTCCGTATTTCCTTTCAAAGGGTCACCCATCTTTTTGGACTTCATTTTTGCTTTGAACTTTTTGAGAAATTTATCATATATTTTTTCGACAACGATAAATCTTTTTGCGCCAATACAGCTCTGTCCTGAATTAATTAATCGGCTAGTCACACAAGCCTCTACTGCCTCATCCAAGTCCGCATCTTCCAGAATTAGATACGCATCACTTCCTCCCAATTCCAAAACTGTTTTCTTAATGTTTTTTCCAGCAATGGAAGCTACGGCTCTTCCTGCAGGACCACTTCCTGTAAGCGTAACTGCTTTTATTTTTGGATTTTCGATCATGCCTTTTACAGCTTTACTGGATGCCAAAACGGTTTTAAAAAGCCCTGAAGGAACACCTGCTCTTTCAAAAATTTCTTGAATCGCCAAAGCACTTGCAGGTACGTTGGAAGCATGTTTTAATATGGCACCATTTCCTGCCATAAGGGTAGGAGCGGCAAATCGAAATACTTGCCACAACGGAAAGTTCCAAGGCATTACTGCCAAGATTACACCTAATGGCTCGTGGGTTACAAAGCTCTTAAAAGCTTCTGTTCTGATGGTTCTTTTCTTTAAAAAACCCCTTGCAGCATCCGCATAATAATTGCAAACCCAAGCACACTTTTCCACTTCGGAGATTCCTTGTTTAAGAGGTTTCCCCATTTCGATGGCCATCGTTTTGGCCAATTTAGTTTTTTCTTCTAACAATATATTTGCGGCTTTACGCATTAGATTACCACGATAGTTTACATGGTTTTTTTTCCAATGCAAATGGGCTTCATGAGCTTCGTCAATAGCAGCTTTGATGGATTTTTTATCCATCTCTTTGTATGATAATATTTTTTTACCGTTGAATGGATTTATTATTTCGATACTCATAAGTCGTTGATATTCAATGTTTTATATTTTGTTTTATTCTAAAAAGGATGAGTTTAAAAAATGTTCAGTTAAAATTTAGGTTTTTATTTTCTAAATTTAAATGAATTGATTTGAGCTAGTTTTCATCTAAGTTCCGTATGTCGTTCCCAAATATTGATATTTATTATATCTATATAAAAAGGGCATTACTTTAACTTCCAATAATTCCGACTTTTAAGTTGGGAACTTTAACTCAACATTTTACGCTTTAGCACAGTTACCGAACAAATAATTATAGTTGACTGCGCTAAAGCGAAAGAAGGTGAAGAGGGAAGCCTCGACTTGAAAGTCGAGGTTATTGGAATTACAGAATCGTCGTCACTCACATTTAATTTCGTTCGGAGTACTAAAAAATTATTGAAATAGTCGGGGACTATATGCAGCTCTAAGAACTTTGCGATGATAATTAGATAAAAAACAAAAGTTCTTAAAACCAAATTGGCTTTAAGAACTTTTTCTTTTTATCTAACTATTATCACAAAGTTAGTAAAGTTAAAATCGAAAATTTTTCGAAATTACAATACGCTAATTATATAAGCTACCGCAAAGGCAACAAACGAGGTTATCAACCCACCTGCAAATACCGTATAACAAATACGTAGCATTTTAAATTTGTGACCCAATGCTAAACCGAGATAGTACAAGTCATTCACGATACTGATTTCCAAAGTTTTTCTATCACTCATAATATCAGCAATTGCATCTTGGTATTCGCTTAATTTTAAATTATAAAAATTTCCAAAAAAGAAAAGATTTGATTTACCTGAAAATAATTTATTCAAATCAGTTTCGCCATCCGTGCTTACGGGACGAGTGGCAAGCGTGGCCAATATCATCGTAATGGCACAGGTCGATAAAAAAATAATCCCAGGTATCATCAGCTCTGGTCGCCCAACAAAATAGGTTGCAAAAAGTGGCATTCCAAGGGTCAAGATTACAGCATTGATACTCAACATGATATTCGATTTTTGGTCGGCAATACTTGTCAAGTCAATATGATTTCGTAGGGCAGTTTTAAAAATAATTTGAGCTGCTTTATTTTTGCTGATAGAGTTTTCTTGCTCATGTTTCTTTATTCTTTTTCGCAGAATAAGAACATTTTTTTCCTTGCGGCTGCCGTATAATTTTCTTGCTGCCTTGGTCTGAAATTGATGAGCATTTAACCAATCAAGATGATTTTGATTCCATTCCATTTCTAGAAATTTTCCTTTCTCTGTTTGTAATCGTTCCGCCATCATATCACGTAGGTTGTCGGCATATTTTTTATTACCTATATAAGAAAATATGGCATCTTTCATTAATTTTTCAACCTGCGTTTTTGCTACTGCATTTTCCTTAGTGACCTCAATGAGGTGAGTAATATTTTGAATTTTGTTTTCTGGATAATTCCTTTCTCTCAAGTAATCCTGTGCCATTTGGATACTGATATTTTCGTGCCCTTTATGAGTTGAAATATATCCAACATCGTGAAATAATGCAGCAATAATGATTTCTTCTCTGATTTCTTTTGCCAGTTTCATTTCCTTGGCGAGGATCTTAGCCTCTTTTGCAATTTTTTTGGTATGCGACCAGTCATGGAAATAAATATGATCAGGAAGTTGTTCTTCCAAGAGTCTCTTAACATAACTCTTACATTCTGAGATAGATACGGTATTTTTTGTATTTGTTTTTTTATCCATTAAATTATTACTACTCATCATTTAATATTTAAGGTTTTATTATTATTTGTTTATACAAATATCAACCCCTGGATAATTCCAATTGAAGTTGGAACTCTTGATATTTTGATTTTAAATATACGAATTCCTAAATCAATATTATGGTAAAAAAAATTTTCTCCCTGTAAATCGCTCGTTGGCATAACCTCTCAAATTATTATTTCCACCTATCCGTACGGCAATGAAAAAATTAAAATCACCAAAGAGATGTTCAAAACTACGCTGCGTCATTCTTCAATTTTGCACCAGTAGTTAATTCTTTATCATTATAATTTTTTAGTTCTACGACATCTCCTGGCATATAAAATCCAGCTTGTTCCAATGCAACTAGAGATCGGTTAACGGCATTTGTTCGAATGACAACTCCTGAATATTTGGGATCAAAAGTATCTAACCAATATTGAACGGTAATATCAAGCGTACTGGTATTCAAATCTTTGATGTGTACACTTGGAATTTTTCCTTCCTTGATGATACCGTCCACTTTCATAATCGTATTTTTTAAAATGTCAATTGCACCGTCCACATTCGAACCATAGTCTAAACCTATTGTAAATTCCTGTCGCATAAATCCATCAATGGTATAATTGATGACTGGATTTTTTATTACATTCGCATTAGGAATATAAATATCCTTTCCGTCAAAAGATTTAATGTGAGTGGTACGCATATTTAAGGCAACAACTTTACCTTTGATATCATTTAATTCAACCGTGTCGCCTACTCGGAAAGGGCGATTAAAAGCTAGCATGATTCCGGAGAGAAAATTTTCAGCTATATCTTTAAATGCAAAACCTACGACCACCGCACTCACACTAGCACCCGTCAAAATCCCCGCAGCTATATCGCCTAAGCCAATAATTTTTAGCACCAGCATAATGGATAACAATACAATTGCAATTTTGACCATACGGGCAATAAATTGAGCCAGTAAAGGATCATCCATGCGTTTTGTCAATCTATCATTAACAATATTTCGACTTCGGTTGGCTATAGAAAATAAAATAGTGAATGCAATAATAGCTAGAACGAATTTGGGGAGAACGGCAATGATACTATCGTAATAACCTTCTAAATTAGCCCATAAGTCTGTCAAGAATTTATTCATTTTTTAAGGTTTATATGAAGTGTGAAATAAAAAACTCGAAGCAAATTTAATATTTAAAATTACTTCGAGTCTTCAATAGTTTGGTATAAATTTATTTATAATTCGAATCAATAGTTAAAACGATTGAATTACTACCTATTGAATACTCGAATAAAGGACAATCATAAAAATCATAAGTATCATATCAAATCCGTGTTAAAAAATCATAATCAAAATAGATTTTAACGCTGATTGAATATGATACTTATGATTTTTATGATTTTTATGATTGCCAAATACTGTTGAAGCATTGATTCGCATTTCTACTAAAAAGGATGGAGAATTTTATTGTTCAACAGAAAAAAAAAAGATATGTCAAACACCTAATGCCATATCTCTTTCCTTATCGAAATAAGAGACGACAGAGCAACCTAAGTTGAACTGTCGTCAAAGAGCCCCATTAAGTCTTAAATTTCTTTTGGGTAAATCTCTTTTATAAACCTTCTCGTACTTATGAGTTTATGAGAAAATTTTTCAAATTTATTATTGAACTATGCCTTAGAAATGGTATTCTAATTAGTACTTGTGCCAAATAGTTAGTAGTGATTTTGTAAACTTAGATTAAGGATAATATTGGTTAAAAATTAACCAAGGTTGGTGTTTTGTATTTATTCGTTTTGTAGTACAAATTTAAAACTATACGTTGGATTAAGCTATTTCAATTGGAAGCTAAAATGTTCCATTTGGAAGAAAAATATTCTAATTGGAAGATATAATTGTTAGAATAATCCTTTGCAATTTAAGATTTTGGACAAATGTTAGACTTAATTTTGAATATGTCGAAAATCTTGTATTTCCTTGATTTTAAAAATTCCTATACAAAACCATATCAGTATAAATACTATGTAAGTTTTATAATTGGACTTACGATAAATGAGACATTAGTGGATGTTTGAAATTAATTTATTTTAAAAAAAGAATTGCTACTTATATGGCGGTACTAATTCTAGTCTGAATATTTTTTAAATAATCCTTAGGCAAAACGCCATATTTTGCTTTGAATTTTTTGGCGAAATGACTTTGGTTGATGTAACCAATAGTTTCTCCTACTTCTCTTACTGAATGTTCTTTTAACAAAAGTAGGGAAGCTAAATCCAGTCGTTCATTGGTTAAATATTGATTAATAGTTTTATCAAAAACGATCTTAAAACCCGACTTCAGTTTCTGCTGATTGATACCTGCTTTTTTTGCTAAAACTTCAATCGTAGGTGGTGCTTGAAGATTCTCAATTAAAATATCTTTAGCAAACTTTATTTTATCAATATCATATTTTCTCAGCATAACCTGTTTTCCTGGGGATAATAAATCATCTTTAAACTGCTTCATTTGTCGACTCAATAGTTCCAAAACTTTTCCTTCCAAATAGGTACTTCGTACCAGTCCATTATGTTCATCATTAGCTACTTTGGTAATACATTCTGCAGCGGACAAACTATAATTTCCTTGATAGAAAAACGTTCGCTTAGCGTCAGTATCTGTAAAAATATTGGAAAGTTTTTCGGGCATTTTGTCTGCCATACAATCTATTTTTTCCAAATATTTTTTTCTATCAATCATTAGAATTGTAAATAAAATTTTCCTTTTGCCGGGCAGTTTTAATTGTTGCTTACTTCCAGTTGGACAAGCAGTAATACTACCTTGCAGGGGATTCAAATGATATCGTATATCGCCATGATTTAAAGTATGCCAAACTTCTCCTTCAATATCAAAATTAAACATCAAAGGGGCAGGGGAGTTACTGGTGAAATTCATCATCCAATCACGATTCAACATACAATTGAAAACTAGAAATCCAACTCCATCACTAAAAGAAAATCCTGTGATTTTTCCATGACCAAGCTTTCCCGAAAGTTCAATAATTTCTTCTAAGCAATCTGTTTTGGAAGTAGTGCCTAATTGTTTCGCTAAATTTTTAATGAATAGATGAGGGTGATAATTTTGTAATTCTACTTGCATAAATAGTATATGAAATTGTCGTGATAAAATTAGTTGAGATCTCCTTTATATTAGAAAGGATAAGTTGGTAAAATGTTTGAATCAGGAGAAAGAAAAGATGATGATAATTTTAAAACCCTTGTAAGCATTGGGTTATTGTTCTAGATTTATTTCTAAAAGGACAGGAAAATGATCACTTCCGATTTTTTCTAATCTTTTGATTTTCAATAATTTAAATTCTTTACTCACAAAAAAGTGGTCAATCGGTACTCTGAAAATGGGAATTGTTGCATTATAAGTATTAAAAAATCCTCGTCCAACTCGGGGGTCAAGTAGTCCACTTATTTGTTTGAATTTTTGGGTGATTTTAGACCAACCCACATCATTCAAGTCGCCTCCAACTATAGTAGGTAAGTTATTCCAATTGGTTTCTTCCGCCACCTTAATTAATTCTAAATTTTTATTTTTTATACTATTGGATGGTGCGGGAGGGCGGGGGTGTAGTGCCAAAAACTGAATCGTTTTATCTTTAAATTGAATGTGAGTGTGTATGGAAGGAACGTCTTTTTCAACTAGAAATTTGACCTCAGAATTTTCAAGAGGAAACTTAGAGAAAAACAACATTCCATAGGTGTTTTCTTGAGGTTGTGAAATAACGTGTGGATATTGTTTTTTTAAAACGGTAGTGGCATTAAACCAATCTTGATTAGCTTCTGTTAATAAAAGAATATCGGGTTGCATCTTATGGACTAAATCAATTAAATTTTGGTATTGGTTATTTTTTTCTCGAACATTTGCGGTAAGGAATTTTAAAGAAAAGTCTTTCTTGGTTGTACGCTCTACCTCGACTCTGCCGAAGGGCATAAATGGAATGATTAATTTAAGATGATAAACAATAGCAGCTGTTAAAATAATCAGGTAAGCTCGTACCCAGAGTTCGTTCAAGGGAAGAAATATCAAGCCTCCCATCAATAATAAGAACATCACCCAAGCAAGATGTACTCGCATTACATCCCAAACGCTCACCCACCATCGAGATATCCGAAGAGAAGAAAATATTGTTGCTACCAAAGAAAAGATAGCTAGAAAATGAAAAGTGTAAAACATTTTTTTTTGATCTATAAATTATTTTCTTCCCACTTGTGCAGCTCCTCCCACTATCAATGCTATCCCTAATCCAATCATAATATAAGCCATTCCCGAAGATTCTTTGTCTTCTGCTTTTATTTCTAAGTTTCCTATTTCGACACCTGTTGAGCTGTTGTCTAATTTCGTAAATCCAAAATAGCCTAATGCTAGGCCTCCTAAGATTAAGATGATGGGAAGTATTTTTTTCATAGTGATTTCGTTTTGTTTTAATAAAAATTAAGTCTAAATATTTTCGATTTCGAATTGTAGGAAGATTGATGTTACGGTGAATTTTTGAACTAAAAAAGTCTCATTGCAACAAGCCGCAACACAATAATTTTGAATGGTTTACCAAATAGGCTCATTGCGGCAAGCCGCAATCGGGCTTAATTTTTTTACGCAGAGACGCGAAGACGCAGAGATTTTTCGCAGAGCAACAAGAACCTCTGCGTCTCCGTGTATCTGCGTAAAAAAATTGTATTTAAAAAACTTTGTTTTTTTTGCTCCCGATAGCTATCGAGATTATAAATATATAACGCAAAGGAAACACAAACAATCCCTAACACGTTTTTTCTTTTGTGACTTTTATGGTTCAAAAATTCACCTTTAGAGGCTAAATTATTTTTCAAAGAAAGTCTGCTGCTGCTCTTCTCCCAAATCTTTTTTAGGTTTTTTTTCGACTTTCTTATATTCCATCTTGACGGCATACTCGGTAGCCTTTATTTTTTCTCCTTGTATTTTTTTGTAGGTAAATGTAAATACTGCTCCATACATTACGATCAAAGAGGCATAAAATACCCAAACCATGATGACCATCACACTTCCAGCAGCGTCGTACAATCCAGCTACATTACTATTTCCAATATAAAAGCTGATCAAATATTTTCCGATTGCAAATAATGAACTAGTAATAACCGCACCAAACCAAGTGTCCTTCCACTTTAGTTCCGCATCAGGTAAGAACTTAAACATCATCGCAAATAACAATGTAATTACAAAAAAAGGAATCACGATGGAGGTAATGATCGATAGCAATATAGAGACTCCTGTTAACTCTTCCACATATTTTCCAAAGGATTCTAAAAACGCATTAACCGCAAGTGAAACGAGCAAAATAAATCCTACTCCGATGAGCAATGCGAATGATAATGTTCTATCTTTTATCAATTTTAAAATTCCCCAACCCGTAGGTTTTGCTTTGACTCTAAAGATTTTATTTAAAGCATTTTGGAAAGTAACGAATACGGTGGTGGAAGTGAAAATTAATATTCCGCCCCCAAGTATCGTTGCCCAAAGTGTGGGTTCAAACACATTGAGTTTTTCAATAGTTTGCAGAAGTTGCTGTGCGCCATCTCTTCCAACCAGTTCGCCAATCTGTGAAAATAGGGCATCTTTGACGGTTGCTTCATCATAAAACCAAGTGGTGGTAAAAAGGATAATTAGCAGCATCGGAGGTAGAGAAAATATCGTATAATAGGACAACGCTGCGGCATGAGTGAAAATATCATCTTCACTAAATTTTGAAAAACTTTCTTTGATTACGTTCCAATAAAAAAGTACGCCGTCTTTTTTAACTGTCGAAAGTTTCATTAGGCTACTGATTTTAGTGAAGTACTTTTTAAATTTGATGAGGTGGATTCTTTTTGATTGTTTTCTAATTCTTGCAACTCGCTACTTTGTTTTTTTAGCATTAAAGATTGGAATAAATTAATGGCTAAGGGTAATAATTTAGCCCAGCTAAATCCCTGATTTGAGGAATTATTATTATGATTTTTTTTATTATTTGAGCTGGCCACTTTGTTAACTGCGGCTACTCCGAGTCCTACCGCACCTGCGGGGAGTACTACATTTTTAAGTAAAAATGATTTTAGTTGATTTCTATTCGTACCTAGATTTCTGGAAAATTCTTGACGAGTCAATTCCATCATCATTTTTAATTTTTCTTGCTCTGCTTCTAGTTCTTCCAGATTAGTGATTGGTTTTTTCATTTTCTTTGTTTTGGTTATAAACTATTGATTTTATTGATATAGTAAGACATTTACAAATTAAATTAATCCAACATTTCTCGAATAATCAAGGTAAGAATTGGATTAGTAATAATTTGTTTTTTAAAATAAAAAATCAAGATAGAGAGTATCAAATAAAATACGGTTAATCCTAAAAAAGCCAATCCATATGATCCAAAATAACTACCTAATAAAAATCCTATCGCTATTGTCAAAAAAATAAGCACCATAAAACTGAGAAAAGCAAGTACCGCTACCGTTACTAAATTAGAGGTTGTTTTGGCCAACCGTTTTGAGGTTTCCAATCGGAAATAATCTTTCTGTTGTTCGATATAAATTTTTGCATATTCGACGGTTTCGCCAGCGGTGGTAAGTAATTCTTCAGCCTTCATGTTTTGAGTTTTATTGAATAAAAAATAAAAATTAATCAGGGAAGCCAATAATTGGCTTCCTTAATTTTAATAGAAACTATTTATTATGCTTATCCGTTTTCGACAATTCTTTGAACAGTTTCAGCTTTTTTATTGATTTTTGCTCTAGCGATTTCTGCGCCTGTTTGAAAATCATCCTTAGCATCTTCTACTAAATCTTCCGCAGAGTCAGAGGTGGTATTAATTTTTGATTTTACAGTTTCAGCGACATTGTTCGCCCATGACTTTACATTTGCAGAAGTCTCGTTTGCTTTTTCTGTAATGACTTCTGAGTTGGCTTTGATGGATGTTTTTGCAGTTTCCTGAAGGTCTTGCAATTTTGTTTTAGCATCAGATTGAAGTACTCTTCCTTCATCCGAATTTAAAAGGTATCCTGCTACCCCTCCTGCTAATAATCCTAATCCTAATCCCATTAATACTTTGCTACTTGCTTTCATGATTAAATTTAATTTTATATAATTTTAAAAATATTGTTATTGGCTTGCGCCTGATTGATTTACTTAGTATTCCTTAGGAATCCTAAAAGAATAACTTATAACACTTTGCGATTTCTTTTGCTTTTATACTTCGTTAAAAATACTTTTTTGCTAAAGCTCTTTTGCGATGCAAAGCAAACCCAGATA
>Ga0114957_1003846_pt1 | contig 13285 bp, 13 predicted proteins | sample BantaG_FD_87175 | JGI IMG/M metagenome (GOLD analysis project Ga0114957, IMG submission 87175) | Marine algal microbial communities from Bantry Bay, Ireland - BantryBay_4 metaG | ecosystem: Host-associated > Algae > Red algae > Unclassified | place: Bantry Bay, Ireland | collected 2014-11-21 | reverse complement strand
TCTCTTTGATGAATTGCCTCCTCTGCAACAAAGAGGGCATATAGAGATTTCTCTTCTTGCGTCTCACTTAACAAAATCATTTTAGCACCATAATTATGGCCACTTCGTTCAATAAACCATGAAAGCGATAGGTTTTGTTTGGTCAAATTCTCAAAAACTAAAGTTTTCTCTTGAATAGTAAATTTCCTGAAAATTCGAGATCTCTCTAGTCTGTATCTTTTCTCTCCCCATAAAGTGCTTGGAAGCTTATCTTGTTTTTGTGAAACCAAATACTTCTCCAGACTTAGATCTAGTAATTTTTTTAATCGAGGAGTCTGAGATTTCTATTGAGGAAAGAAAAGTGTTCTATCTTTACTGAGACAATTCTTGAAATCGTTCAAAAGACTCCCCCTTTTCAAGTACTTTGTTTGGATAAAGAACTCCGCCTGCCGCAAGAAAGCTACCTTCTTTCATTATAACACCAGGGGATACTGTCGTGTGGTAGGAAACAACACTTTGTGCTTGTATCTTAATCTTTTTTAAATAGAGAAAGTAAGTATTGCCTTTCTTTTTCAAAGCATGTGAACTCAAGTAAGAAAGGTTTCCAATTAAGCATTTATCTCCTATCTCAATATGTGAACGATCAACTATTTTGGAACCAGGAGTCCAGTTTACTTTTTCACCTATTTTTGCTCCCCAAAGTCTTAACCAACAAGAGTATAAACCAGGAAATATTTTTAATGCAGTTTCAAAAAAATGAAAGGAATTATAAAGTTGCTGGAGTTGATAAGAAACAAGCCAAAGATTTCCTTTCTCAGCTTTCTTTCCAATTGTAGCGTAACCTTCAGGGAGACCAAACCTAATGAGAAATCCTCTCCAAATTAATGGTGATAAAAAGTAAGCTACAAATACAAGACCAATCATCCAAGTGGATTTGTTTTGTGCCGTGAGGGACATGAAGGCAAAACTAAAAACAAGTATAAAGTGTATTGAAGGGTAAAAGTGAAATACCAGCTCCAGGCGTTTAGGAATACTTTTCATTTTCATAGCTCTATTTGATCAAGAAAAAAATATCTCGATTCACTTCCCTCTTTAACTTTGATAAATTGTTCGAAAACTTCATCAAGCATTCGAACGGTCATTTTAAGAGAGTTAACCATTGTTTCCTCGACTGCGTTAAGATCTTCTTGTGTTTTTACAAAGCTCATAATGGCCTTGTCGACATCTTGGGCATGTTTTTCATCGATGTCAGAGTGCTCATTAAAGAAAGTCATTGCACTCTTTGGTATTTTTAGCCCATCACTCATCATCTCTAGTAACGGTTGAATATGCTCATAAACTCTTTCCGCCCAAAAACTGTAACCAAGTCTTGCTAGAGGGTTTAATTTTTCAGAGAGATAGTACAAATAACCAATTAATGCTTGTGTGGAATTTAATGGTTCAGGAAGCTCTTCTTCAGTAATCTGAACTCCCATTTTTTTTAAATCATGTAAGGCCATTAATTCGTGCCCAACTTCTTCAGCTGCATGGTTAAGACAAAACTTCATATATTGAGGGCTCATATTTTCATGTCTTGTTGCGACTAAAGCTTGGTTTTTGGCATTATGTTTGGTGTAGTGGTAAGTTTCACACATGTAAATGGCATAAAGTCTTTTATCAACAAATCCTGGTTCAAGCAGTTTGATCAAGTAGGGACTCTCACCAAGCTCTTCCATCTCTTTATCAAGTCTTTCGTGTAGTTTTTCTAGATTCATAAAAATCTCCAATGGTGTTGAGTTTAATTTTATTCCAAAATTGTTTGAGCACAGTGATAAGAATTTTTTCTTTAGATCCGGCAATGAGGTTATAAGTTGCTTCTCTTGCTTCTATGTAATCTTTCGCAATCAGAGTCATTCCAAATTGCTGGAAGTAACGCTCTTTGGTGACTTTACAGATTCCGATCAAACCTCTGGCATTAGTCTCAGAAAATAACCAAAGGCCTGCTTTAAAAAGGAGTAAACGAGCATAGTGGGATTTATCATTTAGAGTATAGTCAGTATTTAATCTTGATATTTCATAGTAATCTGAAAATGATTCTATCTTTGAACTAAAAAGTGAAGACAAGCGAGAGAGTTCAAAACTATTGGGTGTAAGACGTAGATAAGTTAGGATTCGATTATCTTTTAAAGCGTAAAAGTGCATACTATTTTCTTTTAACTTTAAATCACTCTCAATATTTTTTTGAAAATCTTCTTCTAGGTAAGGAGCTTTTACGGTGTTTTGTTTGGACGTGAAGTCCTCAATAATTAAAGCGAGTTCTGGAGTATATTTAAGTGGGCCAATGAACTGAATGTCTTCTTGCCTGAGTAAAAGTACTTTCACGACATTAAAACACAGACTATTTAGAATTTTCATTGATAGTATTCCCTTATATTAAAAAAGAAGAAATCCTTTTGTTTTTTATTCATAATTTTTCTTAATGAAAGATGTAGCATAACCTGTTGATACCAAGTCAGATCAGGGGCAAGGTGGTGACTAAAGTGGCATGGCTGTCCCCATGGTCCTCCTCCTATCACTTGAGCAAAAATACCAATTCCCAACTCTTTTGTTCCATATAGGTTATGGGCAGGCATAAAGCGGTGCTCAGTTGTTTCACGAATACGATCAAAAACCATTCCAAACCAAGGGGCAAGTAAACAAACAATTAGAAGTGAATTAATTAAGCTGAAGTGACTTTGCAATAACTTTAGTTCAACGAGGATGACAATAAGACCGGTGAGTTCAGTGATTGTTCTCGACTTTGTTCTGACAGGGTTTTGATGGATGTTGTAATCATTAGGGAAGAAAATCCCAGCTCCAGGCACAACACTTCTCAAAAACCGATTTAATGATATGAAGTTTGTAAATGCACAGTCCTCTTCTTTCCCAAGGTGTTTATGATGCTTTTGGTGACAGTTTTGATAATACTGTGGATCTGCCATCTTTAATCGAGGAAGATTAAAGGCAATAAGTTTGAGCTTTGGATAAGTACGAAAAAGACCATGTCCGGCTCCCTCGTGCAATGTGTAGATGACGAAAGAGTACCCTATAAAGCCTAGGCATAGAGCTACTAATGAAACTTGAATAACAGTATTTGTAAAAAAAGCAGGGAGAAAATTTAGAGTTAGAAACCATAGACTAAAGAGGCTCAACAGTGGAATTAGCTGTAAGAATAAATGTAAATATCTGTTGCTACGTGAGAGAGAACGAATTCTTATTATTTGATCTTTTATTAAGTTATCTTGTTCCAATGTAAAAGTTGGGTAGGCGCCTAGGTTTTTTTCCTCGTAAGCTTTAAAAGTTTCATACTCAAACTGATGCAAAATCATGCACGTTTACCTATGAAATTCACAAGGTTCCCGAAGGGGATCCATCTCTCTAGTAGACTGGGTGTTACTTTAACTTGGTTTTTAAAACATCTCATATTCATTATCTTTTTAGTTAAAAACTTACTGAGTTACATTAACATTTGATAAGGAGAGAATGATTAATAAAGTAAAGTTTACAAGGACTAAAACATCAATGTTTTCAGACGTTTAGCAGGGTTCTTGAGCGAGCTTTGGAGATGACTGCTTTTCAGAGCTTTTAGTGGGCTTGGAAAGCTAGATTCAGTTAAAAAATTATGATAAAATAACTCCTAATAACACTAATTAAGTATATAAATTAATTAATGCCCTAGAGGGCCTTTGAGACCAAAAGAGTTGGAGTCTTTCTCAAGGTAGTGTTAGAAACTTTCAAAGGAAAAATTTATAAAACCTCCGTCAGAACAAATCTTTGCACTATTTCAAAACCTCATTTTACCTCTTTACTCTTTTAAGAAATGATTAGCACAAATGAAATATTATTATTTCTAGTTGGGATCATACTCTCTTGTTTTTTTTCCGGTTCAGAAGCAGTGGTTGTCTCTTTAAGTTTAGAAAGAATGAAGCAGCTGATTGAAAAGGGTGGGCGTAGAGGAAAGCTCGTTGAGTTTTTACAGGGAAAATCGAGCGAGATCCTAAACACAATCTTAGTGGGGAATAATATTGTAAATGTTTTCATTCCAACTTTAGCAGCAACAATCATGCAGCGTTTATTTGAAAGTAATATTCTTGCGATTTCCACTTTCTTTTCGACATCTTTTATTTTAATTTTCGGAGAAATTATTCCAAAAACTTTTGCACGAACTCATGTCGAAAAGTTAATTATTCCTGTTCTGTTTATTTTGAAAATCTTCTATTTCCTTCTCTGGCCAATAGTTAAGCCTTTAACTGCAATCATTTCTTTCCTACTGGGTAAGAATGCAAGAATTAATGGAAGGGTTGTTACTGCTGGAGACATTGAGTTTATGGTCAACCAGGCTGAGGAAGATAACAGCATGGACTCTAAACAGATTGATTTACTTAATTCAATTTTAGAATTTCCAACAATCAAGGTTCGAGATATTATGAGACCTCGAAATAAAATTCAAGGAATCAAAAGTGATGCTACTTTTGAAGAGGTCCTAGAGATCATTAGAGATGTAGCACATAGTCGCTACCCTGTTTACAAAGAAGACTTAGATGATGTGTCAGGCTTTCTACATGTAAAAGATCTTGCGCTTGTGAAGCCCGAAGATAGAGACAATTTTTATCTTGAAAATTTTATTAAAGAGCCATTTTATGTATTTGAAAGCATGAAAATTCAAGCTGTCTTTGATCATATGAATCGTAACAAAGTCCACCTAAGCCTTGTCAAAGATGAAAGTGGTTTACTTGTCGGAATTGTAACACTCGAAGATATAATGGAAGAAATTTTTGGTGAAATCCTTGATGAGCATGATAATGAAGAAGATGATTTACCGGGGGCTGATCATGAGTTGACCGCTGAGGGAATTGTTGTTTCAGGAACCATTTCACTAAGAGACTTATATAACGAACATGACATTAAAATCCCTTTGAATGATAACTTTTCAACATTAACAGGCTTTGTCTTGGAGATGCTTGAAAATAACTTTCCTAAACAAGGACAAGTTATTTTATGGGAAAATTTTTCATTTGAGCTTACAGAAGTGAACGGTTCGGAAATAGAAAGAATCTTGATTAAAGTACTTAAGCATGAGGAAGAAGATGCAAACCTAGATGAAAATAGTATTGGGGCCAAATAAATCAAAATGTAGTATTCTATTACTATAAGAAAACCTTAGTGAGAGTAATTTGAATGTCTGAAAAAGTTTACAATTCGTGTGTTGTTGGTGGAGGATCTGCTGGAGTCATGTCAGTGCTTCGAATTTGTTTAAACAATGATGAAGTTCTTTTTTTTCCTGGGAATAAGAAACATAAAAATAGATCTAGAGAGCGTTGGGTTAAGAAAATAGAAAATATGCCCGGGCACCTCAAATATTCTCGCGGAATTATGGAACCTAATAAGGAATCACTTGAGTGGTTAGAAGAGAGTGCTTTCAAAGACAACCTTCACTGGATGAAAGGACTTGGGGTTTCTTCTGTTCGTAGGGAAGAGTCAGGTCTTTTTATAGTTGTGGATGATAACGAAGAAGAATTTAAGGTTCGGCATCTCATTCTTTGTACAGGAGTGATGGATGTTCAACCTGAGATTCAAGAATCGATAAAAGACATTCTTCCCTTTGCAAATAAGCAAACTGCAGATTATTGCTTACGATGTGATGGTCACCATGTTTTAGGAAAAGAACTAGCGATTATTGGCGAGTCAGATTCTGCTGCTTGGACTGCGATTATTTTACATGAACGCTATAAGTGTCCACACATTACAATCCTAACCAATGGAAAAGAGAATACTTTTAAAGAAAGTTCCCAAAAACTTTTAGACCTTTATCATATCGATATAAACAAGCACGAGATTAGACAAATCCTTGGAGACTTGAGAAAAGGAAGCCTCGAAGGCTTTGTTCTGAGTTGTGGAACACATGTACCGGCTGAAATTTGCTTTATTTCTTTAGGGATGATTGTGTATAATGAACTTGCCAAATCTTTGGGAGCAAACTTAGATGAAAGAGGCTTTGTTGAGGCTAGTTCTGTTGGTGAAACAAATGTAGAGAATTTATTTGTTGCGGGAGATTTGAAAGCGAATACGAGGAAGCAAGTTTATACAGCGTGGGATACTGCGGTTGACGCAGCTGATGAAGTTAATAAAAGACTAAGGTCTTTAAAAAGAAACCAATTATTAAAAAAGTAAAACTATGACTAAAGATTTTAATCCAGAAGAAGATTTAGAGTTTGCTGTTGATGATAAACTTAAAGAGTTTTTCAAGGAAAGTATTCCTGATTCGACGAAAGTGGTAAAAGATAACACGATCCTTACCTCAACTTTAACAGAAGCCTATGTGAAAAAGTTAGGTGGACTAAACCACCGGATAGTTTTCTTTGATCATAAGCAAACTTTTTTTGAAAAAGTGACAAATGAATTACAGAAGAACTTTGGTTACGAAATAATTAAAGAGCTTGAAGAACTTCCTAAAAAACTAGCAGGAACAGAACGCAAGCTTTTGTTTCTTTATTATAATGGCTATCCACGTTTGTGTGCTCAAATGATTCCACTTGTACGAGATAAATTTCAATCAACCTTAGTTGTTTTGGTTGCAAAAAATATGACCGCTGAGTTTGTAAAAGAACATAAAGAAAGCGACTTAGCCGCGGATGATTACTTAAGTGTTCCTTTCTCTGCAGATGATATGTTTCGTATTATCACCAAGTATAACTGATTCTTCTCTTCTTTTTATTTTTAGTATGTGATGTAATAAGCCAATAGTAGCTTTTTTATTTACAGGTTTGATTGATCAATGCTACTAAATCTAAAAGAAAGTAATATTCAAAATAGGGGGGGATATGAAAGTACTTTTACTTGTAGTGGTAAGTTTTGTGGCTACGTTTTCATTTGCTCAAGAAAACCAATCTAAAAAAAACGAATCAGTTTATAAAAAAGTTTTTAAACTTTTAGGAAGTAGAATAGAAAGACTCGGCATTGGAACTAAAATTTCAGAAATGAAGCGTGATGGAGTCATTGAGCGGTCTTTTGTTACTGAACTTAATATATCAGGAGCATTGTTGAACTCTAATGATCATCTACCTCCAAGTAGAAGTAACTCAGCTCGGATATTAGAATCACGAGTTAACGGATTGGCCTTCACTCTTAATCTCACTAGTGATGGAAGATATTTATTAAGTTTTTCAGGTATCTCTATCAAAAATGCGCTTGTTCAAAAGTTTTCTTTAGACAAAAAGATAAATATTTTTGCAATAGATAATTTAGATTTTTTCATAATAGAGATAGATAAGAGTGGTTACTCCGTTAACGGAGAAAGTTTCAAAGTGGAGCTTATAGATGCTGACTTTGCTTTGGTTGATTTACTTGCGAAATCAAAAAAATCATATTTAGTTGTTAAGGCTGGCGGATCTGCTTATGGATGGAGGATTAATAGCCCTAAGGGTTTTTATGACTATGATACTAATGGGGTTCAAGATGAAAACCTGGAGCAATCCTACCTTAGGTTTTCTGGGCGCTATGGGCTTTCATTTAACTCTCGTTTAAAGAAAAGCTGGCAGGTAAGAGTCGATGCTATGATCAGACATAACTCTTTATTTGCAGTAAGAGGAGTAAGAATACCAGAAGAGTATGAAGACTACCAACCTGTTCTTGAAGCCTATAGTGAGGAGTTAGGAAGTTATGAAGCACAGAAAGTACTTTATGAAGAACTTAATACAAGTGGCTTAGTGATTACACCTGAGGTTTATGAAGAAGCCACAGGAATAACGAGGCCAGTAAAACCAACCGGTCCAAACGATAATAATCATCATTACCGAATTAGAACATTTTTTGCACCAAGCTTAACAATCTCTAAAATAGTTAAAAAAGGAAGTAAAGAGAGGTTTAATATAGGTTTAAAAGTTTATGGAAATGTTAAACTTGGAGATCCGATTTATTCCGAGGACGGAGTTGAAGAAAGGCATTTACTGTCTTTAAGAGATGATCTTATTGGTGCAAAATTGTTTTTGCGATTTTAACTAATATGTTTAAATTTCAGTAGATTTTGAAATGTAGGAGAACTTAACTTCTCCTTCTTTTCTTACTCTGGCTCGGCAACTTAAGCGTAAATCTTTACTGGCCAAAGCTTTATAAGAGTTCTTAAGGCTCTGGATCGTATTTTCTTCAATAATAGACATTTCATTTAGCAGCTCAATACCTTGAGTAATCTCAACTAAACAAGCACCGCAGCTCCCGGCCAGACAGCCATGAGGTAAAACCAGGTTATTCTCATCAAAAGCATCAAATATTGTCTGATTCTCGCAAGCTTTAACTTGGTCTTTAGTTTCTTCATTTAACACAGTGTGCATGTAAATATTAGCTCCTAAGTACTATAAATTTATAGCAAAACTTATAGTAAATACTACAGTCTATTCTAGAAATATTCAAAAAGGGAGTTAGTAGTGAGCATATTTGAAAGAACATTTAATATGGGCCATGAGCAAGTAGTCTTCTTTAGTGACCCAAGCTGCAACTTGAAAGCAATTATCGCAATCCATGATACCACATTGGGACCAGCCCTTGGCGGTACAAGAATGTGGCCTTACGCAACTGAAGCAGAGGCAGTTACTGATGTCTTAAGATTGTCTAGAGGAATGACCTATAAAGCTGCTGTATCTGGTTTGAATCTTGGCGGAGGAAAAGCGGTAATTATTGGTGACCCAAAGAAAGATAAATCAGAAGCACTTTTTAGATCTTATGGAAGGTTTGTTGAATCCCTGAATGGAAGATACATAACTGCAGAAGATGTAAACGTCACTGTAAATGATATTGAGAATATTTTCGTTGAAACAAACAATGCAGTAGGCGTTGCTAAGATTCACGGTGGCTCAGGGAACCCCGGTCCATATACTGCCCTAGGAGTTTTCAGAGGACTAGAAGCCTCTATTATGAAGTCTTTTGGCTCAAAAGATTTAAGTGGAAAAACAATTGCTCTTCAAGGTGTTGGATCTGTTGGTTATGAATTGGCTAAACTTATTCATGAACACGGAGGAAAAATTATTTTTACTGATATCAGTGAGAAAAATATTCAGAGAGTCAAAAACAATATCCCGAGTGCTCAGTTTGTTGGATTAGATGAAATTTTCTCAGTTGACTGTGATGTTTTCTCTCCTTGTGCGCTAGGAGCATCTATAAATGATGAAACGATTAATAAAATCAAAGCTAAAATTATTTGTGGTGCGGCCAATAACCAACTTGCAGATGAAGAACGTCACGGGCCAATGTTAAAAGAAAAAGGTGTTCTCTATGCACCTGATTATTTAATAAATGCCGGTGGATTAATGAACGTGAGTATCGAGTTTGAAGGATGGTCTGATTCTAAATCAAGAAGAATGATTGATAATATTTATTCTCAGACGTTAAAAGCATTTGAGATCTCTGACCTTGAGGGTATCCCTGTAAATAAAGCAACTGATAAAATTGCTGAAAGAAGAATTGAAGATATTAAGAAAATCAAAAATTCATACTTAGGTAAGTTATCTCATCGTTTCCCAGGTCGTAAAAGACGACAATACATGGATGCTTAAATAATCCTATTTTTGATTAATATCCTTTAATACTTTATCAATCTCCTCTTTAGGGGAGATATCTTTTTCACTCGATTCAAAAGGTACTTCGTTTAAAGTTTGAGGTCCCTCAAATAAGTAGCTCTCCTTTTCTGAAGGCTTATGGGTGAAATTTTTAAATAATGTGAGCTTCTCAATGATGATATTAAATAGTTCTTTATAATTTGGTTGAGGGAGATCAGAAGATTTTACTTTGTACTTCAGAGCTAAGTAGTTTGACCAAGTCAGTAAGTGGGCTTTAAGAGCTTGTCGGTCTTTTTTATTTCGAATCATCTGAATCACTAGTCTCTCTATAGCGCAAAACTTATTGTCTTCAAGCTTGATCATTTCCAGAGTTTTAATATTCTTATCCCAATTTACTTGCTTACCTCGATAAGTTGAAGGCAGAAATGTTTCAGAGAAAATATGTTTGTAAAATTCAGACTTAATAAGAAAAAACATCTGCTTTCTCTTAAGTGAGTTAAGGCGATCATTGATTTTACTATCCAATACAAAGCCCTTGTTACAATCAATGAGATAGCTTAGCTCAATAGGGACCTTAGCAATATCTAGTTGTGCAGCGAAAGTATGAAGTGAAAATGTGAGTGCGATCAGGATGGTTTTTTTCATAGCAATTTATAATACTTTCCTTCGGATAAAAAATAGACTTTTCCACCTTGTTGTATCATGTGGATGAATGAATCCTTTTCAAATATTTTTAAAACTTCATTTTTTTCTAAATCAAACTCTAAAGTTGAGAATCTCTTTGGGTGCAATTCACTTATCACTTCATTTTCTTGTACGAAGTAAACTTTATTACCCAGGCATATAATATTCCCGGCCAACTTGCTACTTGTTGAGTAGAGAGGCTGCAAGGAGGAATCTAAAATAAATGATCTGGATTTATCACTACTTTGGATGTGAGAAACTTTGACGAAGAGGTTCTCTTTAGAATCAAGACATGTTTTAAGGTGATGTGTCGGATTCTTGGTTGTATAGAGTTTAGTTTTCTTGTTCTTGCTCGATACATAATATAAGACATCACGATTCGACTGATCTTTTAAAGTGTAAAAGATATCCCCTGATTGTGTGATTTTAACTTGAGGTATGGATAAAGGGTTTTTGCGACTGTTGCGACTTATTAGCTTTACTCGTTTTTTTGTAAATGTAGAGTAAATATCAATAGAGTCTCTTTGAAAGTTGATAAGGGAAATATACTTTCCATTCGCATGGATTTGTCCAAAATTACCATCTCCGATTTTTTGAAGCTTTTGAGCATCAGTTGTCGCAATGAAATATTCGTTTTTTTTCCTGAAATTTATGTCTTCGATAAAGTCCGCTGATCTCTCGATGAGAACCCAGTTTTTATTATTATTAAATATTTGGAATTGTTGATCTGCTTGCTCTTTAAATAAGGTTTTTTTCTTTAAGCCATGTGAAAAAACAAGGGAGTTTTGTGTCGTTTGAATAAAGCTCGAATCCAGGTCTTCATCAAATGCTTTTAAGTTTTGAATAGAGTGCTTTGGTAAAAAAGGGGCTACTTTACAAAAGCTACTTAAACTAAAAAATAGTAAACTAACGATAAAGTGCATAAAGAGTCCACCTTGTTTTACTTTGCTCTGAAAAGTTATTAACACCTTGTTTTATTTGTTCCCATGATAACTCTCTTGTGAAGTTAATATCTTCAATCATTAGTTGGGTGATGAGTTTTGTCTCGGGGGTTATACCTAAAATAGTGAATGAGGTTGCATTACACTGAGCAAATGTTTGTCGAGGGTACTTCGTTGGAAGTAGATCTTCCAAACACGATATCCCATAAATAATTCCCTCGTTCATTTTCTTTTTCAAGAGTGTTGTGTTTTGAATAAATGTTTGCTTGAGTTTAAATCTTCTTTTGATGATATCGATGAATGTATTTAAGTTCTTTGACTTCCTTCTTGAAAGAAAAGAAAATTTAAAATTGTATTTAAACTTCAGGTCATAATTAGATCTTTTTCCATTAATAAAAATTTTAAGCGGGCATTTATTCAAGGAGCATAACGCAGGAAGATAAGTTATTTGGCACCCGTTGTTTGCCTGGGATGTGAGAATAATTTTATTCTCATTTACAAAATTACACTTCATGGATTTAGGAATGATCTTTTGAGTCGACAATGTATTTCCAAGTACTTCTTTTATTGATGATGGATGCTTTGAATCCACAAAGAATGTATTTTTACAGTGCTCAATTTTAGTAAAACGGTGCTCATAGCATACTTGGCTTCCCATAGGAGTCTCAAAGGCTCCGTCGCTCAAAAAATCAATGAAAGCAACATAGTTTTCCAAGTCGCAGCTCATGGAATGTTCTTTAGAAAAGTGAGTGAAAAGATAGTAAGCAAGTTTTCTGGACTCGCTCCAGATTTTTGGCCAACAAGTGGTGGCAGGACTTATTTTCTTTGAAAAAGATAATCTTCTAATGTGTTGCTCACAAGAGTCATGAGGGAGAATGCTTGAAGCATTTTGGAAAAGTTCACAAGTGCTACGAAGTTTGTGAAACTCTCTTATACATTTCTTCCTTTCTCCTGAGTTTTTAAAACTTTTTTGACATATAGGCTTAATAAACTTTTCTTTGATCTCAGGGAAATTTTTAGGTTGAGCAATCGTTTGAGAGTATTGGCGACAAAGTTTTTTTCCATTGACAGCATATTGATAAAAATCAATAACTTTACTCATGGGCAAGGAGAGCGAGCTTTGCTTTCTCGTACTCTTTGTCATTGAGCTCCAAATTTTAATGCTTTGTTTAGACATTTGTAAGTTTTCAATAAAGTCACTGTTGTTTGAAAAGTTTCTAAAATCATTTACGCAGCTGGAATAATCGCTCTTTTGGGTAAAGAAGCTTTTTTTCAAGAATTGATTGAATTTATATTTAGAAAACTTATACTCAAGACCAATGTTCTTACATTGTGTTTTAAACAGTGCTTTGAGGGCAACCTTACTATCAGCTTTAAATTGCCGGATACTTTGTGATCTTCTATTAATCCTATCTAAAACTACTACATTATCTTTGTCTTTATTGAGAATGCCTTGTTCAATAAGCTCTAAAAGTGAACACGGGCGTTTGGAAACATATTTAGAAAGATGGGGAGAAAGTTCAAATAAAACAGAATTTAGATAATCTTTGTTAATCCTATAGTCATAAACTTTTTTATTAAATTGATAGCTTTTCTTTAATGTGAGATCCAGAAATTTAAAGTCTTTAGTGGCAAATTGATTAATCTCAAGAAGTTTCTTTAGAGCTTCTTTATAGCCCGTTTGCGCAAGAGAAACTTGCGTGAGCAAAGTAATCAAAATGAAAGCAGAAGCTATTGGTTTAAAAAAACTAACTAATAGATTTTGCCAGGATCTGTGCAATATCCTCAACGGCTAACTCCTCAGTTTCCTTTACAGTGCCTTTGGATGAATTGAAATTAATCATACAATATGAGCAAGCTGTTGCAAGTTTTGGAGCTTTCGTTTCACCAATTTGTTCGAGTCTATTTTCAGCTAAATGTTTTCCTTCATCTATTTCATACCACATGTTTCCACCACCCATTCCACAGCAAAGGGCAGAGTCTTTATTTTTCTCCATCTCTTTTACTTTAAGGCCAGGGATAGCGTTTAAAATATCTCGAGGAGCATCATATTCCCCATGGTGTCTTCCAAGGTAGCATGGGTCATGGAAAGTAAACTCTTCATCAATGGTCTTA
>Ga0114957_1003844_pt1 | contig 13296 bp, 10 predicted proteins | sample BantaG_FD_87175 | JGI IMG/M metagenome (GOLD analysis project Ga0114957, IMG submission 87175) | Marine algal microbial communities from Bantry Bay, Ireland - BantryBay_4 metaG | ecosystem: Host-associated > Algae > Red algae > Unclassified | place: Bantry Bay, Ireland | collected 2014-11-21 | reverse complement strand
TTTATCTAGCATATTTTTATTTAGCTTATTGGCCAGTTAGCGATCAGCTGGTTAGCTTTTCTTTAACGTGAACACTTTTATTGAAAATTAAAATTGGATTTGCTACCTAGCTATTTTCCTCTTTTCTAGAAGTAAATTTGAGGGAAGCTAATTAGCCGACACCGACCAACTAGCTAACGGGCGATTAAAGTAATTCTATCCTTCCCACTCCGTATGAAAAATACCCTTTTTATCGACCCGTTCGTAAGTATGTGAACCAAAAAAGTCTCTCTGAGCCTGAATAAGGTTAGCGGATAATCGGGCACTGCGGTAGCCATCGTAATAAGCTAGGCAGTTGAGGAGCGCCGCAATTGGTAAGCCGGACTGAATACAGACGGCCAGTACTTGGCGGGTATCTTTTTGTAATTTATTTAATTTTTTGGCGATATCTTTATCTACCATTAGATTAACCAATTTAGGATCTCGATCATACGCTTTTCTAAAATCTTCCAGTAAGGCCGCTCGAACAATACAACCGCCTCGCCAGATACGCGATACACCTTCCAGGTCGAGTTTAAATTTATATTCTTCCGAAGCTTCACGTAGCATGGCCATTCCCTGTGCGTAAGTAACAATGAACGAAAAATAGAGAGTGTTCCGTAGTTTTTCAATAAAAGCTTCTTTGTCGTCGGTCTTGATTTTATAAGAAGTTCCTTTTAAAATTTTAGAAGCGGCGACCCGTTCTTCTTTTAGGCGGGATAAGTAGCGCGTTCCAACGGCAATATCAATGGCTGGGATGGGCATCCCAATGTTCATCCCATCCTGAGAAGTCCACTTTCCGGTACCTTTGGATTTGGAGGCATCCATGATTAGATCAATCTTGTATTTTTTCTCGCCCTTTTCTCTTTTCTTGAAAATTTTGGAAGTGATTTCGACTAAAAAAGATTCTAGCTCATTTTCGTTCCACTCGGCAAAATGGGCTGCGATTTTAGGATTAGACAATCCACATCCTCTTTTCATGATGTCGTAAGTCTCTCCGAGCAATTGCATTAGACCGTACTCAATACCATTGTGGACCATCTTGACGTAGTGTCCCACAGAACCTTGCCCCAGATACGTAATGCAAGGCTCACCGTCTACTTTAGCGGCGATGGCTTCCATGATTTTTTTGACTTTGTTGTACGCTTTTTTATTTCCACCTGGCATCATACTTGGACCCAGACGAGCGCCCGCCGCACCACCAGAAACACCCATACCAATAAAGTGAATTCCTTTTTCAGCAAGCGATCTTTGACGAGCTTCGGTATCTTTAAAAAAGGAATTACCACCGTCGATGATGATGTCTTCCTTGTCCAATAAAGGGGTGAGGTCTTCGATGACGTAATCCACTATTTTTCCGGCGGGAACGAGGAGTAAAATTTTTCTGGGCGATTCGAGCGACTTGACAAAGTCTTTGACATTTTTGGCACCATACATATCGTAGGCTTTAGCTTCTTCCATCAGGGTGTCGACCTGTTCTTTATTTTTATCATATCCGGCGACGGCAAAACCGCTATCGGCCATATTGAGTAGTAAGTTTCTACCCATAACTCCCAAACCGATCAGTCCGAGTTCATATTTTTTTTTAGGCATAGTGAAGGTGTTGTTGTGAAAGATGTGTAAAGGTATACAATTGTCATTGAAAATCCCATTGGAACAAAGTAGATGTTCTCCTTATTTGTCCGGGGCAGGATAATTTGGTACGAGGAAAGTTATGGTTGTTGTCTAGTAATGTTATTGGTCATCGGCTTGTAGCTGAGACATGCTTCTTGCTTCTTGCCCTCTTCAATCGCGGTCGAGTGAGGCAAGAAGCAAATAGCAAGCGGCAAATATCATAATTTTAACCCCTGATTTACATTAGTAATCAAAGTAAATAATATCACAGGTTTTTAAATCTGATTCCAATACAACCTGCTTTTCCTCCTGTCCGTCAATGATAGTAAGTTGAGCCGTGTTAGGAGGATTTCGTCCCAGATTCATTGCGTATAGCATCAGGTAATTACGATTGGAGCTATTACGATTCTTTTCCAGGTTGATCGTAAATTCGTGATATTTTTTGCTTAAGGTGTAATCTTTTAGAATCCAATTTCCTTTAAAGTTTAGCGAAACGATATCACCATCCACTTTTTTATAATCAAAAATCCGAACGGTGATTTTGGAATTCCTTACCCTGATACGACGGCCGGACTTGATGGCTCTTTGGGTGATTTCTTCGGGCGCAGCATCCGGTTTATCTGCTTCTGTTTCTGGAGGTGGTGGTGGAATATAGCGAATAAATCCTTTTTCCTGATCGGTGTATACTCGGGCGAGCTGATCATGAAAATCGTAAGCCCGATTAAAAATATTGGGAATTGTCATGATTCCGTCGGTAGTAACATATCCATACTTTCCATCTTTTTTTACCCGTCCGAGGTTTTCGGAGAAGGGAAAAGCCTCTTCGTAAATTGGTTGAATCGCCCATGCTCCATTGGTGTCGATATATCCCCACTTGCCATTTAGTTGAGCGGCGGCTAATTGGGAGGTGAAATTAAATAAGCGATCAAATTTTGCGGGAATAACCATTTTTCCCGTTGGATCAATCATTCCAAATTTTCTTTTTTGCTCTACCACGGCCCGGCCATTTTGAAAACTTTGTGCGGAAGTGTAAGTAGGTTTTATTTTAAACTGACTCTGGATATTTAAAAAACCCCACAGGCCATTAATTTTGGTAGCAAACAAATTATCTGATATGTTGAGCATATAATCATAGTCGTTATCCACAATAAATTGTCCGCGTTTGTTGATCACTCCCCATTTACCTTTGGTTTTAACGGCGGCGTAACCTCGATGAAAAACATTGGCTTCTTCAAATTTTGGAAGTAGCTTCCATTTTCCGACATTATCAATATATCCCCAGAGACCCCGGTATTTTACACAAGCAAAACCTTCTTGCATTGGACTCGTGACTTGGTAATCTGGATCAATAACAAAATTTCCACTGCGATCAATAAAGCCACTTTTGGAATTCATCGTTTTATAGTCCGTGAATCCAGCACTTGCTACGTTTTCCGAGAAGGCATCAATAATGTGGAATTTTGGTTGGATAAAAATAATCCCGCTTGTATCAATAAAACCTCGCTCTCGACCCATTTGGATAATAGCTAGCCCATGATCAAAGTCATTAAATCGCTCAAAGTCCACCGTAAATGCCCAACGATAAGTGTCTTGAGCGAAACCCTGCTGGAAACTATTGAGTAGAAAGAATAAGAAAAGTGTATATTTCATTTTTTTTATTTGGTAACAAGTATAAACAACTTTATAATAACGCATCAAATTATATTTTGGTAACGATTTATATACATCATTTTTTTGAACCTCTATCAAAAGCTGTTTTTGAGGACTATCTTTTGCAATTTCCCACTGCAATGGGTAAAAAAATTATGCGCTACCGAAAATGGGAAGACCGTCATCGGGCTTTATTTGGTAAGATAATGTTGCGTCGTGGACTAGACGACCATGGCTTGCAGGATTTTAATTTAAAAGACCTTATCTATAATAAATTACAGAAGCCCGGATTACCGGGCGCAGTACAATTTAATATTTCTCATGCGGGTAATGTGGTTATTTGTGGTTTTAATACCAATGGTTTGATTGGGATAGATGTAGAGGTTGTAAAACCGATAACGCTGGAAGATTATGAATTTATTTTTGATACGGATACTTATCGTCAATTGCGGCAGGCACGGGATCAGGAAGGTGCTTTTTTTGAGGCGTGGACGATCCGCGAAGCAATTTTAAAGGCGGAGGGGAGTGGTTTAACGGAAGATGCAAAAAAAATAATTTATAAGGATGGAAAAGCAAAATTTAAAAATCAGGAATGGTTTATCAAAACTTTTCCCGTTCCTAAACATCACCTCGCTCACCTTGCCACCAACGCTCCGGTGGGTACTTTAAAGTTGATTGAGATTTAATTTTAGACAAAAAAGAAAGCGCTGAAATTAAAACATCAGCGCTTCTCATTATTCATCAAAGTAATAATAAATAAGTACTTTATAACGGGTACTTAATTTTCTAATTTATTTTTAAAAATGGAGTTGTTACACGAAGTTGGCTTTGTGTTACTTGGATAAAGTACGAACCTGTCGGCAAATTTCCTACCTCAAACTGCCATTCATTCCATCCTTTTTCAAAAGGTAAAATGCCATTACGAACCACCTTTCCAGTAATATCGATAATCTGAAATTGTCCGTCGTCTGTCGTCTTGTTTTCTGCGAGTTGGTAACGAAGTGTCAATTGGTCCAGCGCAGGATTGGGATAAGCAATCATTTCAGATTCACCAATGGACAAATTATTTTTGGGGTAATCTTCCGCGCGGGTGAGCGCACTAGCGCTAGGAATTACGGTAATGTTGGTACCCACTTCATCCAGTCCGGCACAGACACCGGATATTTCAAGCAGAAAAGATAAAGTCTCAAAAGAGGTAACACCTGGAACAATAAAACTTAAATCAAAAAAGTTAGCGCTAGATGTATTATTCGTTTCTGCGACCAACATAAATATATTGTAAGTTCCCGCTTCCTCTACAATAAAAAATGGGGCATCTGCCATTTGTACAATCAACTTATCGGGGCCAAAAGCCGCAAAATAAGTAACTTCATAACCTGCAGGAATGACCGGTGGGACCAGTTCGTTGGCAGAGATAAACGTCAAAAATTCTTGAGGTACTTCTGAAGGGTCCGCAAATAATAGTCCTGGAGCTGCTTCACAGGCGGTATTCTCGATAACCGTAATTTGTACGCCCATCGCGTCGAGATCAGCACAAACTTCCTGCGCATCGATGGCTGCCAGTACATCTCCGGCAGTAGAAGTGCCAGGTATAATTCCGGAGCCGTCAAAGAGGTCTGGACTAGCGGGATCATTTAATTCTGCTACTAGTGAATGAATTCGATATTCTCCAGCTTGCATAACCGTAAATAACGGGGCTGGACTAATCGTAACAATGGTGAGTTCAGGACCGGAAGTAAGCACATAGACTTGATCAAAATTGCCGGTGACTACGGCATCTCCATTGGGAGATGCTACGAGATTGGCTATATCTCCCGAAAGGGTTACCATGGTTTGTTCGGTTGAAAGGGTTCCCGCGTCTATAGTACAGCTTGGTGGCATGGGAGCGGCATCCGTATTTTTTCGAACAAAAATAAAGTTATCACTCTTTTCAGAGCATCCATCGGAAATTAATCCACTAGCACGCATCCCGATACTGAATTGAATTTCTCCAATGTAGGAATATCCATAAACAAAATATTTTCCGCGATCTTCAAATGCAAAATCATATTCGTTTTCGACAATGGCAATGATCCGATCATCCGGACGGGTAATGACGTAAGCAAAATTTGCGTTGTTATCTCCATCATTGAAGAAGTCAAAACTGGCCGCAGTATTGTCATTGATAGTGACACTGTTAGAACCATCCAGAAGACTTACTTCCGTCTCTTCAGTTTGACGACGAATGATGGTAATAAAATTATCGGAAAGGTCAAAGCAGTCATCTGATAGCCCCGTAGTGTTAAGTTGATCTCCTGGTTCTGCGATTAAGCGTCCTTGATAGGAAAGTCCCCAAACTCGACAATCTCCAGTTCCGGCGTCTTCAAAATTTGCGAAACCGCTTTCGGGCAATCCAAGAATTACATTGTTTTCGTCTGTAATTACATATTGGTAGCGGACTCCGGCAATACTCGTATTGTCAAAGCCTACGAAATCATTTTCCCCGTTATCCACACAGGCGTAGCTAATGGTCTCTCCACTTTGAGTAGTGACCGTAGCTCCTTCGGCTAGACACCCGCTAATGGAAGAGTCGTTGGATTTGTCAATCGTAATTAAGGTAGAACTCTTGACAACACAACCGTCAGAAAGCATATTGCCGCTGATATTATTACCAGGCATGAGTAGAACGTTCCCCGAATAATGATAGCCAAAAATAAAATAGGTTCCAGCAACTTGGGTAGCCAGATCAAAGGTACCCGTTTCGTTGATCGCGATTATCTTTCCACTGATTCGTTGTAAAACATAAACATAGTTTTCGGAAAGTCCGTTCATATTGGTTACCATGACCATTGAATTATTGTTATTATCGATGGTTACCAGATTGCTTTCTCCGCCGGAGACCAGCATAAGATCACTTTCCTGAAGTTCACGTCGTACAACCGTGATGAAATTTTCTGTTAGGTCAAAACATTCTGTCGCCAGATCTACCGTAGTGGCATTGTCTCCGACTTCCGCGATTAGATCGCCAGTGTAAGAGAGTCCCCATACTCGACAGTCTCCCAAACCTGCGTTTTCAAAATTACTAAAGGCATCTTCAGTAATACCGAGAATTAGGTTATTGGCATCCGTAATTACATAAGTGTAATCGGTCATGGCCAGGCTATTATTGGAAAAAGAGACAAAGTCATTATCTCCATCATTGACACAAGCGTAAGCGGTGGTTGCTCCGTGATCTGCAGTAATTCGACCCCCGTCACATTGGGCATAGAGGGTATTGAAAATAGGAAGCGTAAAAACGAAACACAGGATTAGTAAAATTCGTTGCATAACATAGGATTTTTAGTAACAATTTTTAAATACGTTCACCTTTATTTGTCAGGGACAAAAGGCTAATTTTGGGTCATTGAACAGTTGTTCTCTGAAGTATGTGCTATGTGGCGGCTCTTAGGTGTGGAAGGCTGGTGGTAGAAAAATGGTGAGGATGTATTGAAAACAATCAATAGAAAAGTGATTGTAGCACATCTTTTTTAGTAAGAAAGATAATTAGTTAGTGTTAGTAGTACCAGAACATTCCTTTGTAATCGGAAAACCAGTAGTATTTGCATACTAACTTTAATTTTCGTGGGATTACAATGTAAATATAAACAAATATTAATTAAGTTTATAATTAAAAAAGCGACGTAAGAAATAAATCTTACGCCGCTTAATTAAAGCAATCCGGTAATAAAACCGGACTACTTCGTATAAAACAGGCTACTTTCCATAAGAATTTTAAGGATACATATGGTTTTTTTCAAAACAAAAAGTTGACTATCAACGATTTAGACCCTTAATTAGAACATTAGTGTATCGATCTATTACCTAATCAGATGATCGTTTTATTATTCTTGGTAGGGAAACACGAATTCGGCGAGTTGGTTGAATTTTTTTTGAAAAAATGTTAAATATTAGCAAAAAATAAAAATACGTATGAGCTAAGCAACGTGAATCAGAGAAAGGCGCAGATTCTATGTTTCTACTTTAAATGCTAGAGCGTTTGCCAAAGATAGAAGGTAGCGTAGCCGCGCCATGGCTGCCAGTTATTGCCAATTTTCTTGACGGTGGCTAAGTCTGGTTTTTTGGATAGTTTCATCTGTAGTTTGAGCGCATTATGTAGCCCAACGTCTTCTAATGGGAATCCGTCCGGATAGCGGAGGCATTTCATGATTACATAATTAGCGGTCCAATTACCAATTCCTCTGACTTTGATCAGGTTGGTTTTGGCTTCTTCAGGGGAGAGTTTTAGTAGTGTATCTTTATCAAGCAATCCCTGAGCCATTATTTTAGCAACCCCAATCAGATATTCAGCTTTACGTTGAGAAATCTGATATGGACGTAAATCTTCTGGCGATAGTTTTGCAATGGTTTCCGGACTTGGAAATGCGTAATACGTATTGCTTTTGTGTTTATAGGATTTACCATATTTTTTTACCAGTCTTGCTTTCAGTCGGTAGGCAAAATTGAGATTAATCTGCTGACCTAAAATAGCCCAACTAACTGCTTCGAAAATATCTGGAATCCCCATTAATCGCAAACCATCGTAAGTTTTTACAACCTCATTTAGAATTTTATCATTGGCAGCCATCTTATAAAATGGTCGCAAGTCTCGGTCTAAATCAAACCAGTCAATAATGAAATTATGGATAGCGTGTTTCCAGGCAACATTCAATTTGCCACCATTCAGGTTTTCTGCTACTAGAAAATTATCTTTTTGCTTTATTTTTAAAACCACTGGTTTTCCAGTGAAATATATCAGTTTATAAATACAATCCTTCTTCACCCGATGCATAATTTCTAACGGCGATTGCTGTAAATAGTCAAGACAATGTTGAAAATTGAAGGTAGTGGGTATTTTTATTTTAATTTTGGACATTAATTTTTTTTTAAGGGAGATGGAATCCTTGGGGATACACTATCTGGCACCGTTATGCTAGTGCGTCGGGATCAAAGTAGGCCGTATAAGGTGTTTGGTATTTAGTTCCCGACGCACTAGGCAAATAATGGGGTGTATTTTTCTTCTAAAATCTGCAAATGATGCAATTCGTGCCCACCAATAATATACGCGAGTGCAAGAGGAGTGGCCGGATTTTGGCTAGCAGTCCCTAATCGGTTAAAATCAGTAGGGGTCATGTTTTCAAACAAGCTAACACTGGCTTTTCTTACCATACGGTATTCGATAATTAAAGATGCACCGGAGCGATGATCCACTGGGCCTATATTGGCATACGCATCCTGATCAAATCCTGGTAGCGGCGTCTGGTCTCCACGACTGATTGCCAGTGCCCGGTAAGCCATGACGCGTTCTACGTCGATTATGTGCAGTAAAGTTTGCTTAACGGTCCATTTTTCGGGGGCATAACTTATCTCCCAATCGGATGCTGAAAGCTGGGAGAAGTAGTCCGCCACGGTATTTTCTTGCCTGATCAGGATATCTACAATTTCTCCATTGGGTACCAAATCGATATATTTTCTAAAATATTTTGAGGAGGTACCGGAGATTGGTCGCTCTGGATGGAGGTGGTTTGACATCTTAAGAGTTGTTTTCTGTTAATATATTTGTGAAAATCCGGATTATATTGAATTCAGATCCTTTCAAATTCCAATATAAGGAACTCTCGTAAAATAATAATGGTTTTGCAGATAATTAAATTCAAAAGTCCAATAATTGATTTTGCATCTTTCTGATTACAGACGTCGTACAAAGACCGAAGGGATTCTAAGTGATTGTTTACCCGTAGGTTAAATATTCTTATTATTTTCGCGCCAGTCTAAGAACTACTAAAAATAGATATGAAAAGAAGAATTGAAATTGCCGAGGTTTTAAAGAACCCAACATTAAACGAATCCATTCTCGTCAAAGGCTGGGTTCGCGCCTTTCGTAGCAACCGCTTTATCGCCCTCAACGATGGTTCTACCATTAATAATATACAGGTAGTAGTGGATTTTGATAAATTTCCGGAAGATTTAGTGAAAAATATTGGATTCCACGCTTGTCTTGCCATTACTGGTAAATTGGTCGAATCACAAGGGTCTGGCCAGGCAGTGGAGATTCATGCGGAAGAAATCGACGTACTCGGATCTACTAACCTGGAAACCTATCCCTTGCAACCCAAAGCCCAATCAATGGAATTTCTCCGCGAAAAGGCACACCTGCGGATGCGAACCAATACTTTTAGCGCCGTTTTTCGAATTAGACATGCCGTAGCATATGCAGTAAACAAGTATTTCAACGATAAAGGTTATTACTATATGCACACGCCGATTATCACGGGTAGTGATGCGGAAGGAGCGGGTGAAATGTTCCATGTAACTGCTTTTGAAACTAATAAAGCGCCATTAGACCAGGAAGGTGCGGTAGATTATAAAAAAGATTTTTTCGGTAAAGCGACCAACCTAACCGTTTCCGGACAGCTACAAGCGGAAATTGCCGCCCTAGCCCTCGGTAAGGTCTATACCTTCGGACCGACCTTCCGGGCCGAAAAGTCCAATACTTCTCGTCACCTCGCAGAATTCTGGATGATCGAACCGGAGGTGGCTTTTGCAGATATCCACGATGATATGGATCTGGCAGAAGATTTTAGTAAATATTTAATCAATTATGTACTGGATAATTATCCGGATGATTTGAAAATACTGGACGACCGAATTGCGAAGCTGGAGAAGAACATGAAAAAAGAGGAGCGTCGCCCCATGGGATTGATTGAGACATTGCGCTTTGTGGTAGACAATGATTTTGAAAGAATAACGTACACGGAAGCGGTCAATATTTTACGTAATTCCAAACTCTACAAAAAGGGAAGATTTGAATATGACGTGGCGTGGGGTAAAGATTTACAGTCTGAACACGAGCGCTGGCTGGTGGAAAAGAAATTCCAAAAACCCGTTATTGTGGTTGATTATCCTAAAGAGATCAAAGCTTTCTACATGCGGATGAATGAAGACGAGAAAACCGTAGCCGCAATGGATGTCCTGTTTCCTGGTATCGGTGAGGTAATTGGTGGTTCGCAACGAGAAGAGCGACTGGATTATCTGCAAAAGCGAATGGCTGAAATGGATATTCACGAAGAAGAACTCTGGTGGTACACCGAATTAAGAAAATTCGGTGGTTGCCCGCACGCTGGCTTTGGGATGGGTTTTGAACGAATGGTTTTATTTATTACCGGTATGACCAATATTCGGGACGTAATTCCGTTTCCAAGAACACCGGGTAGCGCAGAATTTTAAGACGGCTATTGGTCTTTAGCTATTGACTATTGGCTTCCCTCAAGCGTAAAGTTGCTTTTTTAGAAATGCTGGTTAGCTTCCTTCAATCGTAAAAGTTTTTTGGAAGAAAACTGATAGGCCAAGTGATCGACTAGCAATTTATATTGTATCAGCTTTTTTAAAACAAAAAAGCTTACTATTTGTATTAGTAATGGAAGACTCAGCCGGAATTGAATCCAGTTGAGTTTTTTATATTAAAATAAAGTTGTTCAATAAAAATATACTATGCTCGTCGTAGAAAATCTTACCAAGACCTACCAAAATAGTACTCGACCACTCACCGTCCTCGACCACGTGAGTTTTGCCATCCAACCCGGCGAAACCTTTTCTATCGTCGGTCCCTCGGGAAGTGGAAAAACAACACTCCTTGGATTATGTGCTGGACTGGATCGCGCGACGAGTGGATCGGTCATCTTAAATGGGCATAAACTGGATGACTTAAGCGAAGATCAACGGGCCGCCGTTCGTAATCAACACGTTGGATTTATCTTTCAAAATTTTCAACTTATTCCCACTTTGACTGCCCTGGAAAATGTGATGGTGCCCATGGAGTTGCGCGGTATGAAAGGGATTCGTAAGGATTGTATGGAATTGCTGGAGCGGGTAGGACTGGCGGATCGCCATGATCATTATCCGACACAACTGTCGGGAGGAGAGCAGCAGCGAATTTCTCTGGCTCGGGCTTTCGCCAATAAACCTGCCATCCTCTTCGCGGATGAGCCCACCGGAAATCTGGACGAAGCAACCAGTGCCACGGTAGAAAATCTTATCTTTGAAATAAATAAAGAAGCCGGTACGACACTGGTAATGGTCACCCACGATCTGGAATTAGCCGCTAAAACGCAGCGGGTTATTAAATTGCGGGGAGGTAAGTTGGTGGAAGAATTGGTGAATGGGTAAAATGTTTTTTAAAATAAAATTTTTATGTTTTTAAAATTTTGTATCTTCTCTTTCCTCCTTTTCCTTCTGGCCTGCAACACCCACAAAGGAAGCCAGGCTAGCCCAGAAACTATGGCAAAAATAAAATTTGATCTAAACGAAATCGACGAGCGTGGACTGATCGGACCCGTATCCGGCAAAGTCGCGGTAGATTACGAATTCTGTATTCCCCGCTCGGAAGAATACACGGCAAGATTAAAAAAAGTAAATCCTGAAATTCGAATCGCTAACAGAGGCCGTGGACGTATCGGTTGCACCCGCGCGGAAAAACTCTGCATCGGTACCACCAGCCAGGAAAACTGGAAAAGTATTTTACTAGAAACCGCTAAACTCGATTTTGTAAAAAGTATCGAAAGAACGTTTTATGAATAAACCATCGCTGTGCGGATAGGGAAATCCTGCTTAACTAGCATCAAATATATAAAAACGCGAAAACGCAGATACGATTCATGAATCGTATCTACGTTTTCGCAAATCCGCACATCTATCTCACCTGACTCAATTGCGTCAAATCCTCCATATTACGAATATAGCTAGGATGTGTACGGCCTAATTTTGTTTCCTTTATTTTCAGCGCTTCGCGGTACATTTTTTCTGCCTCTTCATATTTTTTCTGAATTTCGTAAAGACTTCCCAGGTCGTGTAGCACCTCTGCGTAATCCGGGTGAAGCGTTCCGAATTCTTCGCTACGTAAAACCATCACTCTTTTGTACAGGGCTTCTGCCTCATCGTATCGCCAGGTATTTGTATAAAGATTAGCCAGGTCGTGCAAGTTGGCCGAATACTCATCTACATTCAACTGTTCCTTGCTTTCATAGATCTTAATGGCATTTACCAGAGATTCCTCCGCTTCTAGGTTATTACCCATTTTCTGCTGAAGCGTTCCTATATTTTTTAGGCAAGTAACATAGTGTTCACTGGTTAGACCACCCTCATTTTTCAGTATCGGTAAAGCCTGTTGGTAGAGCGTTTCTGCTACTTTTAAATTACCAGTACTTTGTTGTAAATCTGCTAGGCGGTACAGACCGATCGCAAAAATTTCATTTTGCTGTCCATATTTAGCCGCCGCAATTTTAATGGATTGTAAATAGATAGATTTTGCCTCATCAGTTTGTCCCAACATAAATCGGGTACTGGCCAAATTGTGCAGACTACAAATATAATTGGCGTGCGCGTTGCCAAATTGTTTCTCTGCCAGATCGCGAGAATATTTAGCTTTTTCCAGTGCAAGATTATATTCACCGTTTCTGATTTCGGTTAATACTTCTTCATTAGAAAACTCCCAGTCTTGTGCAGAAATAGAAAAACTACAGAGCAAAAAACAGAAGAGTACCCCATAAGAGAGGCCTTTTTGTAGGTAAATTAATTTCATGGTATGTTTATTATAATTTGTAAAAGGTCATCCTTAGGAATGAGTTACTAATAAATTTACGTTTTTGGCTTGATCTTTTTGCCGCTAGTCTCGTTAAAAAGCCTCGTGATAGCGCGGCTATCCCTACATTTTTTGTCTTACTAGCAACAAAAATCGCTAACCCAAAATTCTTGATTTATTAATACCTCATTCCTAAACTATATAAGTCTATTACTCAGTTGGGTAAATCTTTATCCTACTCAACTAAAAGTCGAGTAAATTTTTTATTGGAAATAGTAGGTGCCTCGGGGTGGAAAGGTGATCTGGAATGGGGTTAAAAAATATATGAGATATAAAGATACAATATGCCGACTTTAAGCGCAAGTTTTCTTACCGTCAGTAGCGTTAAAACTGCCTCTAGGCAGTTTTTTTCCCTTTTTAAA
>Ga0114957_1003842_pt1 | contig 13298 bp, 7 predicted proteins | sample BantaG_FD_87175 | JGI IMG/M metagenome (GOLD analysis project Ga0114957, IMG submission 87175) | Marine algal microbial communities from Bantry Bay, Ireland - BantryBay_4 metaG | ecosystem: Host-associated > Algae > Red algae > Unclassified | place: Bantry Bay, Ireland | collected 2014-11-21 | reverse complement strand
CCTGGACAAACTGTAGTTTCTCGGCCACATACTCCTGACCGTCAACAAAATACGCATAGCGAATGTTCGGGTAGAAGGAGTCGCTTGACCCAGCCTTAACCGAGGTATCGAGTTCAGACGCCACAACCATGCCTTTAACCGCAGGCCAACTGTAAGAACGTATGGAATCGTTGATTTGTGAATGCCATTGAAACACTGCAAAAACGGTAGCCAATGAGAACAAAAAGCCAAGTGCAGCACTGAGCTTCATTCTCAAGCGACGCTCTTTTTCGGTAATATCCACGCTCTGAGCTGTCCTTTTAGACGCATACAAGAACCGAATAAGCAATAAAAAGACCATTTAAAAACGTTTGGCTACAACAGTATCAGCAGATAACATCGCGTCGGACTGAAAGCACGACTACCCGCTTATTGCAATCCGACATGAGCAATGCAACGATAGACTTTTACGGGAGCAAAGCGATGCACAACGAACCAGTCAGCACCACACCCATACTGGTTTGTGGGCTGTTGGCTGCCGATTTGATCTTTGATGTGACTCAAATTCCGACCAACGCTATAAAGTACCGAGCCGACCAGGCTTCACTTGTTTGTGGGGGTGGGGGTTGCTACGCTGCAATGGCAGTGAAGCGATTAGGTGGTATGCCCAGTCTATTATCAAGAGTCGGCAGTGACTACTTTGGGGAATTCATTTTGTCCACCTTGCAAACGGAGGGCATCGACTGCACTCACGTTGGCGTAACGACTGATATTCAAACTCCGGTTTCGAGTATTGCGGTTGACACTCACGGCGAAAGACAAATCATCAACTACCGGAATCAGGCCGCAGCTCCTGTTAACGAAGCATTAAGATTCGATTCATTACCACTGGCAGTACTGGTTGATACGCGTTGGCATGAAGGTTCGATATACGCACTCGAATATGCGAGGGCTCATAATATTCCGGGTGTAATAGATGCCGAAGCGCCGGTTTCAGCAAAAGCGATGAGCATTGCGAGCCATATTGCGTTCTCGCGACAAGGCTTAAGTGATTTCGCCCACACCGATTCCATATTACATGGCCTGCAAAAAGCATCAACACAATTTTCCAGCTGGATTTGCGTTACCGACGGCGAGCACGGCACACACTGGTTGCGCGGGTCAGAAGTGCAGACTATTCCTGCCCCAAAAATCGATGCCGTTGACACCCTCGGAGCAGGAGATGTTTGGCACGGTGCTTTTACGATTCAACTGGCACGCGGCGCTGATGAATTAGAGGCAGTGAAGTTTGCCAATATCGCTGCCGCACTTAAATGCACACGCGTCGGCGGCGGGTTTTCAGCACCCACGTTTCACGATGTCACTCAATTCTGTTCTGTCGACCACCTACAGACTTAAAGATAAAACGTAAAATCGGTATAACCCAAAGCGCAATAACAATAACCCCCAGAGTTGCCGCTATGGGTCGCGAAAAGAACCCCATTAAATCCCCATCAGCTTTGATCATTGACGACATGAAGTTGTCCTCCAGCATGGTACCCAAAACAATGCCTAAAATTGTTGGTGCAACCGGAAATCCATTTTCCTCCATCAGATACGCGAGAACACCCATAACCAGCATGACGCTGACACCAAATACCGTGTTATTAATCGCAAAAGAACCAACGATACAAAACATCAATATAATCGGAATCAACACATTTCTTGGCACACGTAACACTTGTCGTGAAAAACGTATAGCGATAAACCCAAGAGGAATGAGCGCGATATTGGCCAGAAAGAAAACGACAAAAACAGAATGAATGAGTTCAGGCTGATTAAGAAACACAGTTGGTCCAGGGTTCATGCCCTTCATGTACAGCACACCAATGGCTATAGCGGTTATAGAATCACCGGGAATGCCGAAAACCAGCGCAGGTACCCAGGCGCCGGATAGTCCTGCATTGTTAGCCGTACCAGCATCCACCAGCCCTTCGACATGCCCGGATCCAAACTTATGCTTTTCTTTTGAAAAACGTTTCGACACAGCAAACGATATCCATGCCGCTATGTCGGCACCTGCACCAGGCAGTATTCCAACGACAGCACCAATTACTCCGCCTCTGAATACGTTCAATTTATATTTGGACAGAACTGAGCCGATACCCGCGAACACTTTTTTAATCGGTTGTTGAACCACCGGTTCCACCGGTTTGGTTGAAACAACAAAGCGAATGACCTCTGAAATAGCAAACATGCCGATCATTGCCGGTATAAAACTGATGCCAGCCATCATTTCAACACTGCCAAACGTAAAGCGCGGGTGGCCTGCGGTAATATCAATGCCAATTGTTGCGATGAACAGGCCAATCAACAACGACACCAAACCTTTTAGCGTGGAACCAGTAGAAATAATGACAGCACAAGACAAACCCAGACAGGCAAGCCAGAAATATTCGTAGGATGAAAACTGAATCGCGAATTCTGCCAATACAGGCGCTGTTAAGGAAAGCATAATCGACCCCATAACACCACCGATTGCAGCACAGACGAGGCTGGTTCCCAAAGCTAACTCTGCTCTGCCTTGTCGTGTTAGCGCATAGGCTTCATCACAATAGGCTGCCGATGCAGGTGTTCCTGGAATACGTAGTAGCGCCCCTGGAATGTCGCCAGCAAAAATCGCCATGGCAACCGTTGTTACAATGCAGGCAATTGCCGGCACCGGATCCATGTAAAACGTAAAGGGAATTAATAAGGCTGTTGCCATGGTGGCAGTCAGTCCTGGAATGGATCCAATGAACAATCCAAACAGTGCCGCAAGCAACATAACGCCAAGCACAAAGGGCTGAAAAACGAGATTCAGAGCTAGCAGTAAGGCGTCCATATTGGATTAATACACGAGCCCAAGCAGCACACCGGCGGGCAGTGGGACAAGCAACAAATTGGCAAACAGCAGTTGCAAACATGCAGTGGTTACGCTTGCGATTAACAAAGCCACGAGAGTCGTACTGCCCAGTCGGACTAGAAGAACGGAGAGTATCAACATCGACATCAGAATAAACCCGAGCCAGTCGGAAAACAGAATGTACGCCACCAGCGCAAGCATAACCAACAATACATTTATTTTCAGACGCGACTGCTGAACCCATGGACCAGGTTTAATCCAGCGACCGTCGATACCAGTACGCCGTTTCTCCTGCACTTTTTGCCGTACACCGCGAACGACTAACAACAAGCCAGTTGCAATGAGTCCGAACCCGATAATTCTCGGAAAAAGCTCAGGTCCGTAACTTTGGCCAAACAGTGATGGGAAGGTTTGCGTGTAAGCGATTTCCGCAAGGGCGAAAATCACCAACACGCATCCCGTTATCGCATCATTAAAACGCATACTGCGCAGTTAACGTTTGGTTACCAACTTATTTAGCCAAGCCAACCGCTTTCATTACACCACCTAGAGCCGCATCGCTGTCGCTCATCCATTGACTGAATTCATCCCCTGGTTTCCAGACCAGTCCGAATCCGCGACCATTCATGAAATCCTGAAATTCTGCCGATTTCCACACTTTTTCAAATGCAGCAGTTAATGTCGCCGTGACATCGTCAGGAAGACCCTTCGGTCCAGCCAACCCTCTCCATGCTGCCATTTGCCAATCAAGATCGGCTGACTCTTGCAACGTTGGCACGTCGGCAAAGGCCGCATTTCGATCTGTATCCATAACAGCAAGCGCTTTCACCTTACCCGCATCAATAAGAGCCGCAGCTTCAACAATGGAACAGGTGACAATATCAACACCACCTGAAACCAGCTCCTGTAATCCTGGTGCTGCACCTTTCGACGGTACCCATGGTGCTGCGTCTGGAGCAATACCAGCAGTATTCAACATACCGGCCAACGCCAAATGCCAGATACCACCTTGACCGGTCCCCGAACCTTTGTGCCCACCAGGATTCGCCTTAACAGCGTCCAGTGCCTCTTTTGCCGATGTCCACGGTGAGTCCGCACTTACCATGAATCCGGCAGCGTCATAGTTGTAGAGTGCAATAGGGGTGTAGTCTTCGCCCGTTAGTTCAGTCAATCCGGCCCAGTGCATCATGCCGGTTTCGACTGTAATTACACCGAGCGTATAGCCATCAGGTTTTGCGTTTGCAATCGCTGAATGCCCAACAACGCCACTGCCACCCGTACGATTAACTACATTAACGGGCTTGCCAAGTTCCTGCTCTAACAGGGTTCCGATCATGCGACCCGTAGCATCTGTACCACCACCAGCACCCCAAGGTACAATCAGAGTAATTGGGCGCTCGGGATACGCCGCCAAAACCGATGATGACATAGCGAAGAACAGCACGGCAGCGCTCGTTGATGCCAGTAAAAAATGCCGGGCTGACTTTAATAGAAAATGCATATTTATACTCCTCCAGAAATATCTAAAATTATGACTAACGACGTTGCAGATGCGGCAACGTGCCGCGCTACACTCGAATACTGTAGCACTAAACTTATGAGGGGTACAAAAGGGGATTGATCGAGGAAAAACAATAGCGCTATTTTCCATGTGTTTTTCTCTGGTCCGATCAAAATACGGCCAATATTGAATGAAGATGATCAGCTTCCTTGTTGATCGATTTGACGGCTATCTATACCTTGAGACTTGCACCTTGAGACTTGTGCCTTGAGCGATGAACTAACCTGCAATTTCATTTTAGGCATGGTCAACGTTTTATAACGCACTTCACGTTAGCTCTAATGAGCGCACAATATTTTCGATTGATACTCCTAGCTCAATTTCAGTGCTCCAATTAGCAATACTCAAACGCTACTTCATCAATATTACCTTTCGATCACAAAATAATAGATGTTAATTGTATGGGGTCCGAAACGACGTCGATCACCACTGTTATTGAAGTGTTCGCCGCAAGCACTGATGTAACATCTCACAGATAGCATTGCATCAATTGCGGATAACGTGAACCTTTCCGGACAAGAATCAAACGGACGACGGAGTGCAGAATTGAATTTAAAGCATTAGGACGCATTAGCCAATATGGGTCAGGTAGACAGGTTTGTTCGATTAGCCTTTGGCGCCGTACTTTTCTACTTTGGCCTGATAACTCAGACACTGACTGATTCAACACTAATTAATATGGCGTCTGGTATTTTCGGATTAACCAATATTGCTGCTGCAACAATTAAAGTCTGTCCTGCTTATCTGTTCTCTGGTTTTAGTAGTAATGCTAAACATATAACACCCAAGATAACGGATTGCACAGCATCAAAAACATCAAGTCATCAGATTGATCAGATAAACATTGGCGAGTGGTCATTCGATCGAACACTGCTTCTCTCGATAACGCTACCGGTAGCAGTTGTACTGGCGATTTTCACCTACCTAACTTTTGAACAGTCGGAAGAAAACAAGCTATTGAGTGAGACACAGACTGCCAGCGCAGTTGCTGAAATGGCTTTGAGCATTGAATCAAGTGGAGATAAATCAGAGCTTAGTCGCGTGTCCGATGGTGTAGCTGCCATCATTTTTCATGACGCTAACGGTGAGCAGATTCCGGCGTACATCGAAAGAGTGCCCGCCGATGAAACACTGACTCATGCCATGCTGAAGCGTCTCGTAACGGCTCCCCTGCAGCACCAAAAAACAACGAATATTGGTGACAACAAATATATAATCATCACCGACTCTATACCAGAGAAAGGAATGTACGTTAGTGTCTTTTATGACACATCCAATGCAGACTTCAAAAATCTATTCCCCTTGCTAACGAGATTGGGATTTACCGCTTTGCTGGCCGTCTGGTTAAGTGGGTGGGCGGCCTATTATATCATTAGGCGGCATACGTCTTATGTCGCGAAAAACTCCGCGCTCATTAAACATCGAAGCACGCATGATCTGTTAACGGGTTTACTAAATCGATTCGGTTTGGAGGAAATACTGGCTCAGCGGATAAGCGCTACAGATCATCGCCTGGGTGAACCAGTATCTAAACCATTCGCGTTACTGATAATCGATATATCTGATTTTCATTATTTCAATGACACACTGGGTCATAAGCTAGGCGATGAGTTATTAAAAGATCTGGCAGAGAATATAACGGAGGCGGCTGGCTCGGAAGAGTCTGTGGTTCGACTCAATGGTGATGTTTTTTGCGTAGTCACACCATCTGGATACAATTTCAACAAGGCCTATTCGCGGGCCGAACAGTTACATTCTTCCATTTGTAAATCGACGCTCTTTCATAACATTAGAATAGACGTCCAGTGCCGCATTGGTATGGCCTGTTATCCGGAACATACTCTGGAAGGTCTAGATCTGCTCAGGCTGGGATTCATAGCATTAGAGCACGCAAAATCACAGAAGAAAAATATTGCCGTTTACGATGAATTGAATAACCCGCACAGTGTTAAACGACTTACCATAATAACGAGCTTGGCTTCGGCTATATCAAGCAATCAGTTGTATTTGGCGTATCAACCTAAAATTAATATTGAGTCGGGCCAACTCAGCGGTGTCGAAGCTCTAATACGATGGGAACACCCCGTTTATGAGAACGTATCACCGTTTGAATTTATTGGTTGGGCGGAAAAATCGGGGCTTATTAACCCACTAACCGAGTTTGTATTGGCGGAAGCCGAGCGCCAAAGCCAACGTTGGCATGAGCAAGGTTACGATATACCCATTGCAATCAATTTATCTCCGGTAAATCTACATGACGACGGCGTGATTAAAGCAATTAGATCGTCCGTGAGTAATGGTAGTTTCTGCAATGGAATGCTTGAATTGGAAGTTACAGAGAATGCAGTAGTTCAGGAGTTAGATACTGCACTGCTCAAAATGCGAGAATTGCATAGCTTAGGCGTGCCAATCTCGATTGATGATTTCGGCAGTGGTCTGGCTTCTTTTAGTTATCTTCGAAATTTCCCGGTCTCTAATCTGAAAATAGATCAATCGTTCGTTAACATTGATGCGCCCGATCAGCATGATCAAATTCTACTTCGATCGATGATTGAATTGGGTCATAACTTAAATTGCTCCGTAACGGCTGAAGGGGTTGAAACCGAAACAACATTGACTTTGCTGCGTGAACTCGGCTGTGATTATGCTCAAGGGTATTACATCTGTCGCCCAACAAGTGCCTCCGGGATCACTGACTGGCTATCCGAAAATAATATTGGTTTAAAAAGCAACAAGACTAATAGCTTTCCAGATAAGGCTGCTTAGCAATGGATTCATTACTTCCAGTCTCCTGCTTTTCAATACAGTTGGCTTATCGCCCTGTTGATAAAATCCATGCGAGATGGCATCCATGAACACTGTGGATGCAAAAGAGAACCAAACTAACCGCAGCGATTTTAAGCTCATCCGGCACTTTGCATTGACCGCAGTTATAAGTATCGCTTGCGTATCCGCATTACTCGGTAATATGCACCAACAGTCTGCGAACAAGCAGCTACTTGAATACTCAAAAAAACATCATCAGGAAATATCACGGCTTTATACAAATTTAGTATGGACTAACTATGGTGAATACTTATTGAAGCTGGATACAGTAACCATAGAATTAATGTCAGACTCTCTGCGCTATCAAAAAATGCACGATGAAGTCATACAGGAAATATCAGAAAGTCAGGTTCTAAAGCTCAAAATATTCAATAAACAAGGATTAACGGTGTACAGTTCAGATCGGTCACAGACCGGTCAATTGAAAACAGGCTACCCCGGTTTCGAAGCCGCTATGGCCGGCGAAGTGACGAGTGAGTTTACGTTCAGGGAAAGTTTCAACAAAGGCCTGAATGATGGATTACTATTCGATCGGTACGTGTACTCAAGTTACGTCCCAGTATACGAAGAAATAGGTAGCGATAAAATCGTCGCTGTAATCGAATTATACAGTGACGTTACGCAACTGGTTAACGAAGTAAGTGAGAGCAGAAACAAGTTTTTGTCAATAACCATTGTTGTTATGCTGCTATTGTTCTCTGTACTACTGGTGAATGTTGTTCGAGCACAAAAGATCATTAGAGAACATCAAAAAATTCAAGAAAATATGAAAGAACAGGCGTATTGGCAAGCAAATCATGATGTGTTGACATCTCTACCTAACCGAAAACATTTCAATAAGCTACTGGCAGACAGAATGACTAGCCAAGAAGGTTCAGATCGAATCCAAGCGCTATTTTTTATCGATCTGGATTTTTTCAAACCCATTAATGATCGATTCGGTCACCAAGCTGGTGACATGGTATTAAAAGAAGTAGCTCAGCGGATCAGTGACGTACTTCCTACAGGTGCCGTTGTTGCCAGAATTGGTGGAGATGAGTTCACTGCATTTTTTGAAATAACAAAGACCACGCGCGATGTGAAAAAGCACTCTGATGCCCTCATCGAGTCGCTGCTGATGCCCTTTAAATTCAATGATATCGAATGCAGTTTAAGTGCTAGTATTGGTATCACATACTGCGAGAATCTGAGTAACGGCACAGATGCGTTACTAGCCGAAGCAGACCGGGCAATGTATGAATCAAAAAGAAAGGGGCGTGGCAGAGCAAATACTTTCTCTAACATACCTCAGAAACGCGTTGCTTGATACCATGCACGAGTTAGTACCGAAGGGCATCAAGCCCCTTTTTAATCCAACGTGCAAATACATAACCATACAGTCGAAAACATGTTTATTGCATTGCCATAAAAGAGGTTTACAGTTATGGATTTGAACAGCATTAAATCCGAACTGGGCGATCTCACACCGAACAGAGATTGACTGGACGGCCTTGGCATTAAAAATCCGTAAACGGTATTTTTACCTCCCACATTGTTACGTCCGTGCCAGAATAGTGCAGCACAGCAACTGTATACTCTACAAAACATCGAAAAGGCAGCTGTGACCCTCTGAATAGCGATATACCTTACGATGCGCCCTAGGGATATCTCATGCACGACACACCCCGTAAATCACTCAACATGACATGCTCCGTGCTGCTCGGACTCTTTTTTTTATCCAGTTGTTCTGGAGCTGGAACCGAGTCTTCGATGCCTTCGAGCACAGCAGCAAGTGTTGAGTCCGACAAAGACGTTACCAGCAACACTGCCCTGCCAATATCAAACGTCGATCAAAATGCACATCAGACTGACTCATCCAGTGCGGCACCTGATAACTTGGCCAGTGGCGAAAGTACCGATGTGGCAAATGACGATATAGACAGTCCAGTAAACGATGACACGACTGGAACCTCCAATCTGAACAGTGACGCGTCTTCTACGGGAGCTCCGGAAACAGACAGTGCCACGCGTACGGACACAGACATAGATACAGATACAGATACAGATACAGATACAGATACAGATACAGATACAGATACAGATACAGATACAGATACAGATACAGACACAGATACAGACACAGACACAGACACAGATAACAGTATTAGCGCTTCACCGGGCACAAACGACTCAACCGGCATTGATGAACCTGCCTTCGTCAACATGCCAGATGCGATGCCGGACACGGTAAGAGTCACGTTCGATATTTCAGTTCCTGCTTATGTATCTGACGCCCTGCAAGTTCGTCTGGTTTGGGGGAATCTCGACACCCACGCCATATGGGTTGCCGACGAGTCATGGACGATCACAGAAAATTTGCAAAGTAACTCAGAGAACCTTCTGATTGTTACCTTCAGTGACGATAGCGGAAAAACTATCCTGGGCAGTTATGAAGCTGATTTCAGAGTCGAAACAAACTCGCCAATAACGCTCAGCATCACTGAGACTGATTTCGATACGAGTTGGGATAGCGATGATGATGGCATGAGCAATCTGGTTGAACTTCAAGTGGGCCGCAACCCGTTACTAGATGACGCTATCGATAATGAACGGCTTCGAACGATGTTTCCGAGTCGCGACACGATGTTCGGTGAAGCTATTGAGAACATTCCGAACCCAGATCATTTCGTCACCGATGGTCTGGTCTCTTGGCGCTACGATGTCATTAACGAACAGCTAGTGAACAACAATCGAACTACGCCGCTGTCACACACATCAGTGTGGGAGAGGTACAAGGCGCTAACATTACCGGAACACCGCACATCAATAAGCAGCATTAAGTTTCTAGCTTATACCGACCACAGGGATGGAAACTACGTCATTTTGTACAATCCAACCACTGTACCTGGCGGTACAACCATTGAGCCGCAATTCTCTGAGCCATTGTCAGCTCAGCTATTCACTAATGAAATAAATAATGTTGCCTACCCAAGATCACAATCGTTGAGCTTAATGCAGATGCACGCCAGTGTGTTAAGGGGAACTCAATTGATTAAGTGGCAACATGAATATGATGTTCCTACCTATTCACTGCAACCCGGGAATAGAGTACTTTGGGAATCCTGGCTACGCGACTACTACTGGACCTTCTGGGAAACTGACGTATACGACGCATGGACTGCCCTCAGAGAAAATCCGACTGCATTGCGAGCTATGTTCCCAGGGCAATTCATCAATGATTTTGCAGCTTCTGGCCCAGGTTCGGATTTCACTGCATCGTTTTACAGGTTCATACAACTGGATTCAATGCCCGTCATGGACAGCTTTGACGGGTATGAAAAGGTTATCTGGTTTTGGAATCAACCTGAGTTTGTCAATATTCGTCGCTATGCCAGGGCGGCGTTCTAGGCTGTTACTCAATAAAATAAGGAAAAGTATTCTAAATTGCCGTTACACATCATTGGATAAACGGCAAATTACTCTACTAAGAAATGGCCAGCATCTTTTTCAATGCGTTTTTCACTCGGTCGTACCGACTGCGGTCACTTACGGATGCGAACTTGCATCAAGCGGATCATAAACCGTTGTCCGTGCAGTAGCCGCATAGCAACGAACAAGCATCCGGCCATCGGCTCCGTGCTGATTGATCGGGCCAGCGCCATCGTGCGCCACCTCGTACACTGCACCCCAACCTGAATCGCCCGCAGCGCTAACGTTTCCAGGAACACGACCAACCCCTGCAATAGTGTTGTCACCGTAACTAGAACCACCGCCGCCACCGTCGCCATAATCTTTTGCAGCCTCGCCGCCCGAATAACCGCCACCACCTGCACCAGCATGCGCTTCATACTCATCGCCGGCCTGGTTTTCACCATTGGGATTTGCTCCGGATGCGCCACCACCTGCACCACCATCGGGTCCGCCACCGGCAACTCCTGCAATGCCTCCACCTGCTCCACCATATCCACCACTCGAGTTACCTGAACCGCCGCCACCACCGGCAACCAACAAACGAACATCGGCAAGACGAATCTCTGAGCTGCCGCCTCCTGCACCACCAAAGTGTCTAACGTAACCGCCAAAAGCTCCACCGAAGGTAGGTTCATCACGATTATTAGCTGACAGACCGCCAGAGGCGACAATGACATCAAATTGATCCGCCGCCTCAACATCAAGTTGGATAGTGGCAAAGCCGCCGCCGCCGCCACTGGCGCGGTTGCTACTGGAACTACTCCAGTTATTACCACCGCCACCGCCCCATGCTTCAGCAACCATGGCATTACATGTCTCTGGCACGGTATAGACGAACGTGCCCGACACTGCCCGGTCCCATTCAACGCCGACCAGCTCTGCCGCATTGATGATCGCTTTGTCTGTTACTTCCAAGCCATCATTAAAACCATCACCGTCAGTATCTTCGAGCAGCGGGTTGGTGTTGTGAGTACTGACTTCCTCGAAGTCCGTCAATCCATCCTGGTCGGTATCAGGCGACAAGGGGTCAGTGAAGTACACTTCCAGTTCATCCTTGTCATTAACCAGATCACTATCACTGTCAGCGGAGTAGGCTAAGGTGTTATGTACTTTTGCTTCATCAAAATCATCGAGCCCGTCACTATCTCCATCGCTTGATGCAGGATTGCTCAGAAACTCAATCGCCTCTTCGTAGTCATTCAGCCCATCGCCGTCGGTATCGACAAGTACGGGATCGGAGCCATAGTCATTGACTTCCTCGCCATCCAACAACCCATCATCATCGGTATCACTGTCTCTGGGGTCCGAGCCTGCATTCAATACCTCGTCGCCGTCACTCAAACCATCGTTATCGGTGTCAGCGACTAATGCATCAGTGTTATGCACATCGCTTTCCAGATAGTCGTCTAGTCCGTCGGAATCAGAATCAGCAACACTCAGAGACGTTGCGGTGCGAAGTAATTCGTCTTTATCACTGAGCCCGTCGTTGTCGCTGTCCGTATTGTTTGTGGAAGAACCCAAATCCTCCACTTCAAAGCTATCAAGTAATTGATCTCCATCTGCATCAATAAGAATCCTGGACGCTCCGCTGCAGGCAAGCACGAGACGCCCGTGACCACCATCGACACTGGAAAACATCAGCGCCGACGCGTATCGATATTCAATACCACCGCGAGCAGTTCGACCGGCCTCGACTAAACGCGCAGGATTGAGTCCGTCCCCGGCTTCAACGACATCGCCAAAGCTAGAACCACCACCACCACCACCATTCGGCGCATCGCCAATAAGGCCAGCAGAATAGCCGCCGCCACCTGCTCCCACGTACGAACTTGGCGCATCATTTGTACATTCGACAGCATGGGGACTATCGCCGCTAGCATCACCACCAGCGCCGCCTGTCGCAACTGGACTGCCTGCCATGCCTTGCATACCCCCACCAGCACCACCGTGTGAATCATCTGCGTAACCGGCACCGCCACCACCGCCCGCAATTAATAGTGCAACGGTTCCACGCAACAATCCGGAGCCATCTCCGCCACCCCCACCACTGGCTCCACCACATCCATCAGCACCATTCGCCAATTCCGTTGGCACAGTACTACTGCCAGCGTTTCTACCACCGTGTCCAACAACAGCAGTAAGTGATTCGCCCGGCACCACCGATAAAGTGGATTGGGCAAAGCCGCCGCCACCGCCATGACTTTCTTTACTGGACGCCCAGGCAGACCCACCACCTGCGCCCCATGCCTTGGCTTCAAGCGTGTAACAACCTTGCGGCACAATCAAACTTGAACTGCCAGGCGATTCGAGCACTGAAAAAATGTAGGGTTCAGTTGTAAGATCAGAAAATGGCAAAGGGTTCGAGCCACTGTTTATTTCAGCACCATCTACTATGCCGTCAGCATCGGAGTCATCAAGCAGTGGGTTTGTACCGAATTCAGTCAACTCAACATTGTCGTCCAAACCATCTGCATCCGTATCAGAAAGTGCCGGGTCTGTTCCGTGAGCATCTATTTCTGCACCATCTGATAATCCGTCATTATCAGAATCTACTTTGCGAGGATTTGTACCGTGTGTGCGCACTTCAGCAAAATCGGT
>Ga0114957_1003839_pt1 | contig 13306 bp, 12 predicted proteins | sample BantaG_FD_87175 | JGI IMG/M metagenome (GOLD analysis project Ga0114957, IMG submission 87175) | Marine algal microbial communities from Bantry Bay, Ireland - BantryBay_4 metaG | ecosystem: Host-associated > Algae > Red algae > Unclassified | place: Bantry Bay, Ireland | collected 2014-11-21 | reverse complement strand
GCGCGCGCCCGCCCCTGACGGCCGCGTCGGGGGGGGGGACGGGGCCGCGGGGGGGGGGGCGGGGGGGGGGGGCGCGGGGGGGGGGGGTCGGGGGGGGCCAAGGGGGGGGGGGGGCGCCACGCGCCGCGCCGCCGATGCGTGGCTCCCCACGGCCGCCGCGGCGGTGGCGGGCGCCGGTGGCGCGATCGGGTCGGCGGGGGCCACCCCGCCGCTGGGGTTGGTTGGATCCCGTTTGTTTTCAGCGTAGCTCCGAACGCCGGGGTCGACCGTTCCGCTCTGTGATGGGCTGCACCATCACGGCTCATGACGCAGACAAGGCACTAGCCATTCTTCCATTTGGAACACCCTATTTGTGGAAACGACGTGTTTGTTCGCCTCCAACACACAGAGGATGCGCTACTGGAGCACCAAAAACTGTGCAGACAGACTCTGCGAACGAGTAGGTCAAATGCACCAAAAAAAAAGACGATGACTCCACGCACGTCTCTGCAAAAAGAACCCACACCTGCAGTACCGTTACCAGACGAACCGCGGCGCGTCCTCCACTCCCCTCCAAGCGCCGCTCCCACCACACTACAGGTACACGCCCGGACTGTGCCCATTGACCCCCATCGGCCCCGACCGGCGCGCCTCCACAAAGCCCTCCACGCCGTCGAGCACCTCCTTGATGGACCGCCCCCGGTACTTGATAAAGAGCTGCTGCATTGTCGCCACGGTGCGGTCTTCCGTGTTCATGGACACTGAAAACACCTTGTCCGCAAACGCCTTTGCGGACGCCGCCGTCGCCTCGGGGTAAAAGCCCGTGAAGAGGGTGGCCATATCCGCGCGCGTCGGCAGCGCAAACTCAACGGTGTGATCGACGCGCCCAGAGCGGATGAGCGCCGCGTCGAGCAGCTGCGGGTGATTGGAAGAGAGCACCGTAATGCGCCCGCGGGTGCCCGACAGCAGCCCGTCGAGGGCGTTGAGGAGGCCGGCGAGGGAGATGTGGACTTCAGAGCGGGATTCCCGCGCCCCGACGCCCCCCGCGGCCGACGTGAAGAGGCAGTCAATGTCTATTGAATCGTTCGCGCAGCAGGGAGGCGCGCATGGAGGACGGCGACATCACCGGGAGGAGCAGGAGCAGCTAAAAAAAAAAAAAAAAATGGGGCAACAAAGGTCAGCATGCCGTCCAGTCGCATCCACACTCGAGCGGGTCCGCCTGCCATGCGGCAAAAGGATTCCCAGAGTGGCGCCATGGCCTCCTCCAGCGCCCAAGCGCGCGCACCTGCGTCGCCTGCCACGCGAACGGCCGCGCCACGCACCTTCGAGCACGAGAATCGACTGGGACGGGCAGTCGCGGAACGCGTCGGCCAGGATTTGGTCGTTGAGCTTGTTGTGCGCGCACTGAAAAAACGCAACGGAGCGCTTGAGGACGCCCGCCAAAGCGCGGATGAAGCTACTCTTTCCCGTCCCCGGCGGGCCGTAAAAGAGGTAGCACCGACGGTACGGGAGCCCGTGGAGCGTGTACCAGCGGAGCGCGGCTTTGGTGTCAAACGCGCGCGCGTCGTCGAGCAGCGCGTCGCGGATGGTCGGGTCGAGGACGATCGTGTCGACGGGGCGCGTCAGGTGTCTGCCTGACAGGCGCCAGCGTCTGCGGGGAGGAAAAAAAAAAAATCGAGTCACAGTGGCGGGACACACGGCCGAGACACCAGTGGCAAGACACACGACGGGCCGGTTAGAAGCGGGGCCCCCCACAGAGCCGCCCGCGACCGCGCGCAGGCAGCGTCGCCCCGGTGCCACCCCCTCCGCCGCTCAACGCCCGTCCTTTGACCGACGGCGATCCAGAATGCACCCTCGAGGCGCCCAACGCACCCCACATACCCGTGCGAGTCGCCGTGCAACTCAAAGCGGAATAGATGGAACCAGTCCACCTTGCGCTGCTTATTCTCGTTAGCGCGCTTCCACTTGAGCACCGCCATGATTAGCGCCGTAAATCGCTCCCGCGCATACTCGTGCGGCTGCTTGGTCGCCCCCACGGCTGTGCTGCTGTCGTCACCGTCAGCCGCGGGCGCGGCGGTGGCGCTCTCGCTCGCGCCGTCCCCCTCGGCGTCGGCCGCGGCGTTGCCGTTGGGCGTCTCGGCACTGGCGGGTGCCACGCTGTTGCCAGCCGCGGTAGTATCGGTCGACGCCGCCTCCGCGTCGGGCGCAGCCTCTGCGTCTGTCGCCGGCGCGTCGGTGGCGGCCGACGTGTCGGCCGACGCGTCGGTGGCGGCCGCCGCGCCCGTGGCCGCCGACCCCCCAGGCCCCGCCTCAAGGGGTGTGTACAAGCACGCGAGCCGCGGCGGTTGGCCCCGTGACGGAAAATACTTGCCGACGGCCGATGCGACGGCCACCCAACTTCCATCCGGCGTCGGCAGGCGCGTGACGCCCGGTCCCATGGAGTAGATTGGTTCAAACGGGGGCGGCACCCGGTTGGGCACCTCGTCCCCGTCATCCTTTTTGGCGGCACCCGACGGCGTTTCGGCATCATCCTTTTCCGCCCCCGGGTCATTGTTCTCGTTGCGGCGCCACGTGCCCGACGGGAGCATGAGCGACGGCGACGCGGCGGGCGCATTGTCCGCCACGTACTCGATGACAGCGTCAAAGAGCATATCACCGGACTCGATTTCCAGCGAGGCGCAGTTGCGCACGTCGAGCCCGTTTTGGGCGAGTAACTCGGGGTCCATCGGCTGAAAGGCCATGGCGCGCATGACGCGCGGCTTGGCGGGGGTGGCCTCGGCGCCGGGCGTGGCAGCCGCCGCCTCCGAGCCCGACTCTTCCGAGTGGTCCAGGCTGTCGTCGGACGATGCGGATAGGAAGTGGTGCGTCGGCATGGTGGGCGCGACGGGGGGGCGCCGCGGGTGCAGAGGTGGAGGAGGGGAGGGAAGCGCCGGGGCCGCTGTGCTGGAAAACGGACTCGGCGCACACCTTGATGGAGAGCGGGGGGCGGGCGGCGGGTCGGTCGGCGCTGGGCGGGGCGCGGCGTGGGACGGCTCGTCGAATGTCGAGCACCCTCTGCTCCGTGGCGGCACCTTTTACAGGGCCCCCCGAGCCGCACCCGTGCGTGCGCGCGCATCGCTGCGTGCAGGGACGCGTCTGACCAGCGTCTCGCAACGGACAGCTGCCGCCACACACGCTGGACGCCCCCGCCGCGGCGGCGTGCGCACCTACCGCACCGCCCCATTGACTCGCGGGTGTGTCCCCACCCGGCCATTGCCCCTGCTTCCACCCCCCCTGCAGGGCCAGCGGCAAGATGGCGGCGGGCGGCGGCGGGGCCAGCGCGGCCTCGTCAGCCCCGGTCACACGCAGTACGGCGAGCGCCGCCCCCCCCGCGCCCGCTGCGTGCGCGCCGTCAGAGCGTCACCGACAGCGTGCGGCAGGGCGGTCGCATCCGCACCCGACAACGAGGGAGATGTTGGGTCGGCAGAGCCGCGGCACGCCCGTGGCTGCGTGTGGGCAACACCACTGCCGCGTGGGGGGGGGGGGGCGGGCTGCGCGGGAGCTTCGGGGCGGACACGTCAAGGCTCCCGCTTTGGCGCGCGGAGCTCGCTGCCCCCCACACCCGCCAAGGCGCGGGTGGAAGGCCGTGCAGCAGCCGCCGTCTGGGGCGTGACCGCGGGCCACCGCCGTCCCACCGGCGCGGACCGTCGGCGCATTGGTGGGGCCGGCGTGACGCATCATCGTTGCCCAGCGCCCGGCGCGCCCCGACAAAGCATGGCGAGCTACAAGTGGGGGGATCCCACGTGACAGGTGACGAGCGTGGTGGTATGGCGCGAGGCGCCACGTCGCTGGGCTTGATTGAGCGCACCGAGCCGAGGGACAGAGGGGGGCAGAGATCGTCACGGCTCCCCGCACACCCCATCCAAACGCGTTTTGGATGGGGTTGGATGGGCTTTTGGACGGGGACGGATGGGCGCCCAAAACCCATCCAAGCCCATCCAAATCCGTTTTGGATGGGGTCTGGATGGGGACATCGGAATGTTTTTGGATGGGTGTTTCCAGCAGATGGCGTAGTCCCGAGTTCCGCCCTTGAGAGTCCTGACTGGCGGGGCCCGCCTGAGGGACAGCGTGTCACTCTCGGCAGGAGCGGCTGTTCTAGATCCCCGACGCTCGATGTTTAAGAAGCTCTTTTCCATTGGACACAGACGTGTCGCCATTCAACCAATGCCACACCAGCATGGAGGACAAGAAGGTGCTGACAGATAGAGAAAAACACGCAGCGACGAGCACCTGTTCTTTTGTCCACGCTACTGCTCGGCCCCTGATCAGACGCTTCGAGCCGCCCCACAAGGACTTTCACGCACGTTTTCTTCTCTGTCGATCTCATGTACGCAATAGCATCACACAAGCTGCACGAGCGGCACGAGTGTGCACAAAACAAAACCCCTCCAAAAGAGCAAGGCAGCCCTAGCGGCTGCTATCAACGGATAGGCGCCATGTAGCACCGTCAGTGTACCCCGCCTGCTTCCCCCTACTAGCCGCTCTCGGCCCCAGAACCGTCCTCACAGTCGCGGTCACCATCGGAGCCGCTCGCGCTCGCACTCGAGTCATCAGAGTCGCTTGACGACGAGCGGCCGCCCTCCTCGCTGTCCTCTCCGTCGCTGCTTTCGCTGTCACCCCCCTGCCCATCGCTCGTCCCCTCGCCAATGGGCGCGCCGCTGCCCCCCACCTTGGCGCTCCGTGCGTCCTCGTCTTCCTCATCCACGCCAATCAGCGCCGCCCCCGCGCTGTAGTCGGCATTGTTGTCGATGTCGATGACGACACGGCTTGTGCGCGGCGCGACCGAGATGCCGTCGATCGCGCTGCCGTCGTCGTCGGCGGCGACAACACCTTTGGCGCCGTCATGCGTCGCCAAGTCCGTGACGTCGTTGGCGTGCGGGCGATGGTCGGCGCCTGGGATGAGGCTGGGCGCTCCATCGCGATGGGCCGGGGCGGGGGGGTTGGTTGACGCGGAGGTGGTGGTCTTGGTAGACTTGCGAGGGAGGGCCGTGGTCGAAGCCGAATTGGGCATCTTACGGACCGACGCGGGCAACGATGCGGCGGCAGGCGCCGTAAAGACGCACCGGCCAGCAGTGGTGCGTGTGACAATGTCCGGGTCGATCTCGTCGGTGATGAGGTAGCCGGCGTGCACCTTGTTGTCCTTGTGGTTCTTGGATAGGTGCTTGATGGACGCGGCGAACTCTTCGACCCAGTGCATGTACGCGCCGGTGTCGTTGCCGCCGCGGCGCCGAGAGCGCCGGCCGAGCGCAATCTCAAACTCATTGCGCGCAAAACTGGCGATCAACGCGTGGTGACCGACGACCATTTCAACGTGGCAGCGACTGCCGGCGGTCTTGCGCTTGACAATGCGGTCCCCGCCGCCGACCTTCAAGAACAAACTCTTGGCGGCTGCCACCACTGCTTTCTCGCCCTTCTCGGAGGTCAGGAAGCAATCGTTGGCCGACCACTTTTTCGCCTTGGACATGGGCATCGGGTTGTACTGGAAGCCGAGCACGTTGAAAAACGGCTTGACGATGAACTCACGGACCTGCGCCACGCAGTGGGGGACGGTGGAGTTGATGACCGACATGGGCCGCTTCTTGATGGGGTCGGCGCCCACGGTAGATGAAGAAAAGTAGATGCGGTTCATGAGGTAGTTGTTGGCGGCCTCGGCGTCCACGTCAAACTTGATCATGACCTGCTCGTGGATGGCGGCTGTCGTCATTTCCGCGTCCATCAGGACGTCACGAGAGTTGTGGGTCGTGGCGATCATGCGCTTCACCGCCGCGCGGATGGGGCGCCGCAACGACGCGGCCTCCATGTCGTTCTTGGGTGCCAGGTCCATGGCCACGGCGTTGGCATCGCCCACAACCACGACGGGCTTGTCGTCATGGCCACTGCTGCCGTCGCGCTCGCCGCCACGACGCCCGTCCCCGTCCTTGGCGCTGCCGTCCTTAGTGCTGCTGCCGTGCCGCCCCTCCTTGCGAGACCCCGAGCTACCGCCTCCCTTCTGCACCACCAAGCGCAAGGACGCGACCGCCATGGCCGTGCGCTCATTGCACTGCCCCTGGCCGTCGACGCGGGCTTCCAGGCGGTTGGTGTTGTCGCGCAGGTGCTCGACTTGAGCCGTGGACTTTCGAAGCGCCGCCCACAGCTCCTTGTTGCTCTTGCGCACGGCTTTTGCAACCTGGCCACTGACGAGCTTCCACGCCGCCACCTCCTCCGGCTTCTCGGTGGACGAATCGTTGCCGGACGACCCGTCGCTGTGGCGGCCTCCAGCCTCCTTTGCAGCCGCCGTCTTCTGCTTCTTTGCGCGTGGCGCCGTGACCGCGGATGCAGCCGCCTTGACAGGGCTACGCTTGGTTCCGCCGCGGGCGCGGCCACCCGTGGTGCGCTGACGCGGGGCGGGTGGCGCAGGGAACGGGGCGGCGAGGGAGGTGTGCTGCGACGTTGGCATCCCCTCAATCACGGCCGCTGCCGCCGCCGTTGCCGCCGTCTGCGCCTCCATATCGAATGAGGGCTGGAAAGGCACCGCCAGATACGACGCGACGCCAGAGTGGCGGCCTGGCGCGCAAAAGGCAGCTTCCTGCTGCGTTGGCGTCCAAGGCGCCCCCACCGGCGGCAGCGGCGATGCCACCCACGGAGCGACGCGTCCGGCTCCGGACGCCGCGCCGACAGCGTGCGCCGGCTCCGACACCGACGGGAGGGGCCACGAATGATCGCCGGCGGCCGTCCTGCCGTGGGTGGCAATGGCTTGGGACCCGGGCAACGCGCTGTGGAGCTGCGGCGGCTCCGACGCGGTGGCGGCGGTGACGGCGGCGCTGGCAGCGACGGGGGCGGCGGCGGACGCGGCGGCGCCGGCAGAGAAGGGGGCGGCGGCGGACGCGGCCGCGCCGGCAGCGACGGGGGCGGCGGCGGTCGCGGCGGCGCCGCCGTTGGCACCTCGGCTGTACGAATGCCGGCCGTAACGCTTGTTCATGCGCCTCACGTGCTCCTCAATCGCCGCTGTGGACTCTGGCGTCCCGGGCAGCGTAGACATCCGCGGGGGCATCGGTTTGGGAAACCGGTCCATGGTGAAAAAGGTGTCGTAGGTTGGGGGTGTGGGCAGTGGGTGGTTGTGGGTCACAAAGACAAAGCACACACGAAGGAGGTGGGGGTGGGAGCATGGAGAAAGACGGGCCGACGCGGTGCGCTCGAGTCAGCAGTGGGTACGGGGCTGGGTGTGCACAAGCCAACACGCTGGTCACGCTCACACTCTCGCGCTTATGTACCATTACGCGGCCTCAAAAGAGCCAGCTAGGTGCGTGCAGCTGACCCACGCGCGCTCCGCCGACACACGCGCACTGGTCCCGCGCGGCCGTCGATGGAGGTGTGGCCCGGGCCGGCCGCCGTCACCGTCTCTCGCGGCGCCGCCGCGAGCGGCCGAGAGAGTGTCTGAAAGTGAGGGAAACAGTTCCCATCCGCGCAAAAGCAGTCGAGAGCCAAAGCAAACGGCACAGAAGGGCGCGTGGGGAGGGGGCGCATACGTGCATCGTCCGTGAGTACCGGGAGAAAGCGCGCGCAGCTGTGCAGCGCGGCAAAATAGGAAACACAAACCGCACATGCAGGGGCACACAGACGGGGGGACTGGCGCGTCTTGGGAGGGGTCGAAATGGGGCAGATCCAGGTGGGGAGGCCTCAGGCGTACCTCTACGAAGGGGTGTGGGTGTGGAGCGCTCGGATAAAGAACGGCCGGAAAACACAGAGGCAGCGCTCCCTAAACGAGAGGCCAAAGGGCCGCATGGTCTGTGTGATGCGGAGGGGGCGTCGACGGCGTGCGCACCGAAGCACGACCGGAAAAAGATGGCAAGCAAAAAGAGGATACAAGAACGTGGCAGATACCTTCCGGCCCCGCCCTGTGGGAGCGGGCAACACTTGTCAGGCACGTACTAGTTTAGCGGATACTCCGCGACGCCGCTTCTGCCGGTGCCAGGAGCGGGTTAGGCCGCTTTGCGATCCGCTTGGGGGGAACTCGGCATCGTCAGTTTGGAGAGCATCGCTGGATGCAGCGTCGGGAGAGTGGAGGTGAGGGGGGGTGCTGTGGGGCCCAAGCCGCAGCGTCGCCGCACTTTGGCACCAACAAAGGCGCCACTCGACGGCCGTGCAGCGATCGATCGACGAGGAGCGAAGTCGCACTTGAAAAAAAAGTGGTACTTGAAGAGTCATGAGACGAGAAAATTATTGGCCACGATCAAGTGCGCACGAGAGTGTACCAGTGCGGCCACCCAGGCGATAGCACTCTTGCTCCGAAAATTTTATGTATTTGATTTGGGTTGTCCGACGAAAGACTTGTGGCGCTCGATCCGATGTAGTGGGCTTTGCTCCTGTCGGACCGCGCTCGCCAGTCGAATCGCGCGCACTTCTCGCCGATCCTTCCCATCCAGACCCTCGTGGATGGGACCTGTGGTCGTCGGCCACCTCTTGTGCTTTGGCTGCTAGTCTCCGTGTCGCGTCTTGGCGTGACAGAGACTGTCACGGACCGCTGCCGCCCCTCCGTTCGTTGACCACCCCTGGTTCCCGCAATGGCCGTGTCAGCTATTCGCTGGTGTGCGGATGGCTCCAAACTAGTTGTTGGGCCTCCGGTTGCTCTGGGGCATGTCCTGCCTCCGCCCGGACCAACCCAGGTGCCTACCCGGACCCACTGTTCATGCAGTGCGCAGCCCATGCGCTGGCCGCGGTGTGGGCATGCTCCAACGTCGGGTCCTATCAGTTGTGTTTTGCTGAATGTGGCGTGTCTTGAGTGACGTCGTTTGGGGCGCGTATCCGGCTGCGAGTGGTCTTGTTGGGCGTGTAGCGTCGGACCGCTGATGGGTTAACATGGGCTATGGTAGCGGCTTGGCACAAACTACGGTAGTTCGATGTATGAGCTTGGGACGCTGACCGGGAACGTCGCGCTGTCCTTTCTCCGCCCAGCGCTCGTGCCAGTCAGGGCTGTGTGCTGGACAATTCTGCAACGACCCCTGCGCCGCGCACGGCAGCACTTGCGCCTCGGCGGCGTGCACCGCCGTCTGTTCCCCGTGTACCGCACTATCGACGCCCACACGAGCCGCAGACCGTTTCTCATGAACCGTACGCTTCCATGGGCTTGACGTTGTACGTGTGCACTTGGTGGTGGCGGGGTATCATCAAGCCAGGCGCGTGCGCGGTGACTAGGCTCGCAGAGGTGCGCGTCAGCAGCGATTGCGCTGTGTTGTACTCAAAAGTTCATGTGCTAACTCTCGCGGCTGTCGTATGTACGAAACGTTCTCTGCTGCGTGCGTCTACCAACTCATTCTCGTGCTCCTCTCCTTTTCTTTTTGCAAAACTCAGTCGTGCATCATGTCGGACACTCCACCGACGCAGCCATTTCTCGTCTGTGACTGTGGCTACATAACGGAATTTCTCGCTACTCTGAGACGGCACCAGTACACGTTCCACGATGGTTTGGTTGGTCACCACACGCAGCTGCCTCGGCGGCCACCCCGCAATGAGTCGGCACGGAGCCGTCGCTGTGCGCGCGGGCAAGGGGGCGCGACCGCGCCCCGTGCTCGTGCAGCCGACGGCAACGTTGTGGATGACGAGTCCGACGAGCCGTCCACCCCACCCTCCACGGGCTCGCCGACAGCTTCGTCAGACACGGCGTCCACCTCGGACAGCGCTGTGGAGTCACAACTCCGTACTCTGTTGGAGCTGACCCGTGTTTGGGTGCCCCCCACTCACGGTGGTGGGGCCGCAGCGGATGCGATTCCCGAGTACCTGTATTCGTCGGTGGGGCTTCATGTAAGAGCCCTGTATGAGGCCCTTGGCGACGCGGTCCGCGGCGAGCCCCTCGTCCATCGCCGAAAGCGCGCCAAAGTCGGGCGCTTCAACACCATCCGGCTGAGAGCATTGCAGCGGTTTGTCCTCCAAGCTGGTGGAGCGGGTCTTTCAGAGAAAGACCAGCAGTTCTTGTACGAGTTCCTCGACGTCTGGGACGGCACAAAGGCCGGCATGGCGGAGGACGCCGGCCATCACGCGACGCTGCGGGAAACGTTCCCTTCCGTTAAGGCATTTAAAGATGCGTTGCGTGATGACCTGGACGACGCCGCCCTCGGAGCGGGTTGGAAAAAGGTCAAGCTCGTGGAAGGTGGCGTGCCGTATGAGGCCTACTTCCGTGACGTCTTGCAAGTCATCCGCAAGCTGATCAAAAGGAAGGGCGGTAGCATTCAGCTGTGGAGCGGGCCATTGGGGCCGGCACCGCTCGACGACAAGCGCGAGACGCCTATGGACGGGGAGGCGTTCAAGATATGCGAGCAGCTCGTCATGGGCAACACGGAGGAGCTCGCGTGCGTCCTCGGCCTGCACGTGTACTCTGACAGCAGCCAGCTGTCGTGGTCTGGCGGTATGTTCCAATGCGTGTGTTACGGTGTGTCATATCTGGATCGTTTTGCCCATGTCGTCTTGTTGCACGCCACTTGAGTGCCGTACGCTGTGTGCCCTCTGCTCACTGGACCCCCTCGTTCCTTTGCTCCATGGCTTTGCATCCCGTAGCGCACAAGCTGTACCCTATTCGTGTACGCTTGGTCAATGATTTGTCAAGCTGCGTCGAGTGGGCTACCGTGGCGTACGTCCCCATTGTTCGTAAGCTGCAGGAGCCGGGGGCTGATGAGAGAGCTCGAATTAGGCGGTGCGGCATCCTGCAGCGCGTCATTTATGCCGCCTTTACGCAAGTCATTGGCCGCAGCCACATTGGCTTTTGCGTCAAGGTTAATGGCCAGAGGGCTCGTGCCTTCCCTCGCGTGCTGCTGTACCTGTGCGACCAGCCGGAGGAGAGAGCAGTTCTGGGGTTGAAAGGTGGCCAGTGCGCGCATCCGTGCACCTCGTGCATGGCCAAGATCGAGGTGCTTGGCGCGCCCGAGGCGGTTGGCGCGGAGCGCCGTGACGTCATCAATACTGTCAACAACCAGGTCGAGGCGTATGAGCACACGCGGCGCCAACGCCGGAGGCAGCGACGATTAGCGCTGGGTGCGTTTGACTCAACATCTGGCGGCGTGCCGGCGCTTGCCGGCATGGCCGGCCTCGGCACCGCACCGCTCCTGCTATACAACATGATTGGGTTCGATGTCCTCCATGTACGTGAGCCTCCTTCTCTGGTGACGGGCGTGTATGATCCACCGCGGTGATGAGTGCATGCCCCTGACTTGTGTATGTCATTGGTTTCTTCTTGTGTATCCAACCCTGCTGTGTACGTCTTTCCTCATGCGTCCATCTTTGTGTCACAGGTCATGGACCTCGGCGTCACGCGGATGCTGGTGCATCGCCTCGTCCGCGTTTTTCCGTACTTGTGCAAGGGGAAGAAGCCCCCTGCCGGATCGGGAACCGCCACGTGGCGGGCTGCATTCAAGCGTTTGTTGCGCCTCGGTTGACGGAGCAAAGCTTGTAGGACACCACCAGGGTACGTGAAGCCCTATCTCTAGTCCTCTACTCTTGGCCCGCGACCGTCGTCGGTAAGAGTCGGTTGTGCATCGAAGGTATGGTGATGTGTGCAACTGTGTCTGACCACTCTACCATTGACATTCCTGCTTCTTTTCACACGTCTCTTTCTATCTGTTACGTAGGTACATCGTCCGAGCCAACGAGAAGCAGGCCGTCTTCACTGGGAAGCAGCAGAGAGATGGCGTGGCCATCCTTCCGTTTCTAGTCGCCGGTCTCTTTGGCCCGCTAGGGGACGACAACGGAAGCGGGGCGTTTGAGGCCGAGCGCGCGGCGGAGCGCGCGGTGGCAGAGGATGGGATGGACGCGACGGGATACGAGGCCGACTGCGACGATGAGGCTGCCAAGGTGGGAAAGGACTTTGTCTTCGATTGGGAGGCCTATCACAGCGCATGGGGGGACACGCCCGTGCAAGTCGCCGTCACGTCGATGTTTGCGGAGTATGCTGCGCTGTACGCGCGCATCGCCGGGCGCACTACCTCAGCTGTGCCGCCGCCGATGACAATGACAAGAGGCCTCGACATTGGCCAGCAGGCCACCAACTTTGTGAACAAGTTCGTCACGCCCATTCTGGGTCACATTGCGTCAGTCAAGGTGCACAAGGTGCTCTGCCACGTCGCCGACGCGGTGCGGTGGCACGGCAACCTGCAGAACGGCAACACTGCCGTCAATGAGAGCGGTCACAAGATGGACAAGGCGCACTACATCCGCACAAACAAAGATGGCCGCACGTTCACCCGTCAGCTGGTGCGGCACGCCCATGGCGCTCGGGGAATACTCTCTCGTCACGCAAAGGACGATGGTGACGCCGCCGCAGCTTGGAAGGCCGGGCAGGAGCGGCGCGCAGCTGCACGGGGCACCAATGCCACCGACAAGCGAAACGACGGGTCATGTGCGGACGGTGGGACGCCAGCCGTCGGCACGACTGCCGGAGCCGAGCAGGTGCGGAAGCGGAAGCGCCGGGTGTACAACGTCGCCAACGTGTCCGTCAGGGACTTGGCGGCGCGGCCAGACTTGGCCAACGTCGGAGCTCTCTTACGTATGGCGGCGCATCGCAATGTGCGCGTCACGACGCGCACTTCCATACAAGCACGCTTTGATTGTGGGACGCTTGTGCGGCAGCACCTACGAGCGACCGAGGAGTACCTCGGTGCGCCGTGGTATGACGCAGTGTTGTATCACCCCGGTGGCGACGACTCGCGTGTGTGCGTCGGCGAGCTCCGCGCCATTGTGAGGGGGCCCAAGGGAGACGCGGTCGTCTTGATTGCGATGGAGAGCGTACCGTCTGAGCCATTGTGTCCTTTTGTGGCGCGCGGATGCGTGCGCCTCAAGTGGCGCATCGCGGAAGGTGCATCTGACCTGACTCTGCGGCTCGTGCCCGTGGACCACGTCAAACGGCTGGCGTTCGTCGTCCCCGACTTTGCGGACCTCGCCGCTCGTCGAGGCGTGAATGCAGACCTCCCTGCAATTGACGGCCCCCTTCAAGAGCGCCTAGACATGCGCTATTTTCTCAACGTGTTCTTTCCTTGGGACGCCAAGTAAAAGCTATCTTGTTCCTGGCACACCTTGTGAGACTCCGTGACACCACGGGCACCGCAAACCGAGCTGGGCGCCGGCGTGCGCCGACGGCCGCCGCAGTCATTCCGCAGGCAACGGGGGGGACGTGCCCTTCCCACAATCACGGAACAGCCACCGCCGCCGCCGCTGCTCCCCCCGCCGCCAGCCCCCCCTGCGCCGTCCCGCTCTCCGAGACCCCCCCCTGCACCGCTCCCCCCTCTGCCGCCCCCCCTGCCAACGTCCCGCGCTCAGACACCTCCCG